>SMVA01164984.1_pt1 | contig 13760 bp, 12 predicted proteins | sample 2456451 | NCBI WGS metagenome assembly SMVA01 (sample SAMN11095933, study PRJNA526329) | marine sediment metagenome | biome: Marine sediment; feature: Surficial sediment; material: Deep marine sediment; isolation source: Hadal surficial sediment | place: Pacific Ocean | collected 2014-05 | depth...
ATCGGCGTAACAACTATGTTATTAACCGTCTCAAGGTCGGTGAAAGCCCCGGTTTCCTTCCCTCTGATTTGCCGCAGGGCACCCATGATCTGGGCCGAGCCCCAGCCTTGGTCGACACGCAGATTGGCGACGATGTCGGGGATATTCTGACCGCCGTAAGCAACGCCGGTAGAATAAAAACCTGTAACAGACGGATCAAGCAATGGGGCAATTAAGGGTCCAGCTACCGTATTTGTAGCACTGCCTTCTGTATTCTTCCGGCCCGAGCCATAGGGGTCTTCCAGTGACAGGGTTCCCGACACGCCGTTGCCCATGTTGAAGGTATAGGCCCACAAAATCGCGTCGGTCGTCTGGTCGAAGCCGCCATTGCCGGTATAGGTGTAGCCGCCGAAGAAGTCGAAGAACGACGCCGTCTTGCCGAAGGTCCACTGACCCGCGTCGTTCGACAAGCTGATGAACGCTTCATCAAGCGTAGTGCCTAGCGAATAACTCAGATCGTAATTCGACGTGTTGACGCCGCTAGGCCCATAGGTCCAGTACACCGCAACAAAGGAGCGCAGGAGACCGAGATCGGTTTGGGTGCGCGCATCATTTCTAATATATCCACGCGCCCGGCTTGTGAATTGGTTGAAATCCTTATCGTCGTCTGATTCGCCCTTGACATAGGCATCGATGCGGACCCGGCCGCTTATCCTCAGGCAGGTGTCCGTTCCGGGAATGTAGAAGAAGCCGGAGCCGAAGGCGTCGCAGATACGCACATATTCGACCGGCTCCGCGGCCATGGGAGGATCGGCAGCCAGTGCGCCACCCGACGCTCCAGCACCCATCAAGACAGCAGCCGTGCCATAAAGAAGGCTCTTGAGTTTCATTTTTTAGACCTCCAGTCCAAGTTGCATGAGCCGGGGTTCCTCTTTTTTGCTTCGCGCCCCCCGGTGAAGAGAGGAGCCTTAAGCTTCCAAGACGGGCTTCCCTGCCCCTTTTCAATTAACGCTTGCATCGCGTGTGCCACAAATCCGGCGTTGCCGATGCAATTGTCGTGGCGGCCAATCGGCTACCTAACGCTGACACTATCCATCCGCTCCATCCGATCAAGGCGCGTATGCCGTTTGACGAAGCTTTCCGGAGCGCTGTTGCAGAATTGCAACGAAATGCGGCCTGTTCGGGTAACACTCGGTTAAGGAACGCCGGGATCGGGGCTTTTTGGTCCAATAGCTTTGGCGTATTCCGCCGCGCAGGATAGACAATGGCGGCCGAATCATTCTCGGCGTTATCTGGCTTGGCGTTATCTGGCGGACAAGGACAGCTTGCCATGAAAATTGCGATGATCGGAACCGGCTATGTCGGCCTGGTTTCGGGTGTGTGTTTTTCCGAATTCGGCTTCGATGTCGTGTGTGTCGACAAGGAGCCGGCGAAAATCACCGCACTCAAACGCGGCGAAGTGCCGATATTCGAGCCCGGTCTCGATGATTTGATGGCACGAAATGGGGAACGTCTGTCCTTTACCACCGATCTTGCCGGCGCCGTCGGCAGCGCCGATGTCGTCTTCATCGCCGTCGGCACCCCGTCGCGGCGCGGCGACGGCGAGGCCGATCTGACTTATGTACGGCGGGCGGCGCGCGACGTGGCGCAAGCCATGCGGCCGGGAACGGTGGTGGTGATCAAGTCGACCGTGGTGGTCGGCACGACCCGGCAGGTCGGGGGTATCATCGCCGAAACCGCGCCGGACAAGGATTTTTCGATCGCCGCCAACCCTGAGTTCTTGCGCGAAGGGTCGGCGATCGAGGATTTCCTGCGCCCGGACCGGGTGGTGGTCGGTGTGGAGGATGCCAAGGGAGAAGCCGTGCTGCGGCAAGTCTACCGGCCGCTTTATCTGCGCGAGACGCCAATCGTCATCACCAGCCTGGAAAACGCCGAGATCACAAAATATGCGGCCAATGCCTTTCTGGCGACGAAGATCACCTTCATCAACGAAATCGCCAATCTTTGCGAAAAAACCGGCGGCGACGTGCAGGAGATCGCCCGCGCCATCGGTCTGGACAACCGTATCGGCGCAAAATTCCTGCATGCCGGGCCGGGCTATGGCGGCTCGTGTTTTCCCAAGGATACCCGCGCCATTGCAGCGCTCGCCCGGCAGCTCGGCGCGCCGCTGCAACTCATTGAGGCGACAATCGCCGTCAACGAGGAACGGGTCCGTGGCATTGCGGACAGGGTCGTGGCGGAGGCCGGCGGCACGGTTGCCGGCAAGATTATCGCCGTGCTCGGCATCGCCTTCAAGCCCAACACCGACGACATTCGCGAGGCGGCGAGCCTGACCGTCATCCCGGCCCTGCAAGCCGCCGGCGCGACAATCCGCGCCCATGATCCGCAGGCGGCAAAAGCGGCGGCGCCGGAATTGCCCGGCGTAACGTGGTGCGCCGACGCCTACGATGCGGCGCAAGGCGCGGAAATTCTGGTCATTTTGACGGAGTGGAACGCCTATCGCGGCATGGATCTGGACCGGCTCGGCAAAGCGATGTCGGGACGCGTGATCGTCGATATGCGCAACCTCTACGGGCTTGAAGACATGGCCGGCAAAGGCTTTCGCTATGTCAGCGTGGGACGATCGGCCATCGATAACTGAGCGGGTCTGCCGAGGAAATATCCGCGCGGCGCTCGCGGCGGGCTCTGTCTTTGCCAGCGCCAAACAGTGATATTGCAGCACGGGCGGCGCCGGCCACGCCATCGCCGCGCTCCGCATCAGGCTAGAAACTCCCTGAACGCAATCGCCAATGGCGTTCAAGAAGCTGGTTGTTTTTGTGTCGGAATTTTCCAATAATTGACTTTTATCGGTATTTATCGGAATTTTCACAAGATTATGCAGGATTTTACCGACGCCTTTCGCCTTGCCTTTGCGCTCCTGGCGCGTCTCGACGCGGACATGGTCGAAATTGTCGTGCTGTCACTGCAAGTGACCTTGAGCGCCGTCGTGCTGGCCTGCGCCATCGGTTTTCCGGCCGGCGCGGCCTTGGCGGTGGTGAAATTTCCCGGCCGGGGCGCCGTCATCGTCATCCTCAACACGATGATGAGCCTGCCGCCGGTGGTGATCGGCCTGCTGGTTTATATGCTCGTTTCCAATGCCGGGCCGCTCGGGTTTCTGGAGCTTCTCTATACGCCCGGGGCGATGATCCTGGCGCAGACGATCCTGGTGACGCCGCTGGTGGCAGCGCTCGGGCGCCAGGTCCTGGCCGATTTTCACGATGAATATGACGAGACCTTCCGCTCCATGACGGTGCCCTGGCAAACCCAGGTCGCGGTACTTTTGTGGGACGCCCGCTATTCCTTGCTGACGGTGGCGCTCGCCGGTTTCGGCCGGGCCGTCGCCGAGGTCGGCGCGGTCATCATCGTCGGCGGCAATATCGCCCATGTCACCCGGGTGATGACCACCGCCATTGCCCTGGAGACATCGCGCGGCGACCTGGCGCTGGCGCTGGCGCTCGGCATCGTGCTGCTTGTGGTCGCCGTGACCATCAATGCCGGCGTGATGGCGCTGCGGGCGAGCGCGCAACGGCTGGCCTATGTCTAGTCCCGGACTTCATACCGATATTCGCCAGCTCACGGCGCGGGGTCTTTTCCACAACTTCGCCGGCAAGCGGGTCCTCGACAATATCGACCTTACCCTTGGCCCGTCCGGCGTGACGGCAATCATGGGCGCCAATGGCGCCGGCAAGAGCCTTCTGATCCGGATCCTGCATGGTCTGTTGAAGCCAAGCGGGGGAACGGTGACCTGGGGCGACCGGTCGATGAGCCGCGACCTGCGGAAAACCCAAGCCTTTGTGCCGCAGTCGCCGGTGCTGTTGCGCCGCTCCGTCGCGGCCAATTTGAAATTCGCGCTGGCGCTTCGCCGGCGTCGTGACATCGGCGCACGGCTCGATGCGCTGCTTGCGCTTGCCGACCTTGCCGACAAGGCCGATCAGCCGGCGCGGACGCTATCGGGCGGCGAGCAGCAGCGTCTGGCGCTGGCCCGCGCCCTGGCGACCGACCCGAAGGTGCTTTTTCTCGATGAACCGACCGCCAGCCTTGACCCGGCCAACACGCTGGCGATCGAAACGGTGATCAAACGGGTCGCCGATGACGGCACATGGGACAGCACAGGGGTCGGCACCCGCGTGCTGTTTGTCAGCCATGATCTCGGGCAGGCCAAACGGCTGGCCGACGATGTCGTCTTCCTGCATCGCGGCGCCATTGCCGAGCACAGCCCGGCAACGACATTTTTCGACCAACCGGCAAGCGCCGAAGCGCGCGGATATTGCGAGGGAAGGATCGTTCTGTGAGCAACAAATTCCCGGTTATCAACAAGCATACAGCAATGGCGCCGGGACGATTGGCGTTCGCCATCGCGGCAATGGTTCTCGGCCTTTGCGCCACCGGCGCCTCGGCGGCGGAGAAATTCATCATTTTGCAATCGACGACGTCGACGCAAAATTCCGGCCTGCTCGATGCAATCCTGCCGGAATTCACAATAACCACGGGTATCGCCGTGCGGGTCGTCGCGGTCGGCACCGGTCAGGCGATCAAGAATGCCCGCAACGGCGACGGCGACGTCTTGCTGGTCCATTCGCGCGCCGCCGAAGAGGCGTTCGTCGCGCAAGGCTGGGGCATCGAACGGCACGATGTGATGTTCAACGATTTCGTCCTTGCCGGCCCGCGATCGGATCCGGTGGGAATCGGGGGTATCACCGATATCACCGACGCCCTGGCAAAAATCGCCGAAGCACAAGCGACTTTCATTTCGCGCGGCGATGATTCGGGCACGCACAAGAAGGAACGCTCGCTATGGGCGCAAGCCGGCGTCAATGTCGCGGCACAATCGGGCGCCTGGTATCGCGAGACCGGTTCGGGCATGGGCGCTTCGCTCAACATGGCGGCGGCGTCGGACGGCTATCTTCTCACCGACCGCGCAACCTGGCTGGCGTTCAAGAACAGGGGCGGTCTGAAAATCCTGGTCGAAGGCGACAAACGCCTGTTCAACCAATATGGCGTCATTCTCGTCAACCGCGCGCGCCACGCCCGTGTCAAAGCGCAAGCCGGGCAGCAATTCATCGACTGGCTCACCGGCCCAGAGGGCCAGGCGGCGATCGCCGGCTTCCGGATCGACAATCGGCAATTGTTTTTCCCGAACGCCAAATGATCCGTGTTTGGTCGCCCGGTTGGGTCCTGGACTGAATTGACGGCGTTGGATTTATTTATGGCGGTGGGCGTAGTCTTGAGCGAGCTCGTCACTGCACCTTTGGAATTCCTGGGCCGGGCAGTGATGATTTTGCTGCTATTCTTGCGAGAAATGCCATGAAACGCCCCTTGCACTATCATGGGGCAAGAAACCGTCAATTGCCGGTCATCAGGCGTTCAACAAGCTGCTTCACGGTCGGAATGAAAACCTTGCCGTTTTTGTCACGGTAGAAGGGATCATCACCGGACTTATAGGCATTATAGCCGGAAAAAATTAGGTGTTTGTCCAGGTTATGACCCTGAATGGCCCCCACCAGCGCCTTGCGGATGCAGTAGACACGGGGGTCCGGCAGCTTGCCGGTGGTGTATTTTTTTTCAGGATTTTCGCTCCAGGCACTGAGTTTGCAGGTGGCCAGACAGCCCACGCACTCTCTCTTGTTCTGCTGGAATTCCAGAGCCTTGTCCCGGGTAAGAAAAATCAGGGTGTCATCGGGAGTGCGCACGGGCGTGGTAAATCCCGCAGCGATCCAGGTATCAACCTTGGCCTTGTCTCCCGGCGTGACATAATATCCCTTCTTGGGAACGCCAGGCCTCTCAACAAGTTCCGTCATTTTTTCATCAGGTTTTGGCGCAAAAGGCACCTGCCTCTGCGTGCGCTCGTACAGTTCGCGAATCAAGCCATTCTTGTGGGCCGAGGAATAAAAACCAGTGGGGCTGAATCTGTTGAGGGCAACGTCCCCCTCGTTCATCGACAGCAGAAGATGTTTCCATTCCTCCGTCACCGGGTTTTCCTGCGTCAACAGGTCTCGCGTGCCAAACTGGAACGCGATGGGGCCAATTTCGGGGTTGTCCAGCCAGTGTTCCCAGTCCCGCAGGTACCACACGCCACCGGCCATGATGATGGCGACCTTTTCCATGCCGTTTTCGTTCATGATCTGGCGGATGCCCTTGACGCGTTCATATGGATCCTTGGGCGTGTCAGGGTCTTCCCGACTGGTGATGCCGTTGTGGCCACCGGCCAGCCAGGGATCTTCATAGACCAGGGCGCCAATCGGGTCGCCGTATCTGCCCTGCCATTTCCTGAAGGTGCGCTTCAACAGCACTTTCAGCGCCATGGCACTGGAAATGATGGGGTCCAGGTACACGCCTTCCTCGGCGCAAATCAGGGTATCTTCTTCCGTGGGCAAGCCGGCACCCATGGTCACGGCATGAATCATGTTGCCGCCGCCGGGTAGGCGTGCACCGGCCAGCACGCCACGCATAATACGCATTGCGCCGCCGGCCATCTTGAGGAAATTCATGCGGATGCGACCCCTGCCGCCGGAGGCTTGGTGGGCAATTCCAGCCTGCAAAATGCCGCCTTCTGTGGACCATGCCACCAGTTCTTCATGTCGTTTGTGGCGCGTGCGTCCGTTGTATGGGTAAGTAATCTCTCGGCCATTCTTATCGTAGCCGATTGCCGCGCCGGTACCGGAGATGGTGCCGCCGGCATTTTCGGCAGCCCAGGCACCGGCATTTTTGCCGTTTGTGGCACCGACCCCCTTGCCGCCCTGGATGAGCGGAAGGATCCATGCACCGTCAATGAAGACGAGCCTGCCGAGTTTTTCCCGGAAATGTCGGGAGGCCTCTAGGTAGTCCGGCAGGATCGGCGTGATTTCGCCGGGATGCGTTCCCATGACTCCATGGCTGACCGACATCTCTCAAATGACCTCTCGATTTGTTGAATGACATACCCCCGTACCCTCTTCGGGGGAATAAGATATTCTCCGCACCTACCCAAACGGATGTGTAAATTTGAAGCATGCACCTACCGCGTGCCGCCATGGTGATGAATGCCGGTCGAATGCGGGCCATAGCGTGTGGGAATATCGCGTTCAGCACCGCAACGATCCTCAACCCACCGAACGCCGCGGACCTTCTTCGGCAGCAACGGGCGTCGGCAGCAACGGTGCGATCCCAGGGCCCCCAACTTGACAATCCTGTTTATGGGTCTGGACCCTAAGGTGCGTTGTAATGGACCGTGCCGAGACCGGAGATGTCATACCCGCCCATCGCCGAGGCGCGTTCGCGAAAGGCGGCGGAATTGAGGAATTTCCAGAGCGCCTGGAAGGGCGGATCGAACCAGGCCTTGCGATCGACGACCAGGTCGAAGCGTTCAGAAAGCACCGGTATAAATCCGAGTTTCATCTGCCCGGCCGCCGCTTCCAGGCCAAAGGCGATATCCGCCCTGCCCTCCAGCACCATCATGGCGGCATCGGTTTCGCTGCGCGCCGTCAGGTTTGACGCGCCGAGATCGGCCAGATCGACGTCACCGGTTTTCAGCCAGGCTTCAAGAAGTATCTGCGAACCGCTGCCGGGCTGGCGCAGGGCGAGGATCTTGCCGGCAAGAAAGGCCGGGCCCGGTTCGGCGTTTTTCTGATCCGCCCCACCGGCCGGGACAATCAGGCCGCGCCGGCGCCAGGCAAATTCCACCAGCACGACCGGCTCGCCGGCCAGGGATCGCTCGATGAAGGGTAGGTTCCACACATCCCCATCGCGCTGGTGCAAATGCAGACCGGCGGCGATCCCCTCGCCCGCCGCCAGAGCATCCAGTCCCGGCTGCGAGCCTTCGAACCGCGTCGCAAGTTCGGCGCCCGATTCGCGAATTGCCCAATCGAGCAGCGGATCATGGCTGCCCAGAATAACCGGCGGCCTTGCCGGCAAATCCGGCGCCGGACCGGACCGATTGGCGGCAAGCCAGGCTTCAACCGCATCGAGGGGAAACAGAAGCTTGCCGGTGACGCGCGTACAGGGAACCTCGCCGGCGGCCGCCAGGTCGTAAACCTTGCGTTCCCGGATGCGCAGAAGCTCGGCCAATTCGCGGGTTGTCAAAAGCCGCCCGCCGGTCATGGCCGGCTCCGGCGAGGATGAGGCGCAGCATCGCTGGGGTTTGACAACATGCCCCTATTGAAACGGCATGGACCGGGAAAGCAACCGCCGGCCTGCCGGCGCCGCGCTTTGGGCCGGCGGTCCGGCAGGGCCAGTGCGAGGCAACTGGCCGCGATCGATGCGGGAAAAATTGCTGGTAAATGCAAAAAGCTGTGATACCTCACATCGGCGGACGCATTGTGCTACAGGGCCGCCGATCCGGCGTATAACCGTATTCCTTTTTTCGCCACTGCCGATCTCAAGGAGAATACATTTGAGCACGGACACATTTGACAAGGTCGCCGAGATCATCGCCGAGACGAGTGAAGTTTCGCGCCAGGAGATCACGGCGGACAGCCATGCGATCGACGATCTGGGAATCGACAGTCTGGATTTCCTCGACATTGTCTATGCGGTCGACAAGGAGTTCGGTATCAAAGTGCCGCTGGAAGCGTGGACCCAGGAAATCAACGAGGGTAAGGCGTCTACAGATGATTATTTCATCCTCAAAAATATGTGCGCCCGCATCGACGATCTGAGGGCTAGCAAGAGCGCTTGAGCCGCCATGCTGCTGGAATATTTCCAGATGATTGATCGGGTCGCCACGTTGGATCGCGACCAAAAGCGGCTGGTCGCGCACAGCACAATCCCGGAGGAAAGCCCGATCTTTGAAGGGCATTTTCCGGGACATGCGCTGATGCCCGGCGTGCTGTTGATCGAAACCATGGCGCAGGCGTCGGGCTATCTCGTTCTCGGCCTCAACAATTTTTCGCAGATGCCGTTTCTCGTCGGTGTCAGACAGGCCAAGCTGCGGTCCTTTGTCGAACCGAAAACGCCGATCACCATCGAGGCCAGCCTGGAGCATGACGGATCCGGCTTCGCCATGACAAAAGCGGCGATCCGCCATGATGGCAAAATGCTCTGCGATGCCAGTCTGACCTTCAAGATCATGCCGTTTCCGGCACCGGAACTGGAGGCGGAAATGCGTCGTCAGGCGACACGGATCGGGCTGAACCTTGAAAAAGCGTCGACATGACCAACACGCCCGTTCCTGCTGACCGGGAGGCGTTGATTACCGGTATCGGGCTGATCACCGGGCTCGGCGAAGGGGCAAGCCAGACCCACGCTTTGCTTGCCGGTCCAAAACCGGCGCGGCCGGCGGTGGAAACGGACAAGTTTGCCCCCTACCCGGTCGTTGCCATGGCTGAACTTGATCTGTCGAGCCAGATTGCGCGCCGCGGCGACCGCCGCCAAATGGGGCCGTGGCAGCGTTTCGGCGTCTATTCCGCCGGCCTGGCCCTGGACGATGCCGGCATCAAGGATGATGCGGAATTGCTCGGCCGGACCAACCTGATTGTCGCAGCCGGTGGCGGCGAGCGCGATCCGGAGGCCGATACTCTGGTTCTGGAGGCGGCCCGCCAGAGCAAAAATCCGGCTGCCGCGCTGGCCCAATCGCTGCTCGTAAATCTGCGCCCGACGCTGTTTTTGTCGCAGCTTTCCAATCTGCTCGCCGGCAATATATCCATTGTCCATCATGTGACCGGCTCGTCGCGCACGTTCATGGGCGAGGAACTGGCAGGCGCGATGGCCTTGCAGGTGGCGCTGCGCCGCATCCAGAGCGGACAGGGGGAACTTTTCCTCGTCGGCGGCGCCTATAATGCCGAGCGCGAGGACATGCTGCTGCTTTTGCAGATTGGCCAGTATCTGTGGCAGGGCGACCCGGCGGCCGGCGTCTGGCAACGGGCGCAAAAGGGCGGCGGCATCCTGTGCGGCAGCATGGGCGCCTTTCTTGTGATCGAATCGCGCGCCCATGCGGTGGCGCGCGGCGCAAAGGTCTATGGCAGGCTCGATACGGTTGCCACCGATACCGGGCCGCGCCAGGACGAGGCTGTCATTGGCGCCCGGCTTGCGCAATTGGCGGCGGCGCTGGAGGGCGAAAATGGCGAGGGACCGCTCGGCTATCTTTGCGGTGCCTCCGGCGCCAAGCAGGCAACCGAAATGGAACGGGCCTTTATCGACTTGCTGTCGAACGACCATGAGGTGGCGGTGCGGAGCTTTGGATCCGTGCTCGGCCACGGTCTTGAAGCGCAAATGCCGGTCGGCGTGGCGCTTGCCGCGGCAGCGCTCGATCAAAAACGCTATTACCCGCCGTTCGATCCCTGCGATCCGGCAATGGCCAGCGACACGATGCCGGGCCGCATCGCCGTCACATCCTTCGGCCATTGGCGCGGCGAGGCGGTGGCGCTCGTTGCCAGGGCGGATTGACGGGCAAGGGATATTTCGGGGATTGAGACCATGGCATCTTCGCATCGCGATCATCTGGGCCGGCCGGTCATTGCCGTCACCGGCCTCGGCGTCGTCACCTCGCTCGGCATCGGCAAGGACGACAACTGGAGCGCGCTGACCGCCGGACGATCGGGCATTCACGCGATCACGCGCTTTGCCACCGAGGGGATCAGCACGCGCATCGCCGGGACGATCGATTTCATGAAAGGTCAGCCAGAGACGGCAGCGGATTTATCATTCTCGCTTGCAGAACTTGCCGCCAGCGAGGCGGTCGGTGAAGCCGGCTTGCCGGCCGGGAAGTTTCCCGGTCCCTTGTTCATGGCCGTGCCACCGGTCGAGGTCGAATGGCGCCAGCGCCTTGCGTTCGATGCGGCCGGCGCCGAGGACAAGAACGGATATGACCGCCTGTTCAGCGGCGCGAAAGCCAAGGACTGGTCCTGGCCCTATGACCGGTTTGCATTCGCCGGTGTGGCGGAGCGCACGGCCGAGACCTTCGGCACGCAAGGCGTCCCGATATCGCTGTCGACAGCCTGCGCGTCGGGTGCAACCGCGGTCCAGCTCGGTGTCGAGGCGATCCGGCGGGGCGATTGCGAGGCGGCGCTTTGCATCGGCACCGACGGCTCGATCAATACCGAATCGCTGATCCGCTTTTCCCTGCTGTCGGCGCTTTCCACGAAAAACGATCCGCCGAAGCAAGCCGCCAAGCCGTTTTCAAAAAACCGCGACGGTTTCGTCATGGCCGAGGGCGCCGGCGCCCTGGTGCTTGAAAGCCTCGATCACGCGACGGCCCGCGGCGGCGACGTGCTGGCCATTCTCGCCGGTATCGGCGAGCGGGCCGACGATTTTCACCGCACCCGGTCGAAACCGGACGGCTCGGCGGTCATCGGAGCCATCCGCAATGTGCTCGACGATTGCGGGCTCGGAACCGACGCGATCGACTATGTCAACGCGCATGGCACCAGCACGCCGGAAAACGACAAGATGGAGCATCTCGCCCTCGATCACGTATTCGGTGATGATCTGGCAAATATGGCGATCAGTTCCAACAAGTCGATGATCGGCCACACGCTGACCGCCGCCGGCGCTGTGGAGGCGGTGTTTTCGATTTTGACGATGCGCACCGGGCGCCTCCCCCCGACGATCAATTATGCCGAGCCGGATCCCGATATTGCGATGGATGTGGTTCCCAACCAGGCCCGCAATGCCCATGTGAGAGCGGTGATGTCCAATTCCTTCGGCTTCGGCGGCCAGAATGTCTGCCTCATCATGACGGCTCCATGAGCGCCAACGGCACCAGAGTCTATGTCATCGGCGCCAGCCGCGGCATTGGCGCGGCAATCGCGCAGCGCCTGGGGCAAGCCGGTTACGACCTGACCCTGACGTCGCGTCAACCGAATGGTCCGGTGCGCGAAATCCTTGCAAAAATCAGACAATCGGGAGCGGGCGCCGATCACCGCATCTGCCGGCTCGACGTCAATGACCGGGACCTGCTTGAGCAGATGGCCGATACGATCCAGGCCGATGAAAATCTCTACGGCCTCATCTATGTTGCCGGCCAGTCCTACGACATGCTGGCCGGCGCGGTCGACTATGATATTGCGGCCAAATTGATGACGACGAATTTCATGGGATTCCAGCGGCTGTCGACGGCGGCGCTCAGGCCGATGATCGGCGCCAAGAGGGGGAGGATCGTCGCCATCGGTTCGGTCACGGCGACCTATGGCACGGCGGGCAATGCCGTCTATGCCGCAACCAAGGGCGCCATGCTGGGGTACACGCGCACCATGGCGGTGGAAGTGGCGCGCAAGGGCGTCACGGTGAACTATGTCGCGCCCGGCTTTGTTGATACAGCGCTGCTTGACCCCTATAGGGCGTATCTGGACCGGCTGATCGAAAAGATACCGGCCGCCCGCCTGGCCAGGCCCGAAGAGGTCGCCGGGCTGGTTGCATATCTTGTCTCGGCGGAGGCCGCCTACGTAACCGGATCGGTGTTGACAATCGACGGCGGTCTTTCGGCCAATCTCGTTTCGCGGCGCTAAAGCATGTTGCGTTCATTGGCATTCCCGCGCCCTGCTTTATCTCTTTGTTGTAAGCCGTGTCTTTATCGCAAAAAACCGGTGCCCACTTTTGCGCGACACGCCTTAGAGTCCACAAGCCTGATGACAATTCCCGGAGCCTGAATTCATGCGTGCCCTGCAATTGATGGCGGATCGCGACATCCAGCTGAACGAAATCGAGCCGCCCGCCGATCCGGCCCCCGGCGAAGTGCAGGTGGCGATCAGGGCCGTGGCGCTCAACCATATCGACGTATGGGGCTGGCGCGGCATGGCGTTCGCAAAGCGCAAATTTCCCATCGTCATCGGCGCGGAGGCGGCCGGGGAGATCGTCGCGACGGCCAATGATGTTGCCGGCCTTAACGTCGGCGACACGGTCGCGCTCTATGGAGCGCAGACCTGCGCAACCTGCGATGCCTGCGCCAGCGGCCGTGACAATCTTTGCGAGAATGTCGGCGGTATTCACGGCTTTCATCTCGACGGCTTCGCCCGCGAGCGGATCAATGTCAAAGCCCGGCTGTGCGTGAAGGCGCCGGCAGGCGTTGCGATCGTCGATGCGGCCTGCGCGTCGGTCACCTATGGCACGGTGCAGCATATGCTGTTCGACAATGCCCGGCTGAAATCGGGCGAATGGGTGCTGATCCAGGCCGGAGGAAGCGGCATCGGCTCGGCTGCGATCCAGCTTGCAAAAGCCGTCGGCGCAACGGTCGTCACGACGGTCGGCAGCGAGGAAAAGGCGGAAAAAGCCCGGGCACTGGGCGCCGATCACGTCATCAATTACCGCGACAAGCGATTTGAGACCATCACCCGCCGGCTGACCGGCAAGAAAGGCGTCGATGTGGTGTTTGAACATACCGGCGCCGATACCTGGAACGGCTCGCTGCTTTGTCTCAAGCGCGGCGGCCGGCTCGTCACCTGCGGTGCGACCACAGGCGCCTCGGCGACAATCAACCTTATGCAGCTGTTCCAGCAGCAATACCGGATCTTCGGCAGTTTCGGTTGCACAATTGGCAATATTTCCGAGGCGCTCGATAAAATGGCTATCGGCGACGCCAGGCCGGTCATCGACTCGCAAATCGCCATGGAGAACGTGGAGGCGGGACTTGCGCGGCTGGAGAACCGGCAGGTCTTCGGCAAAATCGTCCTGTCGATCTGAGTGGCAACAGGCAAGCGGGCTTTATCGACGAGATGACCAGAAAAAGACGCAAAAGGCGGCCGTCGCCGCGCAGGGTCCAGCTTCTCGACTGGCTGGTGGCCCAGATCCTGTTCGTGCTGCTCAAGCTGGCGCGCCTGCTGCCCACCGGCGCG
>SMVA01219593.1_pt1 | contig 13759 bp, 10 predicted proteins | sample 2456451 | NCBI WGS metagenome assembly SMVA01 (sample SAMN11095933, study PRJNA526329) | marine sediment metagenome | biome: Marine sediment; feature: Surficial sediment; material: Deep marine sediment; isolation source: Hadal surficial sediment | place: Pacific Ocean | collected 2014-05 | depth...
AAGAGGCATACTCCTCAAAATTCTCTTTTTCAGAAATACCCGTTGTCCGAAGATACGCTTCGTAACTTTTGATCAGGAGTTCATCGGGGGAGATAATTTTCAGGTTGGAGAGTTCTTCAATGAATTCTTCAATACTTATTATTGTTGGAGCGAAAGTGGCTGTGGTAGTTTGTTTTTGCAAATAATGTTTGAGGAATCCACCCGCTCGTTTACTGGGAAGAATGAGGATACAATCTGAGATATTCTCGTGTTTAGATCGTAAGGTGAGCAAGGTTTCTTCCAGGAAGGTAAGCATGGGCTAAAAATAGAAAAAGCCTCCCAATCAGGGAGGCTTTTTTATCTTTATTTAAAAGATCAATCTTTAGTTATCGTTCAAAAGAATTTCAACTCTACGGTTGGTTCTGCGTCCTTCTCTGGTATTATTAGAAGCTATTGGACGGGATTCACCAAATCCTCTTGATTCCAGTCTTTTAGAAGCTACGCCTTGAGTAATCAGGTAATTAACCACAGATGCAGCTCTACCTTCAGACAAGGTTTGGTTTGAATCCTCTCTACCAACACTATCTGTATGTCCGTCGATATAGAAGTTAGCCACTGGATACTGTTTAAGAATTGCCGCAACATTATCCAATACTGTCAATGAATGATCTTTCAGTGAAGTTTTATTGGTATCGAACAAGATCGTTTTTGCGTAATCTCTTAATGCATTCCGGACCTCTATAGTAATTTCAGGACAACCTTGATTGGCTACAGTACCGGGAACATCTGGACAAAGATCATCTTTATCTGGAACACCATCACCATCTCTATCTGGCCAAGGACATCCGTTATTAGCTGCCGGGCCGGGAACAGTAGGACAGGCATCATCTGGGTCAGGAATGCCGTCACCGTCAGTATCAGGACAACCATTGAATTCGGCTAAACCAGGAATAGTAGGACAGGCATCATCTGGGTCAGGAATACCGTCACCATCTGTATCAGGACAACCATTGAATTCGGCTAAACCAGGAGTGTTTGGACAAGCATCTTTTCTATCTTCGATACCATCACCGTCACTATCCGGACAACCATTGAATTCAGGAAGTCCGGGAGTTTCCGGACATTCGTCCTCATAATCGTATATACCATCGCCGTCTGTGTCTTTACCTCCAAATTTAAAGACAATACCTGCGGAGTGTTGGAAGTGAATGACTCCAAATCCATCTTCGAAAGCATGTTTGTATGTACTTTGAAGGTTTAAAGCTACATTGTTACCCAACCAAAATCTCAAACTAGCCAGGGCGTTAGCCGTTCCGAACCCTATGTCATCAATCCAGGTGTAACCACCACCAATACCTAAGGAAGGATCAAACCATCCTTCGGGACCATTTATATGGTCTCTAAAACTATATTTAATTTCACCGTCGGCGGAGAAATAAACCATATCAGGGACATCCACATCTCCTAATCTGTCAATTTTGTTGATAGATCCTGCAGCAACAAAAGTAAATCCGCTCCCAATATATCTACCTACAGAAACTCTGGATACTGAAGGTAAAATATTCCAGTGGTCAGTTGCGTTGAAATATTCGTCAAATAAATCTCCTTTAACCATGGCGTCACCAATAGTTGAAGGGAATCTACCGTTTTCGGTAATTCCAACTGGGTATACATCCACGGCGTTGATGCCAGCTTCAATAGCCCAAGGGTTGTTTTCGTCTTGCGCATTTGCTACCCCTATGGCGAAAATAAAGAGCGCAGCAGCTAAAATAATGTTAAGATGTTTCATATTCGATTGTTTAATTTTTAAGTGTTAATAGAGCAAAAGTAAGTTGTTAAAATTTACTAACAAATGCAAATCTATTAAATTTTTTGCAAATAAATGGCTCTATTCTTTTAAAATTAGGAGCTTAAGAGCATTTAGAGCCCTAATTTCCCCTTAACTTTTTTAAATGCGCTTATAGCCTTGTCTAAGTGCTCTTTGGTGTGGGCAGCGGATAATTGTACTCGTATTCTGGCTTTTTCTTTTGGAACTACAGGGTAGAAAAAACCTATGACGTATATTCCTTCTTCAAGCAACATATTTGCCATGGTTTGAGACAATTTTGCATCGTATAGCATCACCGGCACAATAGCAGAATCTCCATCGATAATATCAAAACCGGCCTCCCTCATTCCTTTTTTGAAGTAAGCTGTGTTTTCTTCCAAAGTGTCGCGAAGTGCGGTGTCATTTGTAAGCATATCGAATACCTTAATAGAGGCACCTACAATAGCCGGGGCCAATGAATTTGAAAATAAATAGGGTCGGGATCGCTGTCGTAAGAGCTCGATGATCTCTTTTTTTCCGGTAGTATAACCTCCCATAGCACCTCCTAAAGCTTTTCCCAAAGTGCCGGTAATAATATCGATTCGGTCCATAACACCTTTTTCTTCCAGGGTGCCACGACCTGTTTCTCCTATAAATCCGGCTGCGTGACATTCGTCTATCATCACCATGGCGTCATAGGTATCGGCTAAGTCGCAGATCTTGTCGAGTGGAGCCAACAGGCCATCCATTGAAAAAACACCATCGGTCACAATTATTTTGTGGCGTGCACCATTTTCATCAGCAGCGATAAGTTGTTTTTCCAAGTCCGCCATATCGCTGTTATTATAGCGATAGCGAGCCGCTTTGCATAAACGAACACCGTCAATAATAGAAGCGTGGTTCAATGAATCGGAAATGATAGCATCTTCGGCCCCCAACAATGGTTCGAACACTCCGCCATTGGCATCAAAAGCCGCCGCGTAGAGAATGGTATCTTCGGTTAGATAGTAATCGGCTATTTTTTGTTCAAGTGTTTTGTGAATATCCTGTGTTCCACAAATGAATCGTACCGATGACATTCCAAACCCGTGGGTATCCATAGCATCTTTGGCTGCCTGGATCACCTCCTTGTTGGAAGAAAGCCCCAAATAATTATTGGCACAAAAGTTAATCACCTCTTCTCCTGTCGAAATTTTTATAACAGCATCCTGTGGAGACGTAATAATTCGTTCTTTTTTGTAAAGTCCGGCATCTTTGATATCCTGAAGTTCCTGTTGAAAGTGCTCCTTAATTTTTCCGTACATTTTTATCTTTTTTCTCAGCTGGTTATCGGGGTCAAATTTATGTTTTATTTATCACAATTTCATTATTGTTCGAGTAAACCAAAAGCTTTTCTCTAATGCGATATCCCATATCCTGTAATGCCATGGCATAGCTGTTTATCTGGTATTCGTATTGCTCTTTTGGCCGACCGGTTTTGTAATCGATGATGGTCACACTCTCATCAGCATGGATATTTATTCGATCGGGACGCAGTATCCTCTCGGGAGTGATGATATCACCTTCGTTGTATACTTTTTCTGAAGACCGAAAAAGAGGGCTCAATTCAGGGTGCTGCACTATATTCACGATCCTGTCTTTTATTTCTAAAAAGGTCTTGGGATCATCCTTTAACTGAAACTTAAGATCATCGACAACTCTATCTACATCTTCTGTAGTTTTTATCATGGCCATGGCATCGTGAAGTAAATTTCCGATGGTAATGGACCGCAAGGCCTCCTTACTATCTTGGTCAATTTCAGAAGTGACCACCCTGATATTGTGACTTTCAGGAGGTGAAACTATATAGGGGATCTCTACGTGATGCACCACACTCTGAACTTTTTCGGAAGTCACATGATTCGATGTTCCGAATGTATAAATTGTCGATGCCTCCTTCCAATATCCACCCGATTCTAAAAAGGCCTTTAAAAAACCGTTGAAGGTGGTGGGTTCATCTTTGGACTTTTCATTTTTTGCAAAAATATAGAGCTGATTTTCGGCACGCGTCATGGTAACATATAATAAGTTAAGGTTGTCCAATTCAAGGGTGTTTCGGCGTTTTTCTACCATTTGAGACCCCACCTCACCATAGTCTGCAATGCTCTTACTATACGAAATAAGTAATTCGTTAAAACCGTCTTCATCCCAGGGATACCAAGCAACAGCATCAATTTCTTTGTAAATATCAAGATCGGCAAAAGGGAAAATAACCACCGGAAATTCCAATCCCTTGGCTTTGTGGATAGTCATTACTTTAACGGCATCAACGCTTTTACTTTCTGAAATACTCACCTTCTCCTTTTCGGTTTCCCAATAGCTGAGAAACTCGTTTTTTCCCGATTCCGGACGTTGTGAAAAGTTGAAGATCAAATCCATAAAACTGGTTAAAAAGACATCGCTATTGGTGTTCAGGCCAAGAGTTTCAATAGTATATTCGCAACTTTCATAAAGCGAGAGACACTGTAACTCTTCAAATTTGAAATCGATCGAATATTCGGTAAGCTTTTCGGAAAGAGTTTCAAGCGATTGATGTATGAGCGATTTGAAAAAAGTGTGTTTTTCTTCTGAAATAGATAAATGGTGGTGTAAAAAGTCTAAGAATTGGATCTTTACCTCTTCGTTTTGTGGATTTAAACTGAGTTGAAGTGTATGAACCAAACACCGTACTATAAGAGAATTATCAAGCATCAGGGTTTCTTCGGAAATGACAGGAATCTCATTTTCGAGTAAATATTCGCTTATGGCAATTCCTTCTTTTCTCTTTCGGGTTAGTACACAAATGTCACTTTTCTTATATCCAAGGGCTAATACTTCTGTAACGGTTTGTAGTGTTTTTTGCGAATAGTGGCCTTGCAGGTCTTCCTTGTTTTCAGCATCGATAAATTCAATTTTTACATAACCCCCATCCTTGCCGGCAGATTTTTGTTTATTGCCTGTTTCGTAAAGATCTCGATGCTTCTGATCACCAAAATACTTCGAAATAAAACTAAAGAAGGAATTGTTAAATTCAATGATTTCACGAGCACTTCTATAGTTGATGTTCAGGGTTTTACAGGCTTTTTCTGAATTAGAAAATGGCCTTTCATTCTCGCATAAACCGATAAACTGTTCGGGTAACCCGCCTCGCCAGCGGTAAATGGCTTGCTTTGCATCACCAACCAGTAATAAACTGCCTGAGACCTTTGACTCATATTCCTGCGAAATTGCATTGTCTATCAGGGGGATCAAATTATTCCATTGTAATTCCGAAGTATCTTGAAACTCGTCGATAAAAAAGTCGCGATACCGATCTCCCAGGCGCTCATAAATAAACGGGGCCGGCTGGTCTTTTATTTTTGAATGAATAAGAGTGTTGAATTCATTAATGGGCAGGATATTCTCTTCTTTTTTGATGAGTTGAAGTTCTTGATTTACGAGATTAACTGTGGCGAGTGGGATCAGATTTTTGAGAATATTTTGAAGAAGAGAATAGCGGTTTACTTCGAGTTTTATTCGTCGGAATGCTTGTACAAATTCTGGAATCAGATCGTCGATGATCCGGGCTTTGTCTCCCACAACACGGGAAGGGTACAATGGTTTTTCCTCCATGTTATTCTGCCAGGCAGTATTATAGTTTAACCGAAATTCCCCGACAGCAACTTGGTGAAAGAAGTCGAATAAATAGCCGCCATTGAAATGAGTTCGATCCAATTGATGCTCATGGAATAGGTCAACAACCTTTTTTGCTTTTTGGATGATCTCTTCTTTATGCGAAGTGGCAGTACCCTTTAGTTTTTTTCGAAGTCTTGCAAAATCTTCTAACGATTTCTTCTTCAGAGGTTCTAAATACTTGGCGTCATTTTCATTGGTTAACAGATCGGCGGCTTTTCTTAGATCGATCGCGATGTCCCATGATTTGTCATCATCGGTTTTTTGAAGAGCAAATTCCAAAAGGATCTTCGTGATCTCATCATCATCACCTGCGCGGTCGATGAGTTGATCTACAGCTTGGGAAATAAGTTGTTTTACATCCAGGCTTACCTCGAAGCCGGTATCCAAATTTAGATCCTTAGCGAAGGTTCTGATCAGACGATGATTGAAATGATCAATGGTCTCAACACTGAATTGGGCGTAATGATGTAAAAGATGTTTTAGAATATTTTTTGAATGTGCTCTAATTTCTTCCTCGCTCAAATGTGTTTCTTCTACGATTAAGTCGAGCATCCTCTGAGCCGTATCAGGGACCTTTTCCGAAGAAAAACCTAGCAGAGTTTGGATGATACGAGTTTTCATTTCGTCCACTGCCTTGTTGGTGAATGTTATGGCCAGTAAATGTTTGTAGTAATCGGTCTGTGGCCGGAGGAGGATCTTTTTAAGATATGCTTTTACCAATGCAAAAGTTTTCCCGCTACCTGCGGAAGCATTGTAAATAACAAAAGTATTCGAATGACTCAAATGAATGGATAGATTGAGAACTTTAAAGATACTATTAAGAATTTCTATGAAACTATAAAAATCTTATAATTTCCATAACAACAGAAACCATTTTTAATCTGTACTTTTGAAATGGGAATTATTAGAAACCAAAAAAAAATTATCATATGTCTTTTGAATTACCCGCATTAAAATATGCACACGACGCCCTGGAGCCTCACATAGATGCCCGCACTATGGAAATTCATCACGGGAAGCATCATGCCGGATATACAGCCAATTTAAATGCTGCTATTGAAGGAACCGCGAATGAAGGAAAGTCTATTGAAGATATTCTCGATTCGCTGGATATGAATAACAAAGCAGTTCGAAATAACGGAGGTGGATATTATAATCACACCTTATTTTGGGAAATTATGTCGCCTGATGGCGGAGGGAGCCCTTCCGGAGAATTGGCGAGCGCCATTAACGAAGCCTATGGAAGCTTTGACTCATTTAAAGAAACATTTTCTACGGCTGCCAAAACTCAATTTGGTTCGGGATGGGCCTGGCTGTGTGTACACCCGGGAGGAAAAGTTGAGGTATGCTCTACCCCTAATCAGGACAATACATTAATGCCAAACGTGGGTTGTGGCGGAACACCTATACTGGGATTGGATGTTTGGGAACACGCGTACTACTTAAATTACCAGAACCGCAGACCCGATTATGTTGCAGCGTTTTTTAATGTGATCAATTGGGATGAGGTGGCTACACGTTATGGTTCCTATAAATAGAAAAAGATCTTTTTTAAAAAGGCCCGTTTATGATGAACCATAATAAGCGGGTTTTTTATTTGGGTGATTTTTAAGCATAAACAAAGGTAAACAAGAGTTTATAAGCACAAGGGAAACGGCTCACCAGGTTAATCCTGTCTATTTGTACGGGATTTGTCTTAGGTTCGCCACCCCTTATCGCAGCGTAATTTTGCGGGGCAAAATCGAATGTCCTGTGGACATTTGGTGGAGATACCCGCGAGGGCGCAAGGCCGAAATTGGTAAACGAGAGTTAGTGAGCGGTAAAATACGGCTCACCAGGTTAATCCTGTCTATTTGTACGGGATTTGTCTTAGGTTCGCCACCCAATTAGATTTAGGCCATAAAAAAAGGTAAACGAGAGTTTACCTTTTTTTGCCCCAAATCTACCATGAACTTAACCTACTTATGCTATGGTATGTGTCAAATATATATGATTATTCTTCGGAAGAAATAATATTTTAGACCAATCGCCTTAATATTCGTTAAAAAGCACAATTTATGGCTATTTCTATGGCATTATTGTGAGAAATCAGAAAATCAAAGTACAACAACGAATTTTAGAATCTTCATATTAAGAAGAACAAACCGGTATAAATGAAAAAAGGTAAACGAGAGTTTACCTTTTTTGCCCCAAATCTTACCATGAACTTAACCTACTTATGCTATGGTATGAGTCAAATATATGATATTAAATAATATCTGCTAGGGATTTTTCCTACTTTTGGACTAACTGTTTTTTATATTCGATAAAGTGCACTTTTTTGACTCATATTTTAAAGATTTAACATATAATCTAGTAGGCCCGAGCCGAATTTCCTTCGAAAAAGTGAACATAAGCTCTGTTCACTACCCTATTTCCTCCCTGAGTTGGGTAATTCCCCGTAAAATACCAGTCTCCTAAATTTTTTGGACAGGCTTTGTGCAAATCATCTACCGACTGAAATATCACTTTCACTTTCGCATTGATATTGTCTTCGCTGATGATCTCGGAAATTTTATCTGAAATCTCTTCATCTGTAAAGGGTGCATATAATTCTTTCACATAATTCACCATTTCAGAATCTTTTAAGGTGAGTTGTTTTTTGCACTTATGATAGATCTCTTCAATAATATTTTCTGTTCCACGTTCCTTATGCAAAGCCCTTGCTGCATTAAAGGCGACCAGATCTTCAAGACGCGCCATATCGATTCCATAGCAATCCGGATACCGAATCTGTGGTGCTGAAGATACAACCACAATTCGCTTGGGGTTCAACCGGTCGAGCATTTTTAAAATGCTCTTTTTTAAGGTCGTTCCACGAACAATGCTGTCATCAATTATCACTAGATTATCGGTAGGTTTTACTACCCCGTAGGTCACATCATAGACGTGAGCAACCAAATCGTCCCGACTGCTATCCTCGGTAATAAAGGTTCGCAATTTTACGTCCTTGATAGCAAGCTTTTCGATACGGATCTTATGCGCTTGGATTTGCTGAAGCCTTTCGGGTGTTAATGAATCCTTCTCCTTTAATATGGCTTTGATCTTTTGTTTGTTCAGTTCGTCCTGGGCTGCTTCGAGCATTCCATAGAAAGAAGTTTCGGCTGTATTTGGGATGAATGAAAAAACGGTGTTTTCAGTATCGTGATCGATGCTTTCCAAAACTTTGGGCATCAAAAGTTTTCCTAATTCCTTACGCTCCTGGTAAATTTCGGCATCACTTCCGCGGGAAAAGTAAATTCGTTCGAACGAACAGGATTTTCGTTCCAAAGGTTCTAATATTTGTGATAGTTTAAAGGTCCCGTCTTTTTTCACTATAAGTGCATGTCCGGGATCCAATTCCATCACTTTTTCGAATGGGACATTAAAAACCGTTTGGATCACCGGTCTTTCACTAGCTACCACTACCACTTCATCATCCTTATAATAATAGGCTGGGCGGATACCGGCGGGATCTCTTAATACAAAGGAATCTCCATGGCCCAATAATCCGACCATTGCATAACCGCCATCCCAGTCTTTAGCAGATTTTCTAAGAATCTTATCGATCTTAAGATTTTCAGCAATAAAGGGAGAGGCCTCTCTTTTGCTCATCCCGGCAGCCTTCGCTTTCTTGTATAGCTTACGAACTTCGAAGTCCAGAAAGTGGCCAATTTTTTCCATCACGGTAATAGTATCGGCCTTATCTTTGGGATGCATCCCGAGCTTGATCAGGTTATTGAAAAGCTCGTGGGTGTTTGTCATATTAAAATTTCCTGCAATGATCAAATTACGATGCATCCAGTTGTTTTGACGTAAAAAAGGATGGACCGCCTCGATGCTGTTTCCACCAAAAGTTCCGTAACGGACATGGCCTAAGAGCAATTCTCCTAAATAGGGAATGTATTTCTTTTGCGCAGCCACATCTTCTTTAATATCCGGGTGGGCTTCGAACTCTGTATTGATGCGTTCATTGATTTGCTCGAAGATATCTTGAATGGGTTGGTTCTCGTTGGAACGAATACGACTGATGTAACGCTCACCGGGTTCTACATCAAGCTTTATACTGGCAAAACCGGCACCATCCTGGCCACGGTTATGTTGTTTCTCCATCAAGAGGTACATTTTATTGACCCCATAAAAGGCAGTGCCGTACTTTTCTTTGTAGTATTCCAGTGGTTTAAGCAATCTAATTAATGCTATTCCACATTCGTGTTTTAAAGCGTCGCTCATAATACTTCAGAAATAAATATTTCAAACAAAAAACGCCCCGATGGTCAGGGCGTGATATTATGTTAACCCAATGTCGAATTGTGTTAGGTTTTTAAATTGTTGTAAACGCTGATGTAATTCCTTTTTGGAGAGCTCTAACAATCGCTCTGTTCCAAATTTTTCAACACAAAAAGACGCCAACGCCGATCCATTGATAATCGCTGTTTTCATATTCTCAAAGCTGTAATCCTCTGTCTTGGTTAAATAGCCAGTAAACCCTCCCGCAAAGGTATCGCCGGCACCCGTAGGGTCAAATACTTTCTCAAGAGGCAGAGCCGGGGCGTAAAAGACTTCATCACGATGAAACAACAATGCACCATGCTCTCCTTTTTTGATAATTACATATTTCGGGCCCATCTCGATAATTTTTTGGGCTGCCACAACTAACGAAAATTCTCCGGTTAACTGCCGCGCCTCTTCATCATTAATGGTTATCACATCTACTTTGGAAATCACCAGTTTCAAATCTTCTAACGCATTATCCATCCAAAAGTTCATAGTATCCAATACGATTAACTTCGGATCGATCATTTGTTCAATAACACTTAATTGGACCAGGGGGTGTAAATTTCCCAGCATCACTACTTCAGCATCCAGATAAGCTGATGGCACAACAGGATTAAAATCGGCGAGAACATTTAGCTCGGTTACCAATGTTTCTCTTGAGTTCATATCGTTATGGTATTTTCCGGCCCAAAAGAAGGTTTTTCCATCTTTTACGATTTGTAATCCCGAAACATCCATTCCTTTGGAAGAAAGCATGTCGATATCTGCTTGCGGGAAATCTCCACCTACAACAGAGACGATTGCCCCGTCGACTTGAAAATGTGATGCGGCTAAAGCGATAAATGTAGCTGCTCCACCTAAGATCTTGTCCGTCTTTCCAAAAGGGGTTTCAATAGCATCAAAAGCGACGGTTCCAACGATAACGAGTTTGCTCATTTTACAGCTTTAGAAATGAAGGTGCAAAGATACGGTTTTCACCACTCATTATTAAATGAAATTCAACTCCTATTTTCTTCCGAAGTCGGCTGGAATTTCTCCCCATGCTTTTGTCTCCCATTTCAGTATTTCGGTTGTATAGCTGTTATTTTTTAACCAATCTTCGGCACGAGAAATGAGCTCGAATAATGTAGTGTTTTTACGAGTTTGTTTCAATTTAGTATTGCATTTTTTTCTTTTCACCCAACCCATTGCAATTCGGGAATCGCTATAGATAATTCGGTCACTCTTTTGTTGTTGGAGGAAAGCCAATCCGTGGACGAGGGCCAAAAATTCACCCACATTGTTGGTTCCTTGCGCAAAAGGCCCTTGATAAAATAGCTGCTTATGAGTTTGGGTGTCTACACCACGATATTCCATTTTCCCGGGGTTACCACTGGAAGCTGCATCTACAGCTATGGAGTAAAGATTGGGATCACCAATTTCGGTGAGCTCCTCCTTGGTAAGTGATCTCTTTTTTGTGTTTTTACCTTTGTAGTCCGAATATTCTTTGCTGTAGGCTTCTTTGGCTTCGGTAAAAGTTAAAAAGGATTTGTATTGTGCCCCTTTCACACCTTTGATCGAAAGTTGACACTCTTTCCAGCTACCAAAAATACCTGAAGGATTTCCAAACCAAACCACATAGAATTTTTCTTTTTTCGTACTCATTTTAGGGTCCGCCAAGGCGGGAACTTATTATTATTTTTCTGAACGCAGTATATTTTCAATCACCCTTGGAAAATGATCGTATTCCAACTCATGCACTTTTGCGGCTACATCGGCTGGGGAATCTTCCTCCGAAATTGTGACACTTTCCTGAAAAATGATGGCGCCTTCATCGTATTTTTCGTTCACATAATGTATGGTGATCCCGCTTTCAGTTTCATTATTTGCAACCACAGCCTCATGAACAGAGGCCCCATACATTCCTTTTCCACCGTATTTCGGAAGTAGGGCCGGGTGGATATTTATTACTTTATCAGGAAATTCCGCCAGAATGATAGGAGGAATTTTCAGCAAAAATCCAGCCAGGACAATGAGGTCCGGCTTCATGATTTTCAGTGATTTAAGGACTCCTTCTTCTGAAATTAATTCTTCTTTTGTGAATGAAGAAGCATTTGTGTGAAAGGCTTTCGCGCGGTCTAATACTTTGGCGTTTATCTTGTTTGACAACACGAGAACCACCTCGGCGAAATCACCCTGTTGAAAGTATTCCAATATATTTTGAGTATTGGTGCCACTGCCCGAAGCAAGAATTACAATGCGCTTCTTCATGATAGTTTCTATCGGTGTTAAGAAGTAAACAATTAAAATAAATTACAAAAGTACGGCAATAGAGATTTACTTCACTAAAAATGTTTAAATTGAGAACACATTTTATGTTTAAAGTGGTGTATTAAATTAAAATATTTTATTTTTGCAAATTATAATTAAATCTAAAAAATAATAATTATGTCAGACATTGCATCAAGAGTTAAAGCGATCATCGTAGACAAATTAGGCGTTGACGAAAACGAAGTTGTAAACGAAGCTAGTTTCACAAACGACTTAGGGGCAGACTCCCTGGATACGGTTGAGCTTATTATGGAATTTGAAAAGGAATTCGACATTCAAATTCCAGACGATCAAGCTGAAAACATAGCGACTGTAGGTCAAGCTATTTCATATATCGAAGAAGCAAAATAATACTACTTCCATATGGAACTAAAGCGAGTTGTAGTAACAGGTCTTGGTGCCCTCACTCCCATCGGAAATAACATCTCAGAATATTGGGATGGACTTAAGAATGGGATAAGCGGTTGTGCGCCTATCACCTATTTTGATACTGAAAAGTTCAAAACTAAATTTGCTTGTGAAGTAAAAAATTATGATCCACTAGAACATTTTGATAGGAAGCAAGCCCGGAAGTTAGACCGTTTTGCTCAATATGCATTAGTTTCAAGTGACGAAGCGATTGAAGACGCAAATATTGACCTAGACCGTATTGACAAATTTAGAGTTGGAGTGATTTGGGGAGCCGGGATAGGTGGATTAGAAACTTTTCAAAATGAAGTTATAAATTTTGCAGAAGGGGATGGAACACCGCGTTTCAACCCCTTCTTTATTCCTAAGATGATAGCAGATATCGCCCCAGGGAACATCTCTATCAAACATGGGTTCATGGGACCTAATTATACTACGGTTTCCGCTTGTGCCTCTTCGGCTAATGCTATGATCGATGCCTTGAATTATATTCGTTTGGGACATTGTGACATAATTGTGAGCGGAGGAAGTGAAGCTGCCGTCACTCAGGCTGGAATGGGTGGTTTCAACGCAATGCATGCGCTATCTACAAGAAATGATACTCCCAAAACTGCTTCACGACCGTTTGACATGACTCGCGACGGATTTGTATTGGGTGAAGGAGCGGGTGCTTTGATACTGGAAGAGTACGAGTATGCTAAAAATCGTGGTGCTAAGATCTACGCCGAAATTGTTGGCGGGGGAATGTCTAGCGACGCATATCACATGACCGCACCGCATCCTGATGGAATTGGAGTGGAAAGAGTTATGTTAAACTGTTTACAAGATGCTGGAATGACATCGGAACAGGTGGATACTATCAATACACATGGCACCTCTACACCTTTGGGTGACGTAGCCGAGTTGAAAGCTATATCCAAAGTCTTTGGCGAGCACGCAAACGATATTAATATTAACTCAACCAAATCCATGACCGGACACCTTTTGGGTGCAGCCGGTGCCATTGAGGCCATCGCGTCAATTTTGGCTATGAAGTACAGTTTGGTTCCACCCACTATTAACCACACTACTGTGGATGAAAATATAGACCCTTCCCTGAATCTCACGCTCAATAAAGCGCAAGAGCGGGAAATTAATATTGCCATGAGTAACACTTTTGGTTTTGGCGGTCATAACGCTTGTGTTCTATTCAAGAAGTTTGACTCTTAAAGCCTATGACTTCCATAAAAAACATATTCTCTTCCCGTTCTGAAAAGGACGAAAAAT
>SMVA01257376.1_pt1 | contig 13752 bp, 8 predicted proteins | sample 2456451 | NCBI WGS metagenome assembly SMVA01 (sample SAMN11095933, study PRJNA526329) | marine sediment metagenome | biome: Marine sediment; feature: Surficial sediment; material: Deep marine sediment; isolation source: Hadal surficial sediment | place: Pacific Ocean | collected 2014-05 | depth 0-1...
GCGAGTTGCACGGCGTCGTAGGGCCGTGGCACCTGGATCGCCCGCTCGGGCGGGATGTGCAGTGTGACCCGGGTGCCGTGTCCGACTCTGCTGTCGATTTGCAACCGGCCGCCATGGGCCTCGATGAACGACTTGGCCAGCGGCAGGCCCAGGCCGGTGCCTTGATGGCTGCGCGAGAAGGCGCTTTCCACCTGAACGAACGGCTGCAGGACGCTGGGGATGTCGTCCTCGGCGATGCCGATTCCCCGATCCGCGACCGAGAGCAGCACCGCACCTGCGGGATCCTTTGACACATCCACCGTGACCTTGTCGCCTTCGGGCGAGAACTTGATGGCGTTGGAGAGCAGGTTGATCAGGCTCTGCTTGATCAGGCGTTGGTCGAGCAGCAGTTGCGGCAGATCGCGATCGATTGCCACGTCGATTCCGATTCCGGCCGCCTCGGCGCGTTCGCGCACCAGGCGCAGAGACTGCTCGACGATTTCCTCTAGGTCGGTCGGCTCGGCGTGGATTTCGAACTCGCCGGCCTCGACCTTGGAAATGTCCAGGATATCGCCGATCATCGCCAGCAGGTGGTGGCCGCTGTCGAAGATGTCCTGGGCGTAATGGCCGTAGCGGCCGGTGCCGAGCGGACCCAACATCTCCGCCTTGATGACTTCGGAAAAGCCGATAATCGCGTTGAGCGGCGTCCGGAGTTCGTGGCTCATGTTGGCCAGGAACTCGGTCTTGGCGCCACTGGCCGCATCGGCCTCGTGCCAGGCCGCGCGCAGCTCGAGGTCGTGGGCTTGGATCTCGGCGAGCATGCGGTTGAAGCCGTCGCTCACTTGGCCGAGCTCGTCATCGGCGTGCTTGCGCGCCCGGATCGTGTAGTCCCGTTTGTTGGAGACCGCTTGCATGGTTTCCAACAAGCCGAGCACCGGTTCGGTTACGATTTTCTGAATCCGCGACGCCATAAAGAAAGCCAGCCCGATCAACATGAAGACCACGAATGCCGCCAACGCCAGATAGGTGTCGATGATATTGTACATCTGCTCCAGATCGACGCGCAGGTTCAAGGTGCCGACGATCTCGCCGTATAGGCGGATCGGCATGCGCAGATCGATCAGGCTGTCGAGCAGCCGCAGGGCTGGTGAAAGGGCGCCGGTTTCACCAGCCGCATTGTCGACCGCCTGCCACTCGGTACCGGCCGATCCCGCCGCGCCGCCGGGGCGCGCCTCGTGTGCGGCAAACAGGCTGCCGTCGGGGAGCAGGATGCGCGCCCAGACGAAACCTGGTTTGGCGCCGAGGACGCGCAGCATCTCCTCCGCCGAGGCCGCATCGTCGAAGACCACGGCGGCGCTGACGTTGCTCGCGATGACGCCGGCGACCGCGTTCAACTCGCTGACCATGAGGCGTTTGTAGGCGATCACCTGACTGCCGACGAAGATCGTGGACGACAGCAGCAGCACCACGCAGATCGACGCCAGAATCATTGCCGTGATTTTCTGCTTGAGCGGCATATTTCCGAGAAAGCGCGTCATGCCGCATTCCTAGCCGCCTGCGCTCCCGCCCGGGCCACGCCGCCCAGACCCGCGCCCGTCGCAATCAACGGCGAGGGGGCCAGGCAGATCGAGATCGCGATCAGGTATCCACGTATCTTGGCGATCATTGGTTCAGTATTCTGGCCGTCCAGTACGTTGGCCGTTCGATTCCTTAACCGTTCGGTTGGCCGGACCGGCGCCGCGCGCGGGCCGATCCACCGCCATACTCCACCACCGGCGATTAAGGTTTCGTTTGCCTCTGGGGAAAAATGTGCGCCGCGGCACGCGGGGGCGCAAAAAAAGGGCGGGGGAGTGTCCCCCGCCCCAATGGCCGCCATACTGGCGGCCGGGAGGATTCTAGTGCCTTCGGGCGATCCAATCGTCGAGCCGCGCCGCGCCGCCTTGCGGGAGGTGCAGCCCGAGCTTGGATCGGCGCCACAGGATGTCCTCGGCGCATAGCGCCCATTCCCGGTTCATCAAGTAGTCGACTTCGGCCTCGTGGAGGCCGGCGCCTAGATTTTCGCCCAGATCGGCGAGGCCGCGGGCCGACCCCAGCACGGCCTCGACCCGGGTGCCGTAGGCCCGCGCCAGCCGGCGCGCCAGGTCCGCGGGCAGCCAGGGGCGATCGGCTTGAAGCGCGCTCAGGAATGCCTCGAAATCGGCGCCGGGCAGGTCGCCGCCGGGCAGGGTCGCGCGCTCGGTCCAGGCCGGCCGCGGCGGCCGTCCGGCACCGAGCCGCGGCAGCAACTTGTCCAACGCGTGCTCGGCGAGCTTGCGGTATGTGGTGATCTTGCCACCGAAGATCGACAGCAGGGGCGCCTCTCCGCCATCTGGGCCGCCATCCGTTCCCCCATCTGGACCCCCATCCGGGCTTCCATCCGGGCCACCGCTCCCCCAATCGACGTCGAAAACATAGTCCCGGGTTACCGCCGAGACGCTATCGCGCAAGTCGTCGTAAAGCGGGCGCACGCCGGAATAGCTCCAGACCACGTCCCCGGGTGTGACCGGCTCGACGAGATAGCGGTTGACCGCCTCGCAGAGGTAGTTGGTCTCCTCGGCCGAGATCGCGACCGCTTGGGGGTCGCCCTGGTAGGGTAGGTCGGTGGTGCCGATCAGGGTGAAGTCGCGCTCGTAGGGGATCGCGAAGACGATGCGCCGGTCCGGGTTCTGAAATATATAAGCCTGCGGACCCGCGCTTCTGCGCGGCACCACGATATGGCTGCCCTTGACCAAGCGCAGGCCGCTGCCGCGCTTGGTGCCGGGAATCTTGTCTTGGATATCGACCACCCAGGGCCCGGCGGCATTGACCAGGGCACGCGCCGCCACCTGCCGGGGCGGGCCATCCCCGGGTCCGCCATCTAGGTTTCTGGATTCGAGCGTCGCCCGCCACAGGCCGCCCTCGCGCCGCGCCGAGGTAAGTTTCGTGCGCGGCAGGATTTCGGCGCCGCGTTCGGCCGCGTCCATGGCGTTCAGCACTACCAAGCGGGCGTCCTCGACCCAGCAGTCGGAATAACAGAACGCCTTAGTGAAGTCGGGCTTCAGCGGCACGCCCGCGGGATCCCGGCGCAGGTCGATGCCGTAGGAGCCGGGCAACCGCTCGCGCCCGCCCAAGTGGTCGTAGAGGAACAGGCCGAGGCGCACCATCCAGGCCGGCCGCAGCCCGCTGTCGTGGGGCAGCACGAATTGTAACGGCCAGATGATGTGGGGCGCGGCGCGCAGCAGCACCTCGCGTTCGATCAGGGCCTCGCGCACCAGGCGGAATTCGTAGGTCTCCAGGTATCGCAAACCGCCGTGGATCAGCTTGGTGCTGGCTGAGGAAGTGGCGCTGGCCAAGTCGTTCTGCTCGCACAGCACGACCGAGAGCCCGCGCCCGGCGGCGTCGCGCGCGATGCCGGCGCCATTGATGCCGCCGCCGACGATCAACAGGTCAATGGGCTCGCCCCCTGCCATGTCCCTTGCCACGCCCGTGCTGTCCTTCCCTGATATCAGGGCCTAAGTTTATTCGATTATGAAAATATTATAACGAAATTGTTCGGAAATGAAAATAACTCGATCGGCACCCGCGCCTGCCGATCGAGCCACCCTCCAGGGCAGTCCGGCCGCCTGAATCCGGCCGCCGCCCCAGTCTGGCCGCCCCAGTCTGGCCGCCCCAGTCTGGCCGCCAGCGTTAGGCCGCGCCGGCGTCGAGGGGCTTCGCGACGTGGAGGGTGACCCCGGCGGTCTCCAGAACCGCGCGGTAGGCCTGGGACGGATCCCGGTCGGTAAAAAGAGCATCGATCCGCTCGATGTGGGCCGAGCGGCACATGGCGTTGCGACCGAACTTGGTGTGGTCGGCGGCCAGGAACACCCGGGCCGAGTTCGCCATGATGCGCTGGGCCACACGCACCTCGCGATAGTCGAAATCGAGCAGGCTGCCGTCGGCGTCGATGCCGCTGATGCCGATCACGCCGATATCGACCTTGAACTGGCCGATCAAGTCCAGCGCCGCCTCGCCGACGATGCCGCGGTCGCGGGTGCGCACCACGCCGCCGGCCACAATGACCTCGAAATCTGGGTTTCCGCTGAGGATTCCGGCGACGTTGAGATTGTTGGTAATGACGTGCAGGCCCTTATGGGCCATCAGCGCACGGGCGACCTCCTCGTTGGTGGTGCCGATGTTGATGAACAGCGAGGCCTGGTCCGGGACGTGGCGGGCCACCAGCGCGGCGATGCGCCGCTTCTCCTCCAAGCACAGCACCTGGCGCGCGCTGTAGGCCAGGTTCTCGACGCTCGAGGGCAGCCCGGCGCCGCCGTGATAGCGGCGCAGCAGCGCCTGCTCGCAGAGCTGATTGATGTCGCGCCGGACGGTCTGGGTGGTCACGGAAAAGCGCTGCGCCAGGTCCTCGATTGCCACGAAGCCGTGGTGCCGGGTCAGGTGTAGAATCCGCGCCTGGCGTTCCTCGCTCGCGGACATCGCGTCCTCCCAGGGCTTGGCCCCGCCCGGGGCGAGCGCCGCTTGCCGGGCGTCAGTCTAGCAGGAAATGTTCGAAAGTGAAAATAGTTGCACAGAGGGGCGAGAGAGGTGGACCGCGCAATGCCCCCCGCGCGATGCCCCCGGCCGATGCCCCTGGACGGCGGGCGACGGTCGACGGCGCGGAATCTGGTCCAAAACCCGTGGAATCGGAAGCTGTTTTATGTCGCAGTGCAGAAAGGCTTGCTTAAACATTCGCAGACATACTTGCCCGGGGCTCAAAATCGGGCCGGAAATCCGCATTGCGAGACCGGATTGCATTGGATAAGCTGCACCGCAACATAATTATTGCAACGCAGCACGTTGGGTCAAATTATTGCTGGCGAAAGCGAGGACCGCGATGGAAGCGACGACCGCGATGGAAGAGAAGCACGGCTATTTTTTGGAGGATATTGAAGTCGGGATGACCGCCATCTATGCCAAGACGATCACCGACGCGGACATCGTCATGTTCGCGGGCGTCTCGGGCGACACCAATCCGGTTCATCTGGACGCGCTGTTCGCCGATCAGACCGCCTTCAAGGGACGCATCGCCCACGGCATGCTCTCGGCCAGCTTCATCTCCACCGTGCTTGGCACCCGCCTGCCCGGACCGGGCAGCATCTACCTCAGCCAGAGCCTCAAGTTCCGCGCCCCGGTCAAGGCCGGCGACACCGTGACCGCCCGGGTGACGGTCAAGGACGTCAATCCGGACAACAAGCGAATCGCCCTCGATACGATCTGCACCGTGGGTGATAGCGTGGTCGTCGACGGCGAAGCGCTGTTGTTGGTCAGCCGCCGGGCCGAGGTCCTGGCCAAGTCCGAGGTGCCCGTCGAAGCCGCGGCCGCTCCCAGGATCAACGCCGCCGAACAGGGCTGACGAATAGGCGGTGCCGCCGGCGCTTTTGGCAGCGCCGGTTTTTTGCCGCGGCCCTATCCAGGGGCGGGGCGCCGCGCTATCTTGGCTGCCGCGCCCCTAGGGTCTTATCGTCTTAGATCGGAACGATCTAAGACGTGAATAAGCCCCTAACTTTATGAGTTAGAGGGCGATTCACGTTTCAAATTAATTCAATTTGAAACGATCGCACTCTGCGGTGCGGTATCCTGTTCGTGCCCCCGGAGCGTGATGGCGATCTATCGACACAGCAGCGACTTGCCGGACGAGGCCCTGGGCGCGGTCGTCGTCATCGGCAACTTCGACGGCGTGCATCGCGGCCATCAGGCGGTCATCGACCAGGCTGGGCGCCTGGCCCGCGAGCTCGAGACCAGCCTGGGTGTGCTCACCTTCGAGCCGCACCCGCGCCGATTCTTCCAACCCGACAGCCCGCCGTTCCAGCTGACCTCGTTTCGGCTGAAATTGCGCCTGCTCGAGGCGCTCGGCGTCGACAATGTCTTCGTGCTGCCGTTCGACCGAGCGCTCTCCGAATCGAGCGCCGAGGATTTTGTGCGCCAGATCCTGGTCGAAGGCCTGCGCCCGCGTCACGTCCTGGTCGGCGACAACTTCTTTTTCGGGCACAAGCGCGGCGGCGATTCGGATCTGCTCCAGCGCCTGGGCCGGCGCGACGGCTTCGGGGTCAGCGTCGTCCGCCGGATCGAGGGCACGACCGGCGAAGCCTATTCCTCGACCGGAATTCGCGACTATCTAACCGCCGGCAACCCGACCCGGGCGGCGCTTCTGCTCGGGCGCTACTGGGAGATCGAGGGCCGGGTCCAGACCGGCGCTAAACTGGGGCGTAAGCTCGGTTTTCCGACCGCCAACATCGCGCTCGGCGAGGTCTTGAAGCCAGCCTACGGCGTCTACGCGGTGCGCGCCGGCATCGACCGGGGCGGGCAGACCGTCTGGCACCCGGGGGTTGCCAACATCGGCGTCCGGCCCATGGTCGAAGGTGACGAGCCGTTGCTCGAAGTGCACCTATTCGACTTCGACGAGGACCTCTACGGCCAGCACATGCGGGTCGCGCTGGTCGACTACTTGCGCCCGGAGATGAAGTTCGACGATATGGAGGCCCTGCGGGTGCAGATGGTCGAGGACAGCCGCCGCGCGCGGGTCATCCTCGATTGGGAGGATTGGGACCCGGCCTGGCCCGCCAGCCCCTTCATGTCGGCCACCCGCGACCGGGAATAGGGAATACAGCGTTCGGAGAACGCCGAATTGTTCGGCGGGCCTCACGTCTTTGACCGCTGAATAGATATCAGGGCCAGGAAGATGCCGCCGGCTTCGGGTTTTACCGGAGGCGGTGGGCAATCGCACAAATGGCGGGCAAGAGCCGGGCAAACCAGTCTATCATGTTCCGTTACCGCTCCGCTTGGGATGTGATTGGCGCGAGAACCCCGACTCGCGCCAGTATACAACCAAGAACCCGCTTCGCGTGATTGGAGGAGGAGTTCCGGGATATGTCGACGACGGCTGAGCTTCTCGACGTTGCTTGGATTCTCGTGTGTGCGGCCCTGGTCATGTTGATGCAGGCGGGCTTCTCGTGCCTGGAGAGCGGCCTGGTTCGCTCCAAGAACAGCATCAATGTCGCGGCCAAGAATTTCGCCGACTTCTGTCTTTCCTCCGCTTTGTTCTGGCTGTTCGGGTTCGCGTTGATGTTCGGCACCACCGCCGGCGGATGGATCGGCACATCGGGGTTCCTCTTTGGTGATACCGCGAACCCCTGGTTGATGGCGTTCTTCATCTTTCAGCTGGGGTTCTGCGGAACGGCCACGACGATCGTCTCGGGCGCGGTCTCCGAGCGCATGCGATTTTCCGGCTACCTCGTGGTCGCGGCGATTATTTCCGCGGTGATCTACCCGGTCGTCGGCCACTGGGTCTGGGGCAGCGCGGCCGGCGCGGAGACGGGCGGGTGGCTGGAGCAAATGGGCTTCATCGACTTTGCCGGTTCCACGGTGGTTCATTCCGTCGGCGGGTGGATCGCATTGGCGGCGATCGTCGTCATCGGTCCGCGGATCGGCCGCTTCGGCAAAAACGCCGTTCCAATTCACGGCCACGACCTGCCCATGGTGACGCTCGGCGTGTTCTTGCTGTGGTTCGGCTGGTTCGGTTTCAACGGCGGCAGCACCCTGGGGCTTACCCCAGAGGTCCCGACCATCATCGTCAATACGACCATTTCCGGCGCGTTCGGGGGGTTGGTCGCGCTGGCCATGGCCTGGCGCTTCGGGGGCCGGCCCGACGTCGCGATGATCATGAACGGCTCCCTGGCCGGATTGGTCGGGATCACGGCCTCGGCCCACATCATGACGCCGTTGGCCGCGGCGGCCATCGGCTCGATCGCGGCGGTCGTCATGTACGCCGTCGCGGTGCTGTTGGAGCGGTTTGAGTTAGATGACGTGGTCGGCGCCATACCGGTGCATCTGGCGGCCGGAATCTGGGGCACGCTCGCGGTCGCGATCTTCGGCGACCCGGCGAGTTGGGGCACCGGGCTGAGCCACTGGGAACAACTCGGCGTCCAGGCCACCGGCGTGGGCGCGACTTTCGCCTGGGCGTTCGGTGTCGGATTCGCCCTGTTGTGGTTGATCGACCGCTGGTTTCCGTTGCGCATCGATCCAGAGGGCGAACGCATCGGCCTCAACGTGGCCGAGCATGGCGCCAGCACCGAGATCCTCGATCTCCTGACCGAGATGGACGATCAACGCCGGGCCGGCGACTTTTCGCAACCGGTCTCGGTCGAGCCGCATACCGAGATCGGTCAGATCGCGCAGCAGTACAACCGCGTTCTGGTGGATATCAACGCCGAGCAAAGACAGCGCGAAGCCGTGACCGAGGCACTGAGGCAACAAACCGCGTCGCTTCGGTTGCTGCGCGAAGCCGCCTCCGCCGCAAACCGGGCGAAGTCGGTCGAGGATGCCATTCGTACCTGCCTAGCGAGTATCTGTGAATTCGGCGGTTGGTCGATAGGCCATTGTTTCATGGTCGACGAGACGATCAAAAAACTGGTTTCAACGAAAATCTGGCATCTGGATGACGAGGAACGATACGCCACATTCCGGGAAGTGACCGAAAAAACCGAACTCATGTCGGGCACAGGCCTGTGCAGCCTTGTGCTGGCCAACGGCAAACCGAATTGGATCGCGGATGTGAGCGCGGACGAGAACTTTTCCAGAGCCGCCGCCGCCAAGGAAATCGGGATCAAGGGCGGGGCCGCCTTTCCGGTGCAGGTCGGCGACGATGTCGTCGCCGTGCTCGAGTTTTTTTCGGGCGAGCCAAAGGCCCCCGACGAGACGGTTTCGGAGGTCATGGGGGCGGTCGGCACACAGCTTGGCCGCGTTGTCGAGCGCGAACGGTCGAATGCGGCGCGCTTCAAGTCCGTGGTCGACAACATGCCCGCGCACTTGCACCTCAGGGATCGCGACGGTCGCTTTATTCTGGTCAACCGGCAATACGAAGAATTCTACGGCGTGACCAACGACTTCGTCCGTGGAAAGACCCTGCACGAGATCAATTTAACGGCGCGGTTCGATCTTTCGCCGGATGAGAACGAAGCCTTCGATCGTCAGTTGATCGAAACCGGCCAAATTGTCGAGCTCGAATTTGACGTCATGCGCGAGGGCGAATTACGCACCTTGTCCGACGTGAAGTTTCCGATCAAGGACCATTCCGGGGAGATCATCGCGGTCGGCGGCGTCGAGCTCGACATCACCGAGCGCAAGCGCGCCGAGGAGAACCTCCAGAAAAGCCGCGAACAGTTACAGGCGCTCGCCGACAATATCCCCGAGTTCATCAGCATGAAGGATTCGGACGGAAAATTCATCTTCGTCAATAAACAGTTCGAGGAGTGGGTCTGCCGAAGCCGGGACGATGTCGTCGGCAAGACCGTTCACGACATTTATCCGGAACAGCAGGCGGCTGAATTCGACGCCTTGGACCGGCAGGCGATCGACGGTCGACAGATATTGACGCAAGAGGTCGACCTAGCTTATCCCGACGGCAAGACGCGGACCATCATTCGCACCCGGTTCCCAGTGATCTCCTCTCAAGGAGAGGTGCTCGGCCTGGGTACCGTCAATCGCGACATCACCGACCGCAAGCGCGCCGAGGATGAGCTGCAGGCGGCGTACCGGATCATCAAGGACCAAAGAGACAGAATGGAGGACGAGCTGAATATCGGCAGGGAAATACAGATGAGCATGATACCGCTCACCTTTCCGCCCTTCCCGGATCGCCACGAGTTCTCCGTCTTTGCGGCGCTCGAACCGGCCCGTGAAGTCGGCGGCGATTTCTACGATTACTATTTCATCGACGAGGAGCGGTTCTGTTTCTGCATCGGCGATGTATCCGGCAAGGGCGTGCCGGCGGCGCTCTTTATGGCGATGGCGAAGACGTTGATCAAATCGAGAGCCGCCGATGACGGTTCGACCGCGAGCATCCTCACCCACGTCAACGACGAACTAAGCGTCGGCAACCATAATTGCATGTTCGTGACCATTTTCTCCGGTATCCTGAACGTCAGGACCGGCGAGCTGCTGTACACGAACGCGGGACACAACCCGCCCTATCTCAAGCGGAAGGACGGAACCCTGCAGCGCTTGGACAAGCGCCACGGCCCGGTCATCGGCGCTGTGGAGGGGATGGCCTACGCGGAAGGACGGGACACCATGGAGCCGGGCGATCTGCTCCTGCTTTACACAGACGGCGTCACCGAGGCGATGGACGTTGACGACCGACTGTTTTCCGAAAAACGATTCGAACAGCTGCTCGCGTCCATGGACACGGGCGATGTCGACAATGCCGTCGACATTACACTGGACGCGGTCAAGGCTTTCGAGGGAGAGGCGGAACAGGCCGACGATATCACGGTCGTGGCCCTGGCGTTCCACGGCAGTCCGGCGGACGCGTTGATAGCCGAACGGCGAATCACGATCACGAACCACTTGCCTGAAATCGCCGCCGTCAACGAGAATTTCGAGGCCTTCGCAGAGGAATTCGGCGTTCCGCTGCCGATCGCCATGAAGTTCAACCTTATTTTCGACGACCTCTTGAACAACGTCATCTCCTACGCCTACGACGATGACGATGAGCACGATATCGAGGTCAGAATGGAGCTGGCGGGGGAACGCCTGATCGTGACCATCACCGACGACGGCGTGCCGTTCAATCCGCTCAGCGTGGCGACGCCGAGAACCGATCTAGCACTCGAGGACCGGGAGGCCGGCGGCCTGGGAATCCATCTGGCCCGGAATCTGGTCGACGACGTGTCCTACCATCGCCGAATCGACAAAAACGTTCTGACCTTGATGAGTCACCTTCAGCAAAAAGACAGCGCGGCGTGAGGCCTTCTGGCGCATGCTATCCGAGCGAATCTAATGGCCGTACAAATAGGGGAGCCGAATGCAGATATCCGTCAAGACGACCAATGACGTGAAGGTGTTGGCGTTCGAGGGCAGGCTGGATACCCAGACTTCCCCCGACGCTCAGCAACAGTTGACCCGGTTGATCGAGGCGGGCGAAACGAAGATCCTCGTGAACCTCGGAAAAGTCGACTATATCAGCAGTGCCGGACTTCGCGTCCTCCTCGTCGTCGCCAAGCAGCTGAAGACGACCGACGGCGAATTGCGGATCTGCGGCCTCAACGAGGTCGTCAAGGAGGTGTTCGACATCTCGGGCTTCGACATGATCCTGCCGATTTCGGTGAGCGAGTCGGAAGCGCTTGAAGGCTTCTGAGTTCGCGGCTGCCACGGCACCCCAGCCTCCACGCCGAGGAGATTCCCGGTGACATCAGTCGATAGCGACGCCAAGACGGTGATTTTTATGTCCGTGGACATTGCGGATTCCACGAGCTTCAAGGAGAAAGGCCACAGCTTGGATGACGATCCGCTCTGGCTTGAGGCCTTCGAGACATTTTTCAAGGAAGTTCCGTTGGTCCTCATGGGGCAGATTGCGAAGGCCTTTGCCAAGACCGACGATTTGCCGGACATCGGCGTCTGGAAGGTGATCGGCGACGAGATCGTGTTCCGTACCCGGGTTCGATCGGCGGAAGAGGCATTGCTCGTCACCGAGGCCTTCTATCGTACCGTCGTGACCTACGATGCTAGTTTTGTCGAGCGGTGGCCCTTGCGGATCCGGGGCTGTTGCTGGGCGGCGCGGTTCCCTGGGCGAAACATCGAATTCGAAATCCCGGAAATGGCCGGTGTCGGGTACATCGACTTTCTAGGTCCCGACGTGGATCTGGGATTCCGCCTTATCTCGCAAGTGGACAGAGGCCAGGTCATCCTGTCGATGAATTTGGCGGAGACCCTTGCCTCTCTGCCTGAACGCCGAGGCCTGCAGTTTCACTACGTCGACCGGAAGGTCCTGAAGGGGGTCTTCGTTGGCCGGCCTTATCCACTGATTCTAATCACCTTGCCGGACTGCATGCCGGAACTGTGGCAATGGGAAGAAGACGAATCGCGGCAGTTGCGCGCGCTTCGCGACGATCCGCCGATCGACGCCGCGGCGCTGGTCGAACTTGCAAGCAAAATCCGATTGTATTTGAACCGAACCGGTCGGCTCGACATCAAACCGCTTGAGTTCTAGCATTACAGTTGCATTTTCTCTTGACCTCTGAATCAATGAGCAACCATGATTCGGAGGTCATGGATGACAGGTGCATCGATCGAGGCGACGCTTGAGCTTTGGGCGTGTTCGTTACGGAATGTCAAAGCGCGGATACGTCCCCTTTTCAGTCAGGAACGGGTTGCCCTTTCGGCGGGGCAGTTTCTGGACGGTCTGCTCGGCAATGAACGGCGCAAGACCGGCTGGCTGCGGGCGGAGGCTGCGGGTGATCCCGGACCCTGGCGCCAGCAGGCTATTCTTGGTCGCGGCCGGTGGGATGCCGATGCGTTGCGCGATATCGTGCGCGACTACGCGCTTGAGACGCTGGCCGACGAGGATGCGGTTCTGGTCATCGATGAAACCGGGTTCCTCAAGCAGGGCAAGGCATCGTGTGGTGTCGGTCGCCAGTATACGGGATCGGCGGGCAAGATCGCCAATTGCCAGATCGGCGTCTTCGCTGCCTATGTCTCGCGTCATGGTCATTGTTTCATCGATCGGGCGCTTTATCTGCCAAAGGCCTGGACGGAGGATCCCGGACGGATGGCAAAAGCCCATGTTCCGGAGGGAACCGGCTTTGCGACCAAGCCCGCCATTGCGCGTGATATGATCGAACGGGCGATCGCGGAGGGCGTCCCGTTCGGCTGGGTGGCCGCCGATAGCGTCTATGGCGTCGGCGATATCGAAACGACGCTGCGTCGCGCCGGCAAGGGATATGTACTTGGCGTCAACGCCAATCATCTTTTCTACTCATGGGCCAAGCCGCGGCCGGTCGGCGGCCCCGCCAAGGAGATCGCGCAGAGCCTTGACGATACCGCTTGGCAACGTCTGTCCGCCGGCGACGGGAGCAAAGGCGCGCGGCTCTACGACTGGGCTTATCTCGAACTCGCCGATCTCGATGCGGAGGAATACAACAGGTCTCTCGTGGGCCTTTGGACACGGGGTCTGCTGATCCGGCGCACGATCGCCAATGGGGATATGGCCTTTTTCTCCACCTGGTGTCCGCTCGGAACAGCCATCGAAATCTTGGTCAAGGTCGAGGGTCATCGCTGGGCGATCGAGGACGCTTTCAAGACCACCAAAAACGAACTCGGACTCGACCATAACGAAACCCGGTCCTGGCACGGCTGGCACCGCCATGTCTCGCTCGTCATGCTCGCTTTCGCCATGATGGCGGCGATCCGCCACCACGCCAACATCGTGCCGCCCCCAAAAACAAGACGACACACACCCAACAGCCCAGGGCGCTGATCCACTGGTCGGTGCAGGAAATTCGCCGCATCACCACAAAACTTGCCCAACGCCGAATCCAACCCGCCAAAATCATCGCATGGTCCGTTTGGCGAAGAGCACACCAAGCCGCCGCACAGAAAGCCCATATCAAAATGAAAATGCAACTGTAATGCTAGTGCGCCAAGCATCAGCAGGAGCCCGACTACGACGAATATGCGCTCCAAGATGTAAACCGGAGAATTCGGCTGACTCGGGGTCAACGGTTTGGCTCCGCGAACAAGATGCTTTTGTATTGCGCCACGGAGCGTTCCACTGAAAAATCGCCAGCCCTCCGGCGTAGTCGCTCGGCGTCCAATGGGCTGCTCAGAGTCTGCACGATCGCCTGCGCCAGCGCCACTGGATCGCCGACCGGAACCAGTGGGCCGAATCGACCCTTTTCCAAAATCTCTGCTGGACCGCTAGGGCAGTCCGTTGCGACCACCGGA
>SMVA01174153.1_pt1 | contig 13751 bp, 11 predicted proteins | sample 2456451 | NCBI WGS metagenome assembly SMVA01 (sample SAMN11095933, study PRJNA526329) | marine sediment metagenome | biome: Marine sediment; feature: Surficial sediment; material: Deep marine sediment; isolation source: Hadal surficial sediment | place: Pacific Ocean | collected 2014-05 | depth...
AGTTTGTTTGAAAAAATTTGCTTTGATCTGGTCCAGGCGGCCTTCGTTTTCCCGTTCCAGGCGCTTGCGAATTTCATCGTTCTCCGCGGTTTTATTTTTGTAGGCGGCGATGTACTCTTTCAGCCGTTCGTCTTTCGTCTCCGCTTCCTGTTTCAACCGTTGAACATAAGTGGGGAGACGTTCCTGGGGATTCTCAGTTTCATCAAGATCTTCCAGCTTCCAGTGCCGGCGGTCGGTGACGGAAAACTTCAAGGGTTCGGGGGATGAATCTTTTTCTTCACTACTCATAACTACTCACAATCTCTACTATAAGAAACCCGAAGCGCGGAAACCGTATCAGATGGCTCCTGTGCTTCGGGTTGATTTATGTAAGAAGACCGCTTTCTGAAAGCCCGGCCGCTTTAAAAACGAACCGGGACGGAAAACAGTTTGAACTAATTAGAGCTTATTTTTTGTTGCTGATATCTTCAAACTCGGCATCCACGACGTCTTCATTGTCGTCTTTACCGGATTCTCCCTCCGAAGTACCCCCTTCAGCCCCAGCGTCCGGACCCGCTTCGCCATCCGCCTCAGGTTTCTGGCTTTCCTGTTGGTACAGGGTCTGAGCCAGAGAGTGGGAAGCCTGACTGAGTGCCTCGGTTTGCTCCTTGATCTTGGCCAGATCGTCACTTTCAATGGCCTGCTTCGCTTCGGTGATAGCGGTTTCAACAGTTTTAATATCCTCCTCGGAGAATTTATCCTTGTTGTCCTTAATGGTTTTCTCGGTGTTGTATACCAGAGAATCCAGTTGGTTCCGGGCATCCACTTTTTCCCGGCGTTCTTTATCTGCGCTGGAGTTGGCCTCGGCATCCTTCACCATATTTTCAATTTCACTGTCGGACAAACCGGTGTTGTCGGTGATGGTGATTTTCTGCTCTTTTTGGGTGCCCTTATCCTTGGCAGACACGTTCAGAATTCCATTGGCGTCGATGTCAAAAGTAACTTCGACCTGGGGAATACCGCGTGGCGCCGGGGGAATTCCCTCCAGATGAAATTTACCTAAAGAGCGGTTGTCTTTGGCCATTTCACGTTCGCCCTGCAAGACATTGATTTCGACGCTGGGTTGATTGTCCGACGCGGTGGAAAAAGTCTCGCTTTTTCGCGTCGGGATGGTGGTGTTGCGTTCGATCAAGCGTGTCGTGACACCGCCCAGAGTTTCAATGCCGAGGGACAGTGGGGTGACATCGAGAAGCAGGATGTCTTTAACATCTCCGGAAAGAACACCGGCCTGCACCGCCGCGCCGAGGGCCACCACTTCATCGGGATTCACGCCCCGGTGTGGATCTTTTCCGAACAAGCTCTTAACGAGTTCCTGTACTTTTGGAATTCGGGTGGAACCCCCGACCAGAACGGCCTCATGAATCTTGTCGGAAGTCAATCCGGCGTCTTTCATGGCCTTTTTACAGGGTTCCTGAGTGCGAACCAGCAGATCGTCTACCATGGACTCAAATTTAGCCCTGGATAATTTCATGTTCAAATGCTTGGGGCCGCTGGCATCGGCCGTGACGAACGGCAGATTGATATCCGTTTCGGTGGTGCTGGACAACTCCATTTTGGCTTTTTCGGCGGCTTCTTTGAGCCGTTGCAAGGCCATGCTGTCTTTAGAAAGATCGATGCCGCTGTCTTTTCTGAACTCAGTCACCAACCAATCGATGATTCTCTGATCGAGGTTGTCGCCTCCCAAATGGGTGTCGCCAGAAGTGGCTTTGACTTCAACGACATTGTCGCCGACTTCCAGAATGGAGACGTCGAAGGTGCCGCCGCCGAAATCGTAAACCGCGATCATGTGGTCCTTATTTTTGTCCAATCCGTAAGCCAGGGCTGAAGCGGTAGGCTCATTGATGATGCGCTTGACATCCAGTCCGGCGATCTTGCCGGCGTCTTTGGTGGCCTGTCTCTGGGCATCATTGAAATAGGCCGGCACAGTGATCACGGCATCGGTGACGGTCTCGCCCAAATAAGCTTCTGCCGATTTCTTGAGTTTCTGCAGAATCATGGCTGAAATTTCAGGGGCGCTGTACTGCTTGCCCTGAATCTCAATCCGCACGTCGTTTTTGGGTCCTTTGACCACCTTGTAGGGGACCATTTTCATCTCTTCGCTGACTTCCTCAAAAGATCGGCCCATGAACCGTTTGACGGAGAATATAGTGTTCTCCGGGTTGGCGATGGCCTGTCTTTTGGCCACTTGTCCTACCAGGATTTCTCCTTCTTTAGTGAAAGCTACGACGGAGGGAGTGGTTTGGTTGCCTTCTTCGTTAATAATGACTTTAGGCTCGCCTCCTTCCATTACGGCGACCACCGAGTTAGTGGTTCCCAAATCAATACCGATTATCTTTCCCATGGGGCCAATCCTTTCAAAAATGATAAAAAAATTATAATATATTCAAAAATATAGGGTTTGATGGCTTAGTTGAATTTATCTCTGGCTATAAATAAGACCCGAATCGCTTGCAGTCAAGATAGGGCCAGAAAATAAGTCAGAAAACAGCTGTTTTTTTGAGGGGTCTGGTATTTTTAAAATAACTGTAAGTTATTATAAAATTAGCATCTAAAGGATTGTGCTGACTTGGGGCAGGGGGTTTGACCGCGAACAGGAATAATTCTTATTGGTCAGGTGAAGCAAGGCAGGCGGAAAACAGAGGTGTTGCCGGAAGGCCTGGTGATAAGAAAAGCATTCTCAAGGGCTCCTGTCTTGGAGCCCTTGAGAGGATCATTCTTCGTTCTCGTCCAATCCTTCATGGAGTTCTTCCATGAACAAAGTGGTATCGTTTTTCTCGGCAATCGCATTTTTGAGTTTGAGTGCCGCAGTTTTTTCTATCTCTTCTTTGCCCTCTGGCGTCAAAGCCCAAGGGGTGATGGTTTCTCTGGCCTTTTTAATGGCCGCCGTAATCTTAAGCAGTTTGTCCGAATCCAGATCACGAATGGACAGCAAGGCATCTTCATGGCCGTCGTAGGCACACCAAGCCATCGTGTAGCAATTGGTGTTGGCCCGAATCATTTTCAGAGTGATGTTGGCGAAATGACAGTGCACGCCAATGAATGCGCAAACTTCAATTTTATTATGCTGAATGGTCAGATTGGGGTGGCAGGGGTTGATCACCGCCTCGGGATCAATTTTAGGATAAATAGGCCGGTAGTCCGGCATAGGAATGATGTTCATTCCCGGGACTTCTTTTACCAGCTCAAGCGCCAATTTTGCTTTATGCCGAGTTTCTTCATTCCATCCCCAAACCAGCATGGGACCTGGAAACAGCGTTGGATTCCTCAGGGTCAACAGCTTATGGGCGCAGATTTCCATGGCTTTATCTTCAGGGACATGTTCCCCCTCGACCAACTGATTCGGCGATCCTTTTTCGGGTTGAAAAATACCCAACGATGCGGCGGAAGGGGGCAAAAACCCAGCAGGACCTATTTCCAATTTTGGCATTCTTAAAACCTCCACTAAATCCAGTAATGGACAGTATTTGAAATACTCAACTCTTCTTTTTGAGGCTCAAGAGAACGGCTCCACTTACGGGAGGTTGTGAGCAAAAGGTGCGAAGAGGCTGAAAAGACAAATATAAACTCAAGTGGCAGATGTTATTATCAATTAGTTGTCCTGTCAATAACAAATTGCTTTTGGGGCATGCAATTAGCAGAAAGGGTTTATTTGGAGGGAGGGTGATTTCTCGGAAGTTACTGAAAACCCTTTAGCTGGCCCCATTCAAAGGGATTTTTGTACCATTCTTCCAGGATGGCTTTTTCCTGCGCGTTGATTTTTCCGGTCTTCTGGCCTATTTGAATCAATAAATCAAAGGTTAGCAGGGAATGTATTTGGCAGTGGGCCTGCTGGAATTGGTCCTGGGCTTTTTGAAAGCCATAATCAAATATGCAAAAACAATGGTCCACTTTTCCTCCCGCCTGGCGCACCGCCGCTACCGCCTTCAAGGCGCTCCCACCGGTGGAGATCAAATCTTCGACCACAATCACGGCATCGCCTTTTTTCAATATTCCTTCAATCTGGTTTTGCTTGCCATGGTCTTTAGGAGCGGGCCGGACATAGATCAAGGGAGTGTTCAAGGCATTGGCCAATGAGGTGGCAGGAGGAATTCCGGCGGTGGCGAGGCCGGCGACCGTGTCCACTTGGATGTTCGCCGCCGTGATCAGGGATTGCATTCCCGCAGTCACCAAGGCCCGGTGTTCTGAATTTCCCAGGAGCAGGCGGTTATCGTTGTACATGGGCATTTTGTAGCCCGAGGCCCAGGAGAAGGGATGTTGGGCGTCGATTTTTACCGCGCCAATTTCCAAGGCAATTTCGGCTAGCTGTTCGGAGTAGGACATGATGATATTTTTTTTAAGGTGAAATTAAAATGTTCGATGCAGAAACGATTCCCCACGGGTGCCATCGAAATCTCCCAGGCCGCGTAATTGTATGCTGAACAGAAGCTTGGTTTCCGTCGTTCGTATGTCGTTGTCGAAATTATTTCTGCGGATAAAGTCCAGTATAAATCCCCAACACACGCATGAATTATTAAAAGTGAGCTGGGCATTGTGTTCGAGAATTTCTTCCCGGAACTCATCGAAACGGGTGCTGTATTTTATATTCCAGCCCTTGGGCAAACCCAGCGCCACGGTTCCCAGAATCGAAGTGGACTGGCGATGGACCGCCCGTCTTTCAACAATCAACATCATCCAATCGGTGGGTTTCACACCCACGTCGAAATTAACGGTCTCCAGTACCCCGTCATAAACATTATATTCGGTGTCGAAATTGAGCATCAAATAATCTGTGAATCGGCTGTCCAGGTCAAATCGCAGATTGGTGAGCGGACGCCGGGGGGTCATGGGATTTGCCAGCCGTGTGGTCTCAATAATATCGTAGCCCTGGCTGATCTCGAATTGGGCGATTTGAACGACAGTTCCGTCATTTCCTTTTTTGAGCAGCCTTTGAGTCAGGAAGTAATTGATCTGATGGGTGTAGTTCAAGTCATCGATGGCATCGATCAATATGATTTTAGCCCGGTCGGCTCGATCCATATTGGGGATGTACTGATATTTGATTCGTGGCTCTATGACATGCTTGAAACGGGCGGTACGCGGGTTGCCCGATAAAAAAACTCTGTTGAATTTGGGTCCCTCCAGAGTGGCGTTGAGGTCGATCAATTCTCTGGAAAATCCGCTATGGAAAGTGTTGGTTCCGGTCACCATGTTTTCCCGAATGCCCTTACTGTAATAAGTTCCCCGGACTCCCGCCCGTGGTGTGAATCGCATCCAGTTGCCGAGGTTGATCGGCAGGGACACTTGTGGGTGGATGTCCGCCCGTTGCACCCCCTCAAAATTATCGACTACCGGGTCGGTGTCGAGGTCCACCAGAAAATGAGAATAACTGGTTTCCTGATTAAAAATAAATGAAGTGCCGCCGATGGCGATGGGTTGAGTTTTGTAGGTCACTGTGGGAAGCTGGCCTAATGAGTCGTCCGTGGTCGCTTCCTCGCTTTCCTGATAACGGGCGAGGATATCGAAGGTGCTGTTGGACCAGGTTTTGAAAAAAGACGCATAGGAATCAGAACTCCGGCGGGTTCGGCTTTCGGTCTGATTAGCGAAAGTTTTATTGAAGCTGTCCTCGGAAGTGCCATCGATTTTGGCGTTCAATTTAAAGCCCAGCGGCAAATTCTGATGATGCGTGGCGTCGATTTTCCAAAAAGTGTTGCCCGTCAGATTGTCATCCAAAATGGTGCCATAAAACTGGCCCCAGGTGGTTTTGCTGGTGGCGTAGCGGATTTCAAGGGCACCGCGGGCCCCTCTTTTTTCAATATATTCAACCCCCAGGGTGGCATCCCATTGAGGATTGATGGCCCAGAAATATCGATTGCCCACCGTGACCCCGTCCAGACTACTGACCCCTAAACGGGGAATCAAAAAACCGCTTTTGCGTTTGGTCACCATGGGGAAGTAGCCCAGCGGAATATAAAGGATCGGTATATTTTTGATCTTAAAAATTCCGCCCTTGAAAAGCGCACGGTCCTCGATGATTAGATCGGCTTCCGAGGTTTCGATGGTCCAATCCGGCAGATCACCGGTGCAGGTGGTCAAGGAGACATCTTTGGTCTGGAAATGGCCCTCGGATATTTTGCGCACCTCTTTCCCGGAAACGTAATAAATACCTGCTATCTTGCCTTTAACATCAAACCATCGGCCTTTTTTGGTTTTAAGGTTGAATTGAGCACGCTCCGCACGTAAAACGGTGCCATCTTCCGCGGTCATGATGACGCCACCATGGGCCTCCCCCTGGCCGGTTGCAGTATTGACGATTATTTCCCTGGAGCGAATGGTTCTTTTGCCATAACGGACCAAAACATGGCCCGTGGCTTTCACCAGATTTTTGTTTTGCAATTGAATCATCTGGTCGGCAGAGACAAAAATCGGGTCTGTCCGCTCCTTTGCAGGGGAGGACGAGTTCAAAGCCGGCAGAACCGAAGGCCGCCGTTTTTTCATATCGGGGAGGTCTTCCGCTATAATTGTGGAGGGAAAGCCGGTCCCGAGCAGGAATACGGATAGGACAAACAGCCCAAAATTCTTAACTAACACATTTATCTTCAAGGCTTTGTTTGGCCTCCGCAATGGTAAATATAGAGCCTGTGATACATATCAAGTCCTCTGGTTTGGACAGCCTTTTGGCGGCAAGGACCGCTTGAGAAACTTCATCGACTATTTCAACAGGCTTGGAAAATCCTGCCAGCTGGTCGCGCACAATAGCAGGATCAGCGCTTCTCTCCTGATGGGGCCGGGTCACAATGATATAATCGGCAAATAATGGGATTATTCCAGTGATTTCTGATACTTGTTTGTCTTTCATGATCCCCAGGACCAAAATACAGCGTTTTTTTGGAAAATGACTCTTTAAAGCCTGGGCTAAAGCCCGGAAACCCGCTGGATTGTGGGCGCAATCCAAAATGACCACAGGGCTTCGGGAGATCACTTCCAGACGACCAGGCCAGCGGGCACTCGCCAAGCCGCTACGGATGATTTTTTCAGGAATTTTTGAGGCTAACGCTGGCAGTGCCCGGCAGGCGGCAACCGCCAGCGAGGCGTTTTCCGCTTGATGGGGGCCCAGAAGGGAAATTTTGAGCCCTTCAAAGCTGGAGTTTTCAGATGCATAATCGAATTCCAGAATATCCTCTGGGCAGGATTTTACAGCCACCTGGAAGTCCCGTTCAATACTGACCAATTGGGCCTTGTTTTTCTGGGCCTGTTTTTGGATGACTTCTAAAAGGATTTTATCCTTAACTCCGGACACCACTGTTGTCGGATGCTTGATGATGGCGGCTTTCTCGAAAGCAATATGCTTTAAATCGGAGCCTAATTGATCTTCGTGGTCCCGGGATAGGGAGGTGATGATACAAACTTTGGCTTGGCACAGGTTGGTGGAATCCAGCCGCCCTCCCAGGCCCACTTCAATAATGTTCCAATCAACTTCTTGTTCCGAAAAATACAGAAACGCCATCACCGTGCTGAATTCAAAATAAGTGACGTCAATCTCCAATTGTTCGGCGGCTTGTCGGACACGGGTGATGAGGGGAACCATGGCATCACGCGCGATGGGTTGGCGGTCGATCTGAATGCGTTCTCGAAAGTCCAGTAAATGAGGGGAGGTGTAAAGCCCTGTCCGAAAACCTGCGGCACGAAGAATCGACTCAACAAACGCCGCGGTGGACCCCTTGCCGTTGGTTCCTGCAATGTGGATAGCCGGAACTTTGTGGTGTGGATTACCAAAATGGCCGAGTAGGGCCGAGGTATTGCTCAGGCCAAGTTTGATGCCTCGGCCTGCCAAAGAGAAAAGATAATCCAGACTTTCTTCGTAATCCATTCGTTCCGTTGAAAAATCCGCTATGAATGTCAGCCACCTTTGCCGGGACAATACTATAGGGGAGTGGTTTCAGGAAGAATATATTTTCTCATTTTTAATAGAAAAACGTAGAATATAAATAATTAAAATATTTTAATTTGGATCAGGTGGATTTTTTGAAAATTGGCCGATAAAATGCGCGTCCCATTATTTCAAATTTTAACTGAACCGTGCGGTGTTCCGGAGGCCGGGAAAACCCGGGAGGGTTTGCAACGGGTTTCGGAAATCGACTTGCCATTGGAGGAGGGTTTGCCAGAAAGTTCCTACGCCATAAAAATAGAAGAAGGCGCCATGGTTCCCGTGTTAAAAAAGACCGACATTGCGGTATTCGACTCCCTGGGAGACCCGAATAAAGCAATCAGGAATATATTTATTGTCGGGGTTCAAAATCAGCCGCCTCAGGTTAGAATGGTGGTCAAAAATGAAGCGGGGATGGACCCGGCAAATTTTCTGAAACCTGCCACCGGTTCATCCACATCCTTCATTAACAAGCGTCGAAAAAGTTTTATGACTCCCACTCCGCTCCATATTCCAGAAAGCCGCGTTTCACCCATTCCGGGCTCGGCGCACGAGATGGTTTACCTGAAAAGTATCAGGCCGGAGCGTCTATCGGTGGTTCCTGTAAAAAATGTTCTATGGATGCATCCCTTGATTTATATTCATTCTATTTAATCTTAATGTGAAATGAGGTTTGTTCATGTCGATCTTAAAGGAAGTGCTTCCTAAAATTTATTCATGGTCGGAGTTTAATGAAGAAAGACAATTGAACTTCAATGGTTATTTCGTGATTCACCAGAAGGACGCTGTCATCATTGACCCCCCCCACCTGAGTGGCAAAGGGTTGCGTGACCTGAAGGAATTGGTGGCGCTTAATATTTCAACCCCGATCAAGGCCATCCTGCTGACCAATGTGCATCATGACCGGTCGTCCCAGGAGTTGAAGGAGCTATTTCCCGTCCCTATATACATTAATGAGAAGGACCGAGATCTTCTTGATTCCAAAAGTGACAAGACCTGCAAAGGGGGCGACCAATTATTTGGAGGAATTCGGGTGGTCCATATACCGGATCAGAAATCTCCAGGCGAGTCGGCGTTTTATATCCAAGACCGTAAGATTTTAATTGTCGGAGATGCCTTGATAGGAAAAGTTGAGGGTGAAGTCAATATGTTGCCGCCAGAAAAATTTAAGGATGTCGATAAAGCTAAAGCAGGGTTGAACGTTCTGCGGGAGTTGGATTTTGAATCTCTATTGTTAGGGGACGGTCATTCGATTCTGAAAGACGCTAAAGCCAAGGTGGAAAAATTTCTTGATGCCTGATGTTAAAAACTCAGTCCATGACCAACGCTATTAATTCGCGGTAGGTTTGAACCCCGGTGGCGGCCCAGTCCAGGCTGGGGAAGGAGGGTTCCGCTAAAGAAAAAAACCTCACGAGCTTGATGTACCCTATGCCGTTAACAACCGTCTGGATTTCTTCCTCAGGAATCTGATGGACCGAAGAATAATTTTCTTCGGTCCATTCCCATTCCCATGGGCTGGTGTTTCTCGCCACAAATATCCCCTCACCGCCCGGTTGTTGCCGGTTTTTTAAAAGGCATTTCAGGTAATCCGGTATTCTTGGACCCTTCAACAAAAGTGAAAAAGCCAGATAATGTCCCCACCAGAATAGGGTGCGGTAAGTGAAAAATTCTGTCTTGGAGAAATTTTGAGGAATGTCGAGGGAGAGGAATGGGAAACCTTTATGATTTTCTCCGCGCGCGATCTGCCCCTTGACCAGGTCCGTGCCAGGTGGATAACTCCTGGAATTCTCCGCCAAATGTGCCGCCAGGGACTCTTTCAGTTGAAGCAGGCGGGTCTCCACATTTTTCATGATGGTGGGTTTGTGTAGAAATACATCCACCTCGTTGATCAATTTCAATTCGTTTTGCGACCAAATGGGATCCGTAGAGTTGTCCATTAGAAAAGGTCGGGGCACGGCCCGTGGAAATCAGATGTTTCTGGATTGCAAGTCATCTTTTTGGCGTAACAAAACGTAATGGTGAATGGCATCTTCCGCGTTCGCGTCCATGTCCTTGAGCAGGCAAACGCAGACTCCCTCCGAATCCACTCTTAGGATTTTCAGGCTGGCGGAGATTTCAGTGAATATTTTGGGCAAAAATATCTTCACCTTGAAAACTTCATTGCCTGAGAACCCTTCATTTAGAAAGGCCAGACCGTTGGAACTGATTTCTGTGACCGTTACAGATTTTCCGCCGACATCCAGATTGATGGGTTCTTCGGGATCTGGAACGACGCGAAAGGCCTGCCGCGGATCGTCTGGCACCTTGTGGATCCGTAAAGATTTCTCGTCCTTTTTATTTTTCTTTTTCCAAAACAAATTCCACTCTCCTGTTGGTGGCTTTCCCCATTTCCGTTTGATTGCTGGCGATTGGGAAAATTTCTCCGTAGCCCGTTGCCGTCAACCGTCTGGGATCTATGTTTTTATCAATAAAATATCTGAGAACCGCGGTTGCCCGGGCAGACGACAATTCCCAGTTGGTGGGAAACTGCAAAGTTGAAATAGGTGAATCATCGGTATGGCCCTGAATGCTGATTTTATATCGGGGATATTTGTCAATGATCCTGATTATTTCTGTCAAAACGGCTTTGCTGGTTTCCAATTTTAAGAGAGCTTTCCCCGGTTCAAACAATGTTTGACCCGGTACTCGTACGATAATCTTTGATCTGTCATTGGACACTTCCATGACAGAGCTCATGGTTTCCTGCTCGGCAACGTTCTTGATATCTGCAAGAATGTCATCTGTTTTCATCCCCGTCAATATCTCTATGCTGTCTTTGGACTCCACCGCGTCCAAAAGCTCCAAAAGGCCGATGCTGGCATACTCCTCTCCCATTATAGCCTCTTTAAATTTTTTCATATTGATGGAAGCCAGTGAATAGTAAAGAATAAAAAATGTAAGTAAAAGAGTGGCCATGTCGGCATAGGTGACCATCCATAGTGGAGTTCCTTCATCCCGGACTTCTTCGGTAAAATTGGAAATCTTTTTGCGGCTGTGTTGGGCGCGTCTCAACTTTTTTCCAAGATTGCCTTCGATTTTTTTTACCTCATGCTCCAAATGAACTTTGAATTTTTTCTTTTGCAATTGAATCTTTTTGTCCGCGTCCTCTTTTTCTTCACGGAGTTTTTTAATTTCTTTGGTGATTTCAATGATGACATCGTCCGTTATGATGCTCTCCGACTTTCCTTCGCTGGTCACAATCAGTTGCTCGTACGTATTGATCAGTCGGTCTTTTTCTTTAAGTAGTTTTTTATAATGCTCATCGGATTCCTGAGTGAGGGATTCAATGGAAGCGTTTTTGGTCTTGACCATATCCCTGGGCGTGGGATCATCGCGCAGGCGTCGAATTTCCTTGGCCAGTAAGGATTTTTCCCTGGCCAGACGTTCTTTCTCTTTTTTTTCAGTTACGAGCCGGTGAGTGAGGCTTTGATGCTTTTCCCGAAGTTCCTTGAGCGTTTGCATGACTTGATTCCCCACTTCCATTTCCGGGGATTTTCCCATCAATGGTTCATGGATGATCGGCAGATGTTTGACAGGAGGCTTGCTTGATGGGGTGGGGGGACGGTCGATCGCTATGGATTTCTGATATTTGATCTGCTCCGTTTTTTCGTGTACCTGTTGTTCAAGATCCCCGATCTTTTTGCTGGTCACCGCCATGAGATGCTTGAGTTTGACCTCGTCCCGGGCTTTGTCCGCGTCCAGTTTTTTCAGCTCCGCGTTTTTAATTCTGAGCTGTTCTCTGACTCTTTCTATGCTGTCTTTAGTTGGCATGGCTCATATCCGTCTGAATCCCACCAAAAGAAAAGTATTCGCTGGAATCGTTGCCAGTTCCAGGAATACAAGGCGGTCATCTTTTAGTAACGACCGGCCTCCTCGGTCGCCTCTTTTTAGCCGGGATGTAGGATGAAAGTTTTTCATAAACAAAAACCGGGTTGTTGTCTTCCAATATGGATATCGCTCCTTCAAAAATGATTTCTAGATTGATTACCTCCACCAGCGTTCGATCCTTCAATTTTCCCGCGATTGGAAGGAAAATCAGGGTGGCCAGAAACATGCCATAGAACGTTGTCAGTAGAGCCACGGCCATGGAGGGGCCGATCGTCTCAGGATTCGAAAGTTGGCGCAACATCTGGATCAATCCAATCAGCGTCCCCATCATGCCGAAGGAAGGAGCGTATAAGGCCATTTTTCGGAAGACATCCTGAACTACATAATGCCTTTGCTTCATGGATTCGATTTCTATATTCAGGGTGTCGCGAATCAAATCCTCCTTGGATCCGTCGGCAATTAAATTGCAGGCTTTGCGTAGTAAGTCGTCCTCTATTTCCAAACGGCTTAAAGCGATTAAGCCCTGGCGGCGACTGATGGTACACAATTCGATCATGGTCTCCACCATGTCGTTGGGGTCTAATTTTTTTTCGGAAAATACAAAAAATGCCGCCACGACTGCGGCGATAACATCTTTAAACTGAAATGTGATGAGAGTGGCGGCCAGGGTGCCTCCCAGCACAATCATCATTCCCCGGACATTGATGAAATTTTGAAAATCTCCGCCGAGAAAAATGGCGCCGATGATCAAAGACAAGCCGGATATAATGCCAATCAGGGAAGCTGCGTCCACGTAACCTTTCCTATGCTGTTAGGGGCAAAAGTTCTATTTATTGGATGATATTATAATTTACCATGAAAACCCCGTATTCGCAATAATTTCATTGACTTATAAAAATTTTGAGTCTTTCTGGGAAGACCAAGGTTGCCATCAAAGAAAGGATTTCATTGGCCTTCAGAGCCGACCGTCTGAGAATATTCTTTTGCGGAAAGCGTGAGAAAGATTTGAGGGATTGTTTGGTGAGAGAAAAAAACTCAATCCCATTAATTTTACGGCAGGTTTAAACCTTTGCGGTGGGAATCAGAAACTTTTTGATGACTTCCTCATGCGGCAGTGCGGGACTAAACAAGTAGCCCTGCATAATATTACAGCCGAGCGAAGTCAAGAAATCCTTGGCCTCAACCGTTTCCACCCCCTCGGCAATGGTTTTCATTTTGAGGGAGTGGGCTAGAGAAATGATGGTTTGAACGATTGCCTGGTTGGCCTCCTGATCCAAATCTTTCACGAACGATTGATCAATTTTCAGATGATCAACAGGCATGTTCTTTAAATAAGTGAGTGAAGAATAGCCCGTGCCAAAGTCGTCAATAGATAATTTGACTCCCAATTCTTTCAAGGCCTTCAGCTTGGAGATCGCCTCGCTGGAATGTTCCATGAGGATGGTTTCGGTGAACTCCAATTCTAGGCAATCCGGCGAAACGGAGTATCTTTCCAGGGTGTCGCTAATAAACTGAACTAAATTTGATTGGTTGAACTGGTGCCCGGAAATATTGACCGCCACACTGCCAACGTTTAGGTTGTTGGATTTCCAAAAACTTAATTGGGCGCAAGCGGTTTTTATGACCCATTCGCCAATGCGTAATATAAAACGATTCTCTTCAGCAATAGGAATGAAATCGCAGGGCGGAATCCAACCCTTGTCAGGATGTTTCCAACGAATGAGCGCTTCCAAGCCGACTAAATTTTCAGTCTGGCATTCGATTTTCGGTTGGTAATAGAGAAAAAATTCCTCCTGATCGAGGGCCTTGCGAAGGTCACTTTCGATGCTCATTTGCCGGGTGGCTAATTCCAAAAAAGCGGGATTGTAAAACTCGAAATTGTTACTGCCCGCCTGTTTTGCTCTGAACATGGCGGCATCGGCATTTTTGATGAGCGTGTTTG
>SMVA01005095.1_pt1 | contig 13750 bp, 11 predicted proteins | sample 2456451 | NCBI WGS metagenome assembly SMVA01 (sample SAMN11095933, study PRJNA526329) | marine sediment metagenome | biome: Marine sediment; feature: Surficial sediment; material: Deep marine sediment; isolation source: Hadal surficial sediment | place: Pacific Ocean | collected 2014-05 | depth...
CATCAAGCGCGCATTAGATCTTCGGGATACAAGCTGTCGCGTACCGGGTTGTTGTAATACCCGCTACCTGGACGCGCACCATATCCAGCATTGGGCCGATGGCGGCGAGACCAGCCTGGATAACCTGGTGAATATGTGTCGCCATCACCATCGGCAGTTGCACCAGGGCTTGTTTAACATCCACGTAGAGAAAGCCAGCGCCTATGAAGAAGCGCACATGGTGTTTTCAACGCCATCTGGCAAGCAACTCAAGGCCAGCTTCTTTCCGCAGTTTTCTGAGCAAACGGTGGCTAGCGCTGCAGATGCTTTGCGCGATGCTGCGCCTACGGTTGATTCCAATACCGGTGTTACCAAATGGGCCGGGGAGAGCTGCGATTACGATGTGGCAATGGATGTGTTACTGCAGCGAGATGGCAGGTAGACAAAACCCACACTGTATTTCATGCAGTGTATGAGGCATGCTAGGACCCCGGAAAATAAGGAGAGTAACAATGTTCAGTCACATCATGGTTGGTGCAAACGATGTTCAGGAATCAAAAGTATTTTACGACGCTATTTTAGGAGCGATGGGCCACGCTGCTGGCACCATGGACGAGAATGGTCGTTGTTTCTATTTCACTGACAACGGAATTTTCGCTATCACGCCGCCTATTGACGGCGAGGCGGCCACGCACGGTAATGGCTGCACCGTTGGATTTGCCGCAGCAGATCCAGCCGTGGCCGATGCATGGCATGCAGCGGGCGTGGCTAATGGTGGTAGCGCCTGCGAAGAGCCTCCTGGTGTTCGTGAAGGTGGCCTTGGTAAGTTGTACCTTGCTTACTTGCTCGACCCTTCCGGCAACAAACTCTGCGCGTTGCACCGCATGGGGTGATCCATGTTCGTGCAGCCGCAAGGATTGCTGTACCTGTTGCTGAAACCCGCGCCCTGATCTGTGCTCCATTTCAGAAATTTCCTGATCATCGCGATGCCATTTTTTGTGGTCAGTGCGCTGGTGCGCCTGTACGCGCTGTGGGTTCTGCCGCATCTTCTGCAGGCCTCCCTGTGGTGGGGAATAGCTGCCGATCTGCTCTGGTCATTGCTGCCAGCAGCGCTGGTGCTGTTGGTGCCCCGGTTTCGGGCCACGGTGATGGTGGTATTGTTGCTGTGCTGGTCACTGACCCACTGGCTGGACGCGCAGTCCTTGATAGCACTGGGCGTGGGCGCCGACTACCGGGATTTTTACCACGTACTGGATCCGGTATTTCTCAAAAGCACGCTGTCCCATTTGCATCTCTCTGCCCTGTTGGGCGCCGTGCTGCTGATTGCGTTGCTTGCCGGGTGGTGTCGTTGGCTACTGCAAAAATTGCAGTTCGAAAACACACCCACACTACCGGCTGTGTTGGTGGTGGGTGGCTTCCTGCTGTTGTTGACGTTGCTGCCCAGGGCCACTGTTTCCCACTGGAACCAGCAGAACAGCGTTGGCAAGCAGTTGAAAAATGCCTGGCTGAATATGGATCAGCAAGAACAGGCGGGACCCTTGTTAGCCAGCCGGCAGTTGCTGGAGAGTACACAGACTGGCACCGCTCTGACGGCGCTACCCGGCGCGGCCCACAACGTATTGCTGATCGTCCTGGAAGGCTTGCCCGGCGCTTACCTGCCCCAGGTATCTGCCAGCCTGTCACAACCGGTACCGGTGCAGCTGGAACAACTGGGGCCCTGGGCGGCACGCGGCTGGCTAGTGCCGCAGTTTATCAACCACACCCGCCAAACATTGCGCGGTTTGTACTCGATACTGTGTGCCGATTATCCGCGTCTGATTGGTGGTACCCCCAAGCCCATGCGCATGCTGGAGTATCCCCGCAGCGGCGAGCAATGTTTGCCAGCGCGATTGCGACGGAACGGCTATCACACCGCATTTCTGCAGGCGGCTGACCTGGAGTTCATGTCCAAGGGGCTGTTTATGCCGCTGGTCGGATTTGAACAGGTAGAAGGCCAGCGCAGCTTTGAGCAGGCGCAACGGGTTACCAACACCGGTTATAGCTGGGGTCCCACCGATGCGGAGTTTTTTACCCAGCTGGTCCCCAAACTGCAGAGTATCGATGCTGGCAATAAGCCCTGGTTTGTAACTCTGTTAACGGCGGGAACGCATTTCCCCTATGGAATCGAGGCGGAGCCGGGGGCAACCGCACTGCATAACAAGCTGGCAGCGGTAGAGGCTGTGGACCGATCGGCAGCGGGATTTTTGCAAACCCTGCAAGAAAAAGGGCTGCTTGAAGATACCCTGGTTATTGTTACTTCGGATGAGGCGCACGGCATACCGGGACACCCCCTGGGCGCCAACTGGGGCTTGTTTTTTGCACTGGCAGCGGACCTGGCGCCGACCACGGTTGAGGGTCTGTTTGGCTCGGTCGATGTCAGTCGTTCTATTAGCGACTACCTGGGCCTGGACTTTCCCTGGGGGGAGTCTGTGTTTCGCGAAGCTGACCCGCAGCGCGCCCTGTTTTTTGGGCACGGCACCACTGTTGCTATGGCTAGGGATGGACTGGTGCATCAGTGTGGTCATGCCGTGTTTGGAGAGGGGGAAACCCTGCAGAAAAACTGTAGTACCTGGGAGCCGCAGGGGCAGCGATTATTTGCTGCCAGCTATCAAGACCTTGACAAAGTAGAGTACCTAAAAAGGTATCGAGAACTCGTTGATGGCTTCGGGACGATTGATGGGAAGCTTGGTATCACTACAGAATTTGTCATGTCCTTGGCAGCAGCAGGCAATCGCACGCTTCAAGCTGGCGTAAGGCGGTTTATTGGAGGTGGAAACTACATTGATATTCCTGTTGGTTCAGTGCTGACATTTGATCTTGATGTCGCTTACCGAGGACGAGTACCAGGTTCCGCAAGAATTACGCTGGAGGGCAAGGATGCAAACAATTCCAGTCATATCATGCCGCCGTTGCTGTTGCCGACGTTGATAAACGGAGGATCTGTAGCTGTGAGGTATATTGTGCAGCTTCCAGACGGGGAAGATAGGGCGCAGTTCAATCTCAAAGTAGACGCTCAGGGGGCAGCTGGAAATTTAAATGTCCGGCAATTCCAAGTAGCGGTGACAGCATTGGTTGACAATATCACTACGCCCGCTGTACAGATGCAAGGAGAATGGTCCGATCTTAAATATCGCTTGCAAAAAGCTGCAGTACAGATGGAACCACTATACCGAATGGGCGATAGAATAGCGGCGAGCGATCACCCGGAGTACTTCCTGGCGGGATGGTACAACGCTGAAGCCGGTGGGGTATGGAGTAAGGCCAGCGGGATGTTAAGAATTCCCATAGTTCTGGATGTCAACGAGCCACTTCGGTTGATAGCGAAGACACGCGTCGATTTACAGACAGAGTTTGATGTAACTACAGTAGATGTTTTTGCGAATGGCCAACCAATCGGTAGTTGGAATTATCAAAGTGCTGAAAACTGGATCGGTCGCAGCCTGATGATATCACCAGCTACCCAGCGACTGGGTAACGGTTATTTGAATCTGGAATTTAGGCCTCAACGAACCCTGGTGCCTGGGCCGCGAGACAGTCGTGCGCTGGGTATGTTTCTTACCAGTCTGGTTCTGCAACGCTGACAACTATGCTAGAGTGCGCCGCTCATCGAAACCTTCATGCGGCCAGTTGAGGCACACCAGTATGGTGCTGCTGGCAGGCGGGTTGGTTTCCGACACATAAATCTTGCATGTGACCCTTGGTAGGGGCCACCACTGAAAGAGGACTGCACAACATGCCTGTTATTACTTTGCCCGATGGTTCTCAGCGTTCCTTCGAAGAATCTGTATCTGTTCACGACGTCGCCGCCGATATCGGCCCCGGCCTGGCCAAAGCCGCACTGGCCGGCAAGGTTGATGGCCGCGAGGTTGATACCTCATTCCTGATCGAGAATGATGCCGAGTTGGCCATCATCACCGAGCGTGATGAAGAGGGCCTGGAAATTATTCGTCACTCCACCGCGCACCTGTTGGCGATGGCCACCCAGGAATTGTACCCCGGGGTACAGGTCACCATCGGCCCGGTCATCGAAGATGGCTTTTTCTATGACTTTGCCTCCGGGCATGCCTTTACGCCGGAAGACCTGGAGAAAATCGAAAAACGCATGGCCGAAATCGTCAACGATGATTTACGCATTGACCGCCTGGAGGTTGATCGAGACCAGGCGGTGATGATGTTTCGCCAGATGGGGGAGAACTACAAGGTGCAAATCATTGAAGATTTGCCCGCCGATGAGCAAATCACTATTTACAAACAGGGCCCCTGGATGGATTTGTGCCGCGGCCCGCACGTACCCAATACCGGCAAACTCAAAGCCTTCAAGCTGACCAAAGTGGCCGGTGCATACTGGCGCGGTGATTCCAACAATGAAATGCTGCAGCGCATTTACGGTACGGCCTGGCGCAACAAGAAAGAACTCAAGCAATACCTGAACCGCATTGCCGAGGCGGAAAAGCGCGATCATCGCAAGATTGGCAAGAAGCTGCACCTGTTTCATACCCAGGAAGAAGCGCCCGGCATGGTGTTTTGGCACCCGCGTGGCTGGAGCATATACCAGACCATTGAGCAGTATATGCGCAAGTTACAGCGCGAGCGTGGTTACCTGGAGATCAATACACCGCAAATCGTCGACATAAGCCTGTGGGAAAAATCCGGTCACGCCGACAAGTTTGGCGACGAAATGTTCATGCTGGACACCGATGATCGGCATTTCGCCATCAAGCCTATGAACTGCCCCTGCCACGTGCAGGTGTTTAACCAGGGCCTGAAGAGCTACCGTGATCTGCCACTGCGGCTGGCAGAGTTCGGCTCCTGCCACCGCAACGAGCCGTCCGGCTCCCTGCACGGCATTATGCGAGTACGCGGCTTTGTGCAGGACGATGGCCATATCTTCTGTACTGAAGAAGCAATTCAGTCTGAGGTATCCGAGTTCATCGATTTTCTACACCAGGTATATGCCGATTTCTTTGGCGAGCCGGATATGATTTATCGCCTCTCGACCCGCCCCGATAAACGGGTTGGCAGTGATAAGGATTGGGACAAGGCAGAAAAAGCCCTGGCCGACTCGCTGGATGCCGCAAACCTGCCCTGGGAAACCCTGCCGGGTGAAGGCGCCTTTTACGGCCCCAAGATAGAGTTCTCGCTCAAGGATTGCATCGGCCGAGTCTGGCAGTTGGGCACCATGCAGGTAGATTTCTCCATGCCCGGTCGCCTCGACGCCCAATATGTCGCCGAAGACGGCTCACGGCAGGTGCCGGTGATGTTGCACCGCGCCATCCTTGGTTCCTTCGAGCGCTTTATCGGTATTCTTATCGAGCACTTTGAGGGCAGCTTCCCATTGTGGCTGGCGCCAGAGCACGCGGTGGTACTGAACATCACCGATAAGCACAGCCCCTATGCCGAAGAAGTAGCCGCCAAACTCAACGCCCAGGACCTACGGGTGATTACCGATGCGCGCAATGAAAAGATCGGTTTCAAGATTCGTGAGCACACCATTCAACGCATTCCCTACCTGTTGGTAGTGGGTGACAGGGAGATAGAAGAGGGCACTGTAGCGGTGCGAACCCGCTCTGGCGAAGACCTCGGATCCATGTCAATTGAGGCCTTCGCTGAGCACCTGAATGCCGATATTGATGCCAAGCGGTAATTTTCGGCAAGTCTCCTTAGAAAACAAGGGCTTTGGGCAATTTTGGGGCTTGTGAAACAGCCCCAATCTCTATAGAATCCGCCAGCTCAGTAAACGGGAGAGTTAACCAATCAAGAAAGATACAGGCAAGAGCAAGCGAGCGCTGATTAATGACGAAATCGATGCCACCGAGGTAAGACTCATTGGTGCCGATGGAGAGCAAGTGGGAATCGTGCCAATGGCCGAAGCTCGCAGCGCCGCGGAGGCCGCCAGTCTTGATCTGGTGAAGATCACTGATTCAGACCCCATAGTTTGCAAGATCATGGACTATGGAAAACATGTGTTTGAAGCGAAGAAACAAAAGTCTGCCCAGAAAAAGAAGCAGAAGCGTACCCAGATTAAAGAGATGAAATTTCGTCCAGGGACGGAGGACGGAGATTACCAGGTAAAACTACGCAACCTGGTACGTTTCCTTGAAAACGGCGATAAGGCCAAAGTAACGCTGCGTTTTCGCGGACGTGAAATGGCTCACCAGCAAATCGGCATGGAGCTACTCAAGCGAGTAGAAGCTGATCTGGCCGAGTTAGGTAATGTCGAGCAATTTCCGAAAATGGAAGGTCGACAAATGACTATGGTTATCGCCCCCAAAAAGAAGAACTAGCGGCCTGTGAATGCCCTAGATTCGTGTTATTTACTTACTGCAAATGCGGAGTTTGATATGCCTAAAGCAAAAATTCACAGTGGGGCTGCGAAGCGGTTTAAAAAGACGGCTTCCGGTTACAAGCGCAAGAGCGCTAACAAGAGTCACATTCTGACTAAAATGACCACCAAGCGTAAGCGCCATCTGCGGGGTACCTCGCCGGTACATGCCAACGATAAAGTGCTTGTTGACCGCATGTTGCGGGCTCGCTAACGGCCACTTAACCAGGAGAACAGACTATGCCCCGAGTAAAACGTGGAGTGGTGGCCAAGCGCCGTCATAAGAAAGTACTTAAGCAAGCCAAAGGGTATTACGGCGCCAGATCACGCATCTTTCGCGTGGCCAAGCAGGCTGTAACCAAGGCTGGACAATATGCCTACCGTGATCGTCGTCAGCGCAAGCGTCAGTTTCGCTCGCTGTGGATTACGCGTATTAATGCCCAGTCTCGCGCCAATGGCCTGAGCTACAGCCGTTTGATCAATGGTCTTAAGAAGGCCAGCATCGACCTGGATCGCCGTGTTCTGGCGGACCTGGCGGTACACGACAAGCCGGCTTTTACAGTGATCGTGGAGCAAGCGAAGGCCGCACTGGCCTAAGCCCAACCCTAGCGCGGTATAGAAAGGGAAAGGGCTTTGCCCTTTCCCTTTTTTCTTATGGGAAAAGGTAAAATAATGGAAGATCTTGAAGGCCTGGCACAACAAGCCAAGGATGCAATCAACGAAGCCAGCGATGGCCAGGCGCTGGAAGGCCTGCGCGTTGAGTACCTGGGCAAGAAAGGCCAGATCACCGGCCTGCTGAAAGGGCTTGGCAAGCTTGCTGCCGAGCAGCGACCGGCGGCCGGTGCGAAGATCAACGTGGTCAAGCAGGAGCTGCAAGACCTGATCGGCGAACGCAAAACAGGCATGGAAGCGGCAGCAGTGGCAAAAAAACTGACCGCCGAGCGCATTGATGTGACCCTGGCGGGCCGCGCTGCCAGCGGCGGTGGCCTGCACCCCATTACCCGCACCATAGAGCGCATTGAAGATTTTTTCGGCGCCATTGGCTTTGAGTCGGTAGAGGGGCCAGAGATTGAAGACGAGTACCACAACTTCGAGGCCCTCAATATACCCGCCCATCACCCGGCCCGGGCCATGCACGATACCTTCTATATCAATGAGAACACGGTGTTGCGTACCCACACCTCGCCGGTGCAGGTGCGCGTCATGGAAACCCAGGCGCCGCCGATTCGAATTATTTGTCCCGGTCGCGTCTATCGCTGTGATTCTGACCTGACCCATACCCCCATGTTTCACCAGGTCGAAGGCCTGTTGATTGACGAGCAGAGCAGTTTTGCCGACCTGAAGGGCATTGTGGAAGATTTTCTGCATGTGTTTTTCGAGAACGATGCCCTGCAGGTACGTTTTCGCCCCAGTTACTTCCCCTTCACAGAGCCGTCCGCGGAAGTGGATATACAGTGCGTGAACTGCGGCGGCAACGGTTGCCGTGTGTGCAGCCAGACCGGTTGGCTGGAAGTCATGGGCTGCGGCATGGTGCACCCGCGAGTTTTTGAATATTCCAATATTGACACCGAGCGCTACTCGGGTTTCGCCTTTGGCATGGGTGTGGAGCGGCTGGCAATGCTGCGTTATGGCGTAAATGATTTGCGCATCTATTTCGACAACGACCTGCGTTTTCTTGAGCAGTTCATCTAGGGGCCGATATGAAATTTAGTGAACAGTGGTTGCGGGAGTGGGTAAATCCCGACATGGGCACCGAAGAACTGACCCATTTGATAACGATGGCCGGCCTGGAAGTGGATGCGGTTGAACCCGTGGCAGGGGAGTTCAGCGGTGTGATCGTCGCTGAAATTACCGCCTGTGAACAGCACCCGGATGCGGACAAGTTGAGCCTGTGCCAGGTGAGTACCGGCAGTGAGACTGTGCAAATCGTCTGTGGTGCGCCCAATGTGCGCGCGGGACTAAAGGTCGCGCTGGCACAGATTGGCGCGGTGTTGCCAGGCGATTTCAAGATCAAGCAGGCCAAACTGCGCGGCGTGGAATCGCAGGGTATGTTGTGTGCTGAAGCGGAGCTGGGTATTAGCGACGAAGCTGACGGCATTATGGAGCTGGCGGCAGATGCGCCGCTGGGCGCGAATGTGCGTGAGTACCTGGATCTGGATGACCAGTTGATCGAGCTGGACCTGACCCCCAACCGGGCCGATTGCCTGGGCCTGCGTGGTGTGGCCAGGGAAGTGGGTCTACTCACAGAAACAGAAGTAAAAGAACTTGAATTTCAAGAGGTTAAAGAAACTACTTCAGATATATTTCCGGTAGTTATTGAGGCGGGCGCAGGTTGTCCACGCTACCTGGGCCGGGTCATTAAAGGGGTAGATGTCAGCAGCCCCAGCCCGCTCTGGCTGCAGGAGCGGTTGCGCCGCAGTGGCCTGCGATCCATTGATGCGATCGTGGATATCACCAACTATGTACTGCTGGAATTGGGTCAGCCCATGCATGCGTTCGATCTGGCTAAATTACGCGGTGGCATTACCGTGCGCGTGTCCGCCGAGGGCGAATCGCTGGAATTGCTGGATGGACAAACCGTCGAGCTCACGCCCGATACCCTGTTGATTGCAGATGACAATGGCCCGGTGGCGATGGCTGGCATTATGGGTGGTCAATCCACAGCGGTGAGTGACAGTACCCGGGACATCATGTTCGAGGCAGCCTTTTTTGCTCCTTTAGCCATTACCGGCAAGGCGCGATCCTATGGCCTGCATACGGATTCATCACACCGCTTTGAGCGCGGTGTAGATTTTGAACTACAGCGCCAGGCTATGGAACGTGCCACCCAGTTGCTGACAGACATTGCTGGCGGTGAAGCGGGACCGATTACCGAGGCCATTGCCGCTGAACATTTGCCTCAACTGGCACCGGTGGTGCTGCGCCGGAAACGCATAGAAAAGATCCTCGGCTTTGCCATGAGCGATGCCGATGTGGAGCGTATTTTCGCCGGGCTTGGTTTCGGTGTAACGGCCACTGACCAGGGTTGGCAGGTAGACGTGCCCAGTTGGCGTTTTGATATCGCCATTGAAGCCGACCTACTGGAAGAATTGGCACGGGTGTATGGCTATAACAATTTGCCAGTCAGCCATATTCATGCCGACCTGGTAATGCCGGCACGAGCCGAGCAACAGCTGTCGCTGCGCTCCCTGCGACGTCGCCTGGCGGGCAGGGATTACCAGGAAGCGATCACCTACAGCTTCGTCGACCCAGTCTGGCAGAGCGCCTTTGACCCGCAGCTACAACCGGTAGCGGTAGCCAACCCCATATCGGCCGATCTCAGTGTTATGCGCACCAGTTTGTTGCCGGGCCTGATGGGCGCCCTGGTGCACAATACTGCGCGCCAGCAGTCGCGGGTACGCCTGTTTGAGTCTGGACTGCGTTTTCTGCCTGCTGATGATGGCTTGCAACAGCGTCCGACTATCGCTGCTGTGATTACCGGCCGCCGCCAGACAGAAAGCTGGAACGAACAGGGCGACAATGTCGATTTTTACGACCTCAAGGGTGATGTAGAAGCGCTGCTGGCTCTGACCGGCGCCGCCGACGAATTTCACTTTGTTGCCGCCCAGCGGGAGGGCTTGCATCCGGGTCAAACGGCAGCGCTGTACCGTGGTGAAAACTTGCTCGGATACCTGGGCGCACTGCACCCGGTTCTGCAAAAGCGCTACGACGTAGCCAACACGGTTTACGCCTTTGAAATCGACCTGGCGGGCCTGTTGGAAGCCCGCTTGCCAGCCTTTGAGGAGCTGTCCAGGTACCCCGAGCAACGCCGGGATCTTGCGGTGGTTGTGGATAAGTCTGTGGCCTCTGCAGAGCTGTTGGAAAATGTTAGAACAGTGGCGGGAACTTACCTTACAGACTTAAGGCTCTTTGACGTATATGAGGGCAAAGGCATTGATCCTAAAAGAAAAAGTTTAGCATTGGGTTTGACATTCCGGGATTCTTCACGCACCCTTAGCGATGATGATGTTAGTAAGAGTGTGGATCAAGTGGTTGATCTGCTTATAAAAACTTACAACGCAGAGCTTAGAAGCTAGAAGTAAACCAGTAGTAGGTAGACGGGATGACAGCGCTCACAAAGTCCGAAATGGCCGAGCGCTTGTATGAGGAACTAGGTCTCAACAAGCGAGAAGCCAAAGAGATTGTCGAACTGTTTTTCGAAGAGATTCGCGAGTGCCTGGAAGGCAACGAGCAAGTGAAACTCTCGGGATTCGGCAATTTCGACCTGCGTGACAAAAACCAAAGACCCGGCCGCAACCCCAAGACGGGTGAAGAGATCCCTATTTCGGCACGGCGCGTGGTGACATTCCGCCCCGGCCAGAAGCTTAAAGCACGCGTGGAATCCTACGGAGAAGAAGGCTCTCCAGAACCGGTCGACAGTCAGGAAGACCGCAGCTACGACAGCTACGATAGTCGTTCAGAGCCATCATCTCCCTACGGAATGAGGCCATATGACGGTGGAAGCGAACAGTAGCCAGGAAGAATTGCCGAGTATTCCCGGCAAACGCTACTTCACCATTGGTGAGGTGAGCGAGCTGTGTAGTGTTAAACCTCACGTACTGCGCTACTGGGAGCAGGAATTCCCCCAACTCAAGCCGGTTAAGCGCCGTGGTAACCGCCGCTATTACCAGCGTGGCGATGTCGAAACCATCCGCCAGATTCGTAGCCTGTTGTACGACCAGGGTTACACCATCGGTGGCGCCCGCCAGCGCATGGAAGCGGGTATTGATGATACTCCTGCTGCCGCTTCGTTAAACATTAAACCCCTTATCGAAGACCTGGAAAGCGTCCTTAAAGTCCTGCAAAGTTGACACTGATCACAGCGCCTGCGATTCTCGCGGCGTAGCATTACTTCTGCTGTAGCAATACAACAAACAGGTGACCCGCATGAACCAGACGATTTTCTTCGTCCTGTGCCTTTTCATGGTACAGGCTTGCAGTGATGGCAATAATTCTTTCAATCCCAACCCCAACCCGCCAGCGCCCGCACCGACTTTTAGCGCTGATATTGTCACTACCGAGTACGGTATCCCCCATGTGACCGCCGACGACTGGGGTGGCCTGGGTTATGGCTATGGTTATGCCTACGCCAAACAAAACTACTGCGTGATCATGAAAGAGTATGTGCGTGCGGCGGGTGAATCGGCACGCTACCTCGGTGATGAAGGTGACCTCAATTTTGACTTTGTAATGAAGCTCTACAACGACGCCGATGCCATTGCGCGTATGGAGACGGCATTATCGTCGCGAATGCTCGCACTGGGCGACGGCTACGTGGCGGGCTTGAACCGCTACCTGGCTGAAACCGGCGTCGATAACCTGGCTGAAGGTGACGAGGGCTGTCGCGGTGCCGACTGGGTGCGCCCGGTCGACAGAAATGACCTCATTCGTCAGCTACATAAATTGATACTGCGTGCCAGTGCTGATCCGTTGGCTGATTGGCTGGTGGCGGCGCAGCCGCCACAAGAGGTGGCTGTGGCGTCAGTACCCCGCGCACGGTCATTGCCAGGCATAAATACTGAACAGCTTGGCAGTAACGCCTACGGCATTGGGGACGAGGCCTCTGGTATCGCCAGTGGCGTACTTTATGGCAACCCCCATTTCCCCTGGCAGGGCCCCAATCGCTTTTTTATGTCGCACCTGACTATTCCCGGTCTATACGATGTGATGGGTGCTGCCCTGCACGGTGTGCCGGCTATATTGATTGGCTTTAACAAAGACCTGGCCTGGAGTCATACGGTTTCTACGGGTCAGCGTTTCACCCTGCACGATTTGACTCTCAACCCTGACAACCTGTTGGAATATATCGTTGATGGCGAAGCGCTGGCATTTGAACCGACCACGGTGACCGCTGAGATTATCGGCGAGGATGGTTCGGTGCAGACCGTTGAGCATACTTTTTACTTTAGCCTATACGGACCTGCCATAGATCTGGGTGCGGTCAGCCCGTTGTTGGGCGGCTGGCCCAACGCCGCTGGTACGGTATTGGCCATGCAAGATGCCAACAAGGAAAACATGCGCGGCTTTGAGTATTGGCTCAAAATGGGCCAGTCCGCCGATATGGATGAGTTCAAACAGGCGCAGCATGATATCGGCAATCCCTGGACCAATACCATTGCCGCTGACCGCTTTGGCAACGGCTTTTATGGGGACACTTCTACCATTCCCCACGTCAGCCAGCAAAAATTCGATACCTGCGTGCGAGGTCTGATTGGTCCGTTGCTGTTTGACGCCGCCGGCCTGGTAACCCTGGACGGCTCGGACAGTAGCTGTAACTGGGGCAGTGACGAAGATGCGCCGGCGGGGGTATTTGGTTATGACAGTCTGCCCACGCTGACTACTCGCGAGTACGTTGCCAATGCCAATGATAGCTACTGGCTGTCTAATCCACGCCAGTTGATAGAAGGCTTTCCAGTTATTATTGGCCGGGAAGAAGTAGAGCAAAGCATGCGTACGCGGCTCACCTTTACCCAGGCTGAACAGCGCCTGGCCGGTACCGATGGCATCGATGAACCCGGTTTCAATAACGCGGCAGTGCGGGAGATACTGACCAGCGCTCGCAACCTGCCCGCCGAAATGATTAACAATGATGTGGTGGCCATTTGTGCGGCGGTAACTGACTGGTCTGCCTATAGCGACAGTCCAGCTGCGGTGGCACAAGCCTGTGACATCCTCTCCGCCTGGGATACCCGCCATACCATCGACAGTGTCGGTGGACATATCTTCTTCGAGTTCTGGCGCATTGCCCGGGGTTTTAACAATTTGTGGGCGGTGCCCTTTGACCCTACTGACCCAGTCAATACACCCAATACCCTCGACACAGCCAACGCTGATCTGGTGGAGAGTATTCGCCAGGCGCTGGCCGACGGCGTACAGGTGTTAGTCGACAATGGCATTGCATTGGACGCACCCTGGGGTGAGGTGCAGTTTATCGAAAAGAATGGCGAGCGCATCGGCCTGCCCGGTGGCTCAGGCGCCATGTTGTTCAGCGTGATCAGCTCCGACCTGATCGAGGGACAGGGCTATGCCAATGTCACCGGCGGCAACAGCTATATCCAGGCGGTGAGCTGGGATGCAAGCGACTGCCCGGATGCCAATGCCATCCTGACTTATTCCCAGTCTACCGACCCCGCCTCAGAGCATTATGCTGATGCCACCAAACTCTATTCAGCCAGTGGCTGGATCGATATGCCCTTCTGTGAAGCAGACCGGGATGCCCAGGAAATCGGTAGGGAATCCATATCGGAATAGCCATTGATCAGACCGACAAAGCGGGTATAATGCCCGCCTTCTCGGGGCGTAGCGCAGCCTGGTAGCGCACTACACTGGGGGTGTAGTGGTCGCAGGTTCAAATCCTGCCGTCCCGACCAA
>SMVA01050245.1_pt1 | contig 13747 bp, 13 predicted proteins | sample 2456451 | NCBI WGS metagenome assembly SMVA01 (sample SAMN11095933, study PRJNA526329) | marine sediment metagenome | biome: Marine sediment; feature: Surficial sediment; material: Deep marine sediment; isolation source: Hadal surficial sediment | place: Pacific Ocean | collected 2014-05 | depth...
AGGTTGTTCATTCGGTCCTGCCTTGAGAAGCTGATGTTTGGAAAACAAAGGCTTCATGGAGGAGGACCGAATGAACGTCCATAAGAATGCCCGTCTGACGCCGCGCGGTCGAGAGGTATTGGTGTCTCGGCTGGAACGTGGAGAACACCCCCGGGACGTGGGCACGGCCATGGGGGTCAGTGCCAGCACCGTCTACAAGTGGCAGCGGCGTTATCGCGCGGCCGGCCTTGGCGGACTTCTGGATCGCTCATCGAGGCCGAACGCCAGCCCTACAAAACCCCCGATGACGTTGAGGCGAAGGTGATCGCGCTGCGCAAGGAGCGGCGCATCTACCACCGCATCGCCGCCGAAGTCGGCGTTTCCCAGGCTACCGTAGGACGGATCCTGGCCCGCCACGGCCTCAACCGCTGGCGCGATCTGGAGCCCGCCGAGCCGGCGCGCCGCTATGAGCGCGACAAGCCCGGCGAGATCATCCACATCGATATCAAGAAACTGGGCCGCTTCCATCAAGTCGGTCATCGCATCACCGGCGGACGCGCGCCAAGCGACTCAACTCCTCCACCGCGGGCCGGTCGTCGCCTTTGAGCTTGTCCGGTGAAATGACCGTCAGAACCGCCTGCTCCACTGCCGTGCAGTTGCGGGTTTTCACCGGCCGGCCGTTCATGGCCGCCGTTTGTCCCACGACGCCGCACCATCGCTCATCCAGGGCCGGGATATCGACGATCCCCAATACCGGCACGCCATCGTATAGAAGGGCGAGCAGCATTCCGTAGGTCGGAGCACCGGCCAGGAAGGACTTCGTGCCGCCGATGGGATCGACGATCCAGGTATAGGGATCATTCGATGTCGTCCAGCCATATTCCTCGCCGAAAACCCCATGCCCTGGATAGCGTCGCGCCAACAGGTCCCGAATGACCTGCTCGGTTTCGCGATCCGCGACCGAGACCGGCGAACCGTCCGCCTTGATAAGCATCTCGGGATCGACCCGAAAATAACGGAGCGAGGTTTGGCGCGCCGCGTCGGCGACGGTGTTCGCGAATCTCACGAGTTCCGGCAAGGCTTCCACGGCCGCCGGCTCGAGCGGAAGCGCGCTGTCCTCGAAGCGGAGCTCTGGCACCGTCGCTTCCTCGTTCATGCCGGCCGCAATGCGCCATCGAGATAGCAAGAGTCGCCGATCCGCGTGCGATGAAGAACCTGCTGGTAGCGGCCGGCGCCGGTCTCATATGTCTCCGGCACCGGATCCGGTGGATCGATCGCGCTATTCGCGAAGGCCTCGTGAAGCACGCGCCCCTCCATCGTCTGGGGCGCCGGGATCCCCATCCCGTGCAAGAGGGTTGGCGCGATATCGACGATACCGGAGTGCGCTTCCATGTTCCCTGCGTTGCCGAACAGGCTACCCGAAGCCAGGCAGACGCTGTGAAGCTCTTTAGGGTGCAGTCCGCCGTGAACGCCCGCGCCGGCCGACATGCCGCTCTCGTAAAAGCAGGTACCGACGTAGCCATGATCGTTGGGCTCATCGGCGGTGCGCAGAATGTAATAGATGTCCGGCGAGCGCGTGTGGTCCACCATCACGAGTTGCTTGGAGAAGCTGCCCGGAACGATACCCTCGACCTGGTTCCGCCCTGCGCTGAAAACCATTCCACAAGTGTCCGTCTCCATCAGTGCCAGGCCGATCGATCGGATCAAGCCCGGTCACACTCAGCAATCGATCCGTCTCCGAACCGCGTTGCCCGAGGGTTGTGATCTGCTCGACAAGCCGTTTCGAACATTCGAACCGGCGCAACAGTTGCGGGCCGCCCTGAATCGGTGATGGACGCTAAATACTTTGCTCGTAGAAAATTGAAAAATTACGACGACAACCGGACGCTGCCGAATTTGGTCTCGGCCCAGCGGGCGATACGCAGAACCGGATAGCAGTATGCGAAGTACAGAAGCGCGGTCATGCCATAGATGACCATCAGTTCCCTGGGATGGCGCTGGGTGGCGTGCTCACCGGCCCGGACCAACTCGGAGATGCCGATGACCGAGACGATGGACGTGCCCTTGATGATGATGACGTAGACGCCCCCCATGGGCGGGATCATCATTTTAACGGCTTGCGGCAACACCACGTGCCACATGGACTGCGACGCCGTCATTCCGGTCGAGCGTGCGGCTTCGGCCTGACCGCGCGGGACAGCCTGGATCGCGCTGCGAACGATTTCGGCGACATAGGTTGAGGTGTATAGGCTAAGCGCGATGACGGCGGCCGGAAAGGCTTCCAACTGCAGCCACGAAATTCCCGTCGACGGAAGCACGAAGTAAATGACATAGAGATGGATCAGGAACGGCGTCCCCCGCAGCGCATGAATGTAAATCCCCAGTGTCGCGGAAATCGGCCAGCCGCCCACCGTTCGCAGCATCCCGACGACGAATCCCAGGATACTTCCGCAGACGATCGTGATGAGCGAAATTTTGACGGTCATCCACAGCCCAGCCAGAAGGAACGGCATGGTGATCCAAATCACATTCCATACTTGCGCGCTCATCTCAGCCCCGAACCCCACCCAGCCGGCGCTGAGCGAAATTGGAGAAAAACAGCATGACCCCGTAAATCGCCAAGTAGCAGACGGCGACCGTCAGGAACGCCTCGTTCGGCATGAGCCGCTCGCTGAGAACCGTCAAGCCGGCGCCGAAAAGCTCGAACACGCCGATGAAACTGACCAAGGAGCTATCCTTGATGAGAACCGCCGTCTGGCCGAGCAGCGGTGGCAGTACGTTGGCGAAAGCCTGCGGCAGGACGACGTAACGCATGCGTTGCAGATAGGTCATACCGACGGACTGGGCGCCCTCGATCTGGCCGCGTGAGATGGACTCGATGCCGGCACGGATGATCTCGCTCATGTAGGCGCCGGCGTTGAGGCCGAGTGCGATGATGCCACCTTCGAGCTCGTCCAGGCGGCGGCCGAGCAGAGGCAACGCCGGCAGGCTGAAATAGATCACATAGATCTGGATCAGCAGCGGCGTCGAACGGATCGCCTGCACATAGCCGGCGGAGATGCGCCACAACACCGGGTTGTCGGACATCCGCATGATGGCGGTAACCGTGCCGATGGTCAGGGACAAAACCAGGGACACCAGCGAAATCCAGATAGTTGCCGTCATGCCCCGTGTAAATTCCGGGACATACTGGACGGCGACGCGATAGTTGTAGAAATCGAGAATCCAGTCCATGTCCGCGACTATCTCATGTCTGAACTTTTACGACAAAAAAGGGGCTCCACCCTATTGATGGAGCCCCGGCATGTTATCGAAAACGCTTGATCTTCGTCTATTATTTTGGCACTGGCGTCTGTTCTGCCTTCCAGTCGGTGCTAAACATCCAGTAGTCCTTGAGCTTGTCCAAGCGCCCGTCGGCCTCGATCAACATGATGTAGTTGTTCATCCAGGCGAGCAGGTGAGTTTCTTCGGGCCGGGTGGCGAAGCTGAGCGGACCTCTGTCCGGTGCGCCCTCGAGAATCTTGAATTCCGGATACTCGACCATATAGCCTTTTGCAGAGGCCTCATCGTTGATCCCCGCATCGGCCCGATCGGCAGCAACCGCTTGGGCGACGGCGGGTCCGCCACCGGCGAATTCCTTGATCGTCGCCAGCGGGCACTTTGCCTTGAGCACGCCGACGTTGCTGCTGCCCTGGACCACGGCGACCGAGACACCCTTGACGCAGGCGTCCTGCCAGTTCACGAACGACGAACTCTTCTTGGTGTAAATGACGTTCCGGCTGTACATGTACGGTGTGGTGAAATTCAGAACCAACGCACGCGTGGCCTTTGGCGTCATGTCGGCGGCCAGAAAGTCAGCCTTGCCCGACGTGACGGCGGGAATCAGTCCCTTCCAGTCGTAATCGAGAAGCTTGAGTTTCACGCCTATGTCATCAGCCATCATCTGGACGAGTTCGACCGCAAAGCCCGTGCGATTGCCCTTGGTATCGACGTAACTCACCGGCGGTCCTTGGGTCTGAACGGCAACCCGTAGCTCGCCGCGCTTGACGATGTCGTTTACGACGTCGGCCGAGGCCGACTGGGCCAACGCGCTCAGCCCAAGCGCGAACAGGCCCAACCCGAACAATTTGGTGATTTTCCTCATTTCTACACTCCCTTCGATCGTGTGCTCCCGTGGTTGGCGGCGCTTCGGCCACCTTGACGTTGGGGCTGCCCGAGAGTCCAGCCCGCTTGGTATAATTCAACTCAATGTCATGGACTATACCAAATATGATTGGCATTCAAAGGATCTGGCTCAGAAACAATTGCGTGCGCTCATGCTGCGGATGGTCGAAGACCGCCTCGGGGGTGCCTTCCTCGATGATCTCGCCTTCGTCCATGAAGGTAACCCGGTCGCCGGCCTCGCGGGCGAAACCCATCTCGTGAGTCACGACGACCATGGTCGTGCCGTCGGCGGCCAGTTCCTTCATCAGGTCCAGAACGCCGCTGACCGTTTCCGGGTCGAGCGCCGAGGTCACCTCGTCGAACAGCATGACTTTGGGCGTCATGGCCAGCGAGCGGGCGATGGCGACGCGTTGCTGCTGTCCGCCGGAAAGCTCGCTCGGGTAGTTGTCCCCCCTGTCGCCGATGCCGACCCGCTCGAGCAGCCCGCGGCCGATCTCTTCGGCTTCCTTTTGCGAGCGCTTGAGAACGACCGTTTGCGGCATGGTGATGTTCTCCAGCGCGGTCTTGTGCTGGAACAGATTGAAGTGCTGGAAGACCATGCCGACCCCCTGGCGCAACCGGTTGAGGTCGGTCTTGGGATCGGTCAACTTCACGCCGTCGATAACGATGGAACCGCTGTCGATCGGCTCCAATCCGTTGAGCGCCCGCAAAAACGTGCTCTTGCCCGAGCCGCTCGGCCCGATGACGACCAGGACCTCGCCCTTGTCCACGTGGTTGGTGACGTGGCGCAGCGCATGCACCGGCGGGCGCCCCCGAATTTCGAAGGTCTTGGAGATATCGTTGACCACGACGATGGGCGTTTCGCTCTGCATATACTGTCCCCAAGCCTCCGTTCTTATGCGGTTGCCTCTCTTTCAACGGGGATTCTCCAGATGGCTCCTCCCAATCGCCGAAAATGGTAGCACAATAGGCATCCGACCGCGAATCCGGCCCCGATCGGTCACGATAGGCCGTGGTCCACTCTTGATCGGGCTGATTGGGCGATGAGAAACCCGGCCCCGTGACCCTTTCGCACTGTGAGGGCGCACTTCGACCTGCGCCGCACACAGCTGTTCTGTCGGGCGACCTGGAGGCTACTGGATTGGCCGCCGTCATGGTGGCATAGAATCCGGCCGTAGCCGGTCAATCAGGCGCAGAATCTCAGCGAACAGAGCTCTGGAGATAGCGACTTCCGCGAGTTGAACGGTGACATAACGGCCATGTCGCACGACTTTCGCCCCGATCTTGACCAGCTCTCCCGTAGCGACGTCAGCGACCAGTGTTCAACGTCCTTTGGCAAGGCCAGAGTCCGCATGAAGTTGGCGAGATTGTAGGCCAGGGCGTTTTCGGTGAAGCTCAAATTCGCGGTCGGGTCATAACGAAGCCGGGGCGGGGACACGAACCAACCACGCCGGTTCTGCCGATAAATGAGCCCTTCGGCCTCTAACTGAAACAGCGCCTGACGGATCGTCATCCGGGTAATTCCAAACGCGTCCCCCACGGCCCTTTCGGGGGGCAGCTTGCTTTGCGGCGCAAGAACCCCCGCCTCGATCAGCAACGCGAAACGGTCGCGATCTGTCGCTATCGTGCTGGCCGATCTTATGCGTTCCGGCGAAATACAGAAGATCTATGACAAGTGGTTTAATCCGGGGCCGACGGATATCAATATGCCGATCGGCGCCACCCTGAAACGGCCTTTGAGATCCAAGCTCTTCCTTATCAGGCCGTCACATCCACTGTATAGGGCACTGTATCGGGCGATTCCGGCTGTCCGAACTCCAGTCGATTCAGGGGCAGTGCCACGTCAAACAAAATGGTGGTGATCGGTTGATTCGCCTCGTTGGTGGTGAACGAGATCAACTGGATCGCGATAATCGCCTGGAAGGAGAAAGCGGATTCAATCAGATTGTCGCGCAGATCCGCCAACAGCAGGGCGGCCGGGTCCGGCTCCGTCTCACCGTTCGCTTCGTTTTCCGGTGCGGGCGGCAGCGCGTTCAGCAGGGGCTCGAGCGGATTTCCCATGACCCCGCCCGCTTCCTGCGGCGGCAGCACCAAGGGACCCGGGCCTAATGTCAGGAGCGGCGGCTCGCCGCCATCCGTGCCGCCGGTGACGGCGGAAATATCTTCCTCGAAGCGCAAGCTGGCCAGGGAAAGGGAGACCTCGCCGGTTTCCCGATTGACGGAAATCTCAAACGAGCGCGCGACCAGAGACGTCGACTGGCGAAAGGACGTGGCGGTGGTCTCCGTCACCTGGGCCAGGGCCGCAAAAGACAGCTTGGCGGTAAAGGAGACGCCCTCCTTGATGGCGTCTACGACCGGTTCGATGAAGGATTTGGCGAACTGATTGGCGGCTTTGGAATCGAAGCCAAGGCCCTTTAGCACTTGGCCCAGATCGTGGCGGATCGCATTCAATGCCGACTGCACCAAGCCGCGGAAGCCTTCCAGCGCGCTGCCGTTGCGGCCCCGGTCGACCTCGCCACCCTCGCCGCCCTCTTCCGGAGGGCTGGGGCGGAATTGCGCCGGCAGGTCCAAGACATCGCGCCGCGCGCCCAGACCGGTGGCGCCCTGACGCCGCTGTGCGTGGTTGTCCGCTACCGCCGGCTGGGAGCGAAATGCGCTGGGCCGGGAATGCAAGAGTTCGGATTGGATGGTATCGATCATGGCATAGGGGCCTTCTTGGGAGATTGCACCTTCATCAATCGAGAGCTGGCAGACCGCAGCTGGCAGACCGCAGCGTCGACAATACAATTTATCTAAAATTGATGAGAAATTCCTTGGCTTTCGTGGTTAACAAAGCTCTATGGCCGGACCGGCCGGCGCGATCCGTTGCCCACAGACTCAACAGCCTCAACAGGATGTGATAAACAGGGTTTTGGCGGCATAAACAGACAGCGAAACAAACCTCGATTTCGCCGCCGATCTGACCGACAAAAGGGGGCTCCCGCAGAGCCGATGCCGAAGCTGTTTCCGTATCTGTTTTCCCCATTCGAAATCAGGGGCCTAGAGATCAGAAACCGGATTTTTTCCACCGGGCACGACACGGATCTCGCCAGAGCCGGCCTGCCAACGGACGAATTGATTGCCTATCAGGCTGCCCGTGCCAAAGGCGGCGCGGGTCTTATCGTCATTCAGGTGGTCGCCGTTCATCCCTCCGCCATGTACACGACCGAGGTCATGCGGGGATGGCATCCGGATATGGTTCCCAAATTCAGGCGGCTGGTAGACGAAATCAAGTCCTTCGGAACGCGGGTCTTCGTTCAGCTGTTTCATCCGGGGCGGGAGCTCTGGTCGCGTGAAAATGGCGTCGTCAAAACGGCCTGGGGCGTCTCATCCATCCCCTCGGAACGATTCCGGGTGGTTCCCAAAACCATGACCACCGCGGAGATCGAGGAGATCATCGCCGGATACATCAGGACGGGAGAGCGCCTGGTCGAAGCCGGTGTGGAGGGACTTGAAATCGTTGGAAGCCATGGCTATCTGCCCGCCCAGTTTTTATCGCCGGTGGTCAACGACCGCAGCGATCGATTTGGGGGTTCCTATGAAAACCGTCTGAGATTTGTCCGCGAGATCGCCTCCGGATTACGGGAAAGCGTACCCGGCGAGGTGATCGTGGGCGGTCGATTTTCCGGTATCGAATTCGATGAGGCGGGGCTGGATGGCGAAAACATGTTTGAGATCTGTCGCGATCTGGCATCCTGTCTCGATTACATCAACGTGATCGGTGGCACCTCGGCTTCGAGCGCGGGCGCGATCCACATTGCGCCGCCCATGACCATTAAAAACGCCTACTTGAGCCCGTTTTCCCAAAAATTGAAGCAGGCCCTTCCGGATACCGCCATCTTCGTGGCCGGCCGGATCAATCAGCCCCACGAAGCGGAGGCCGTGTTGCGCGAAGGTGCCGCCGATATGTGCGGCATGACGCGCGCGATGATTTGCGACCCGCAGATGCCGAACAAGGCGCGCAGGGACAGGCCGGACGACATTCGCGCCTGCATCGCGTGCAATCAGGCCTGCATCGGTCACGCGCAACTGGGCCTGCCGATTTCATGTATCCAGTATCCGGAGTCCGGCCGGGAGCTTCGGTTCGGAAACCGGCCCGAAGTTGCTCATAAGGCCAGGGTGCTGGTTGTCGGGGGCGGGCCGGGCGGCATGAAGGCCGCCGCTGTGGCTGCCGAGATCGGACACGACGTGACCCTGGCCGAACAGTCTGCACATTTGGGGGGCCAGGCGCTTCTGGCGCAGCTTTTGCCGCACAGGGAAGAGTTCGGGGGCATTGTGACCAACCTTTCCAGGGAGGTCGCGAACAGCGGCGTCAAGGTTCTTCTCAACCATCTGGCGACAGCGGACTTCATCCGTGACGCTGCCTTCGACCATGTAATTCTGGCCACGGGCAGCACCGTAAATATTCCGAAATTCGATGGCGGCGATCGGATCGACGTCCTGTCCCACGAGCAAATCCTGCGAGACGAAAAAACCGGAACCTCGGTGGTGATTTACGACTGGCGGAGTGACTGGGTCGGCATCGGACTTGCCGAAAAACTGACGTCTCAGGGCTGTTTCGTTCGTCTGGCCGTAAACGGGGTATCGGCGGGGGCGGCTATACAGAGTTACGTTCGCGATGCCGCCGTGGCCCGGCTCTCCGAGGCGGGCATCGAGACGATTCCCTATGCCCGTCTCTACGGTGCGGATGAAGATACGGTTTACCTTTTGCACACGGCTTCGCAGCAAGCGATGGTTCTTGAAAATGTAGACACGCTGGTTATTGCGTCTCCCATGCAGCCGTCATCCGGTTTGGCGGCCGAGCTGTCGGCCCTGAAAATCCCGTTTGTGGAAATTGGCGACGCATCCTCCCCTCGAACCGCCGAGGAGGCGGTGTATGAGGGCCTCGTCTGCGCTACGGAATTGGGCAGGGATCATTGATGGACCCGGTTATCGAGATTACGGCGGTCACCACGCCGGACGACGGGATCCTGGAGATGGTCGAAAAACTCGACGCATTCATGAAACAGTTGTACCCGCCGGAAAGCACCCATCTAACACCGCCGGAAGAACTATCGGCCGGTGGCAATCGATTTTTCGCGGTCACGGTCGATGGCGTGCTGCGGGGCTGCGGCGGTTTTCGAGTCGTCGATCGGGACTACGCCGAAATCAAGCGCATCTATGTGGACCCCTCCGCTCGCGGTCTCGGTCTGGCCAGGGCGCTCCTGAGCAGGTTGGAAAGCGAAAGCCGTTTGCTTGGTCTTTTTGAAATGAAACTGGAGACCGGAATTTACCAGCCGGAGGCGATTGGCCTGTTTGAACGCTGCGGTTACACTCAATGTCCGGTTTTCGGGGATTATCCGAAAAACGACTCCAACAGCTACTTCATGCGAAAAGCCCTCGGAGAGGGGGCCTGATCTCTGGTCCGCCGGTAGCGGCACTACCCATCGGCACGAGGGCGGGCGTTTGACGGATCGTAGGCGGGGCCGTTGAGAATGCGCGCCGCTCGGCGTTCTCCCAGGATATCGACCTGAAGCTCTGTCCCAGCTTCCGAACTCTCCGAATTCACATAGGCGAACGCGAGGCTCTTCTTTACCCGGTGGCCGTATCCTCCCGAGCTGACAAAACCAACGACACTGCCGTTCCAATAGATCGTTTCACCGCCCCAGCAATCGGCGTCCTGGGCATCCACGACGAGACCGACGCATTTCCACTTGAGCGGAGATTTCGCAGACTCGAGCGTGGCCTCCCGGCCCACAAACTCACCCTTGTCCAGCTTCGCAAAACGCATGACGTCGGCCTCGGGCAGCGTCACCTCGTTGGTCAGCTCGCTGCTCGCATGGAATGCTTTTTCAAGGCGCATGGAATTGAGTGCGAAGGACCCGAAATTCTCAATCCCGAGACTTTGGCCGGCGGTCATGATGGCATCGTAGATCTCGGGCATGCTTTTCATGGGCGCATGAATCTCCCAACCGAGCTCCCCGGCGTAGGAAATACGGAGTGCGCGCAGCGGGTGGCCCGCAACTTCGATGTCGCGGTGGGAGAGCCAGGGAAAGTTTGCGTTGTCGAGTGGCGAATTGGTGATCCGGCGTAAGATATCGCGCGACTTCGGTCCGGCAATGGAGAGACAACCCCGCGCTTCGGACACGCTTCTGACCTCGACCTTTTCCGCCGCTCCCAGGTGCGCCGCAAACCAGTCGAGCACGCGATGCTCGAAGAAGGCGGCGAAGGTCGCATAGAACCGCTCCGCGCCGAGCCGGGTCACAACCACTTCGGCCTCGATCGTGCCCATGGCGTTCAGAAGGTGGGAAAGAACGATGCCGCCGGCTTTGCGGGGAACGCGGTTGGCGATCATGCGGTTCAGAAAGGACTCCGCATCGCGTCCTTGTATTTCAACTTTCCCGAACGCGGAGATATCCATCACGCCAGCGCGCTCCTGGACCGCGCGGCATTCCGCCGCAACCGTGTCGAACCAATCTGGCCGCCGGTAGCCGTAGACATCTTTTTGAGCCATGCCGTCGCGCGCGAACCACCGCGGCTGCTCCCATCCGTAGACTTCTTCGAATATGGCGCCTGCGGCCTTGAGCGGTTCGTATAGGGAGCTTGTCTTCACCGGCCGGCCGACCAAACGGTTGAGGCCGGGGAAGGGGACGACGCGGTGGAGAACGTAGTCCTCCTTGACTTTTGAGTGGACGTAGCCGCGGTCCGCGAAAGCGCCGTAGCGGCGCGGATCGAATTCGCGCATGGATATCTCGGCGGCTCCGTGGATCATCCATTGAGCGAGATACTTTCCGGCGCCCGGTCCCCAGCCGATGCCCATCTGGGTGCCGCAACAGCACCAGTAATTTCTGAGCCCAGGCGCCGGGCCCAGCAGCATATTGCCATCGGGGGTGTCGGGAATGGCGCCATGGAAGATACGACGGATTCCGACGTTCGCGAAGATGGGCATGCGCTCCATGGCAATTTCAAGCCACGACCCGATGCGTTCGAGTTGGGGCTCGAACAATTCATGTTCCGCCTCCCAGGGGGCGCCGTCGTCCCAAATGGTATTGGGGTTCTCCTTTTCGTAGATGCCGATCAGGCCGGACTTCTGCTCCATTCGGAAATAACCGCTGAAAGCGCCGATATCCCGCAGAACCGGGAGCTCTTTTTCCAGGTTCAGAAGTTCCGGAACGGTCTCGGTCACGATGTAGTGGTGGGTGGTGTTTATGATCGGAAGGTCGAGGCCGGTCCATTGACCGATCTGGCGCGCATAGGTCCCACCCGCATTTACGACGTGCTGGCAGACGATATCGCCGAGTTCCGTCACGACCCGCCACTCGCCAATTGGAAGCGGCTTGATATTGGTGACCCGGTTGTTTTGGATAATCTCGGCACCCAATTTCCGGGCGCCGGCTGCAAAGGAGAGACAGGCGCCGGCGGGGTCCACATGACCGTCGTCGGTCGTGTAAAGCGCGGCAATCACGCCATCCAGATCGTAAAACGGGAAAATTTTTCGGATTTCATCGGGGCCGATGATTTCCATCGGATGGCCCAAACCGCGGCAAACGCTTACGATATATTTGAGCCAGTCCAATTCATCCTCGGTATAGGCGAGGTAGAGGCCGCCACAACCATGCCAGGAAACCGATTGTCCGGTCTCAGCTTCGATTTTCGGGAGAAGATTGACCCCATAGCTCGTGATTTTGGCGAGACTGAGGCTTGAACTGAGGTGTGCGATGAGACCCGCGGCGTGCCAGGTCGAACCCGATGTCAGTGTGGCTTTTTCGACCAACACGCAGTCCGTCCAGCCCTCTTTGGCGAGGTGGTAGAGCAGGCTGGCGCCCATAATGCCGCCGCCGACGATGACGACCTGCGCGGTGGTCCGCATTGAGAGACTCCCATCCAATGTAACCTGACACCGAAACCAATGGCATGCCATCGGAATTCACGGCACAATGGCAACCCATCACTCTGAAATGTCGATCGCCGACGTATGTGCGCGCCTGCGCGATTTGATTAATCCAAACGTATTACGAGTTTGCCAGAAGCCCGTTGACAGAGATTTAGCGGAACAGTTGGGAGTTAACCGGACGCCGGTTCGCGAAGCGCTGGGTCGTCTGGCAATGATGGGCTTGGTCGAGGCGCGCAATCGGCGCGGTTACTACGTCAGTGAGTTTTCGGCGGAACAAGTATCCGATCTGTATGAGTTCAGAAAGTTGCTTGAAGTTCACGCGGCCAAACTGGCCGCAAAGAACGCACAGCCGACCCATCTACGAGAATTCGACCGCATCCTGCTTGACCTGGAAAAGTTGACATCCGACCCAACGAAACACGCCAACGCGGTTAAGTTGGATTTGGAGATTCACGAATTGATCGCCCGGGCGCTCGCCGCGGAACCCGACATGATTATCTGCGACGAAGTAACCTCGGCCCTGGTCCAACTGGTGGCCGAAGGTATCTTGACTCTGTTGCAACGGCTGCAGAACGAACTCGGCATGTCTTATTTGTTCATCACCCACGACCTCGCAACCGTAAAGGCGATATCCGACGAAATCGTCGTCATGCTCCAGGGCCGGGTGGTCGAGCATGGCCCCCGTGACGAGATACTCACCCCCCCGCATCATGCCTACACGGAATTGCTGCTGTCGTCGGTGCCGGAAATGGATCCCGACTGGCTGGACAATCTGCTTAAGACCCGGGCCGGCGCGCTGCTGCGAAAGGGTCCGGCCAGCGAGCACGCCGCCAAGGGATCATGACAATGCAGGCATGGTTGAAAAATGCGCTCGAATACACCGGGGAATGGCTCGATCATCAGATGCGCTTGACCGGTCAGCCCGGCTGCGTCCTTGCCGTGGCCCACAAGGGGCGCGTGATCTTCGAGCGGGCCTACGGCCACGCCGATGCGGTCAAGCGCGTAGCGTTGACGCCGCGCCACCGCTTCCGCGTCGCCTCTCATTCGAAAAGTTTCACCGCCGCGGCGATCCTCAAGCTGCGCGAAGCCGGCAAGCTCGGCCTCGACGACCCGGCCGGGCGCCATGTGGACGGCCTCCATGCATCGGTAGCCGAGGTAACCCTGACCCAGCTGCTGTCCCACGGCGCCGGTCTGGTGCGCGACGGCGCCGACGCCGGCCAGTGGGCCGACCGGCGGCCGTTCGCCAATGAAGCCGAACTGCGCGCCGCCCTGGCCGCACCGCCGGCGATTACGCCGAATACCCGCATGAAATATTCCAACCACGGGTTCGGCTTGTTGGGCCTGGTCATCGAAGCGGTCACCGGCGAGGCCTACGGCCCTTGGATCGTTCGCAACATCATTGACCCTTTGAAACTAAATGAGACCACTCCCGACGGATCGTCGGCACCGGGAGTTCCCGTGGCCCGCGGTCACAGCGCGAAATTGCCCCTGGGCCGCGTCGTCATTCCCGGTGACAATCCGACCCACGCTCTGGCGCCGGCCACCGGATTCGTTTCCACCGCCGCCGATCTGGTGCGTTTTTTCGGCCAGCCTCGACCCGGCCGCCAAGCGCAGTCTCCTGACGCCGGCGAGCCGCCGGGCCATGCTCCACAGACAATGGCGCGACCCTCATTCCACTGTTGAGACTCACTA
>SMVA01127956.1_pt1 | contig 13747 bp, 10 predicted proteins | sample 2456451 | NCBI WGS metagenome assembly SMVA01 (sample SAMN11095933, study PRJNA526329) | marine sediment metagenome | biome: Marine sediment; feature: Surficial sediment; material: Deep marine sediment; isolation source: Hadal surficial sediment | place: Pacific Ocean | collected 2014-05 | depth...
CGCGATGACGATGGTCATTGCGGTTCGCGCAGTCACGAGGTCGAAAACAACGGTGATCTCTTCAGCGGTCAGCGGCTCGACCGCGCAATAGCCCGCCGCGATCTCCATCGCCACGCCGAAGGAACCATCGACCCTGACGATCAGTTCAGAGATCGGTACCGCGAGATCGCATACGAGCGGTGCGTGAATCAGATCGCCGAAGTCGATCACACCCACCACGCGATCGCCTTCGACGAGTGTGTTCATGCAGCTGACATCGTTGTGGATGACCTGGGCGCGCATGCGTTCGAGGGCGGGCAGCACCTGATCCGCAAACCGGTCGAGCACGCCCTCGACCATGGGGCGAATATTGGGATCGTCGATGTGGTGGGTCCGCTCGCGGAGCGAGGGCGCTTGGTTGAGATCCCAGAGCAGCTCGTGACGCGCGGCGGGGTGAAAGTAGCCGCGCAGAGCCTGGCCGAGTCGGGCCGCGCTCGCGCCGACGTCGCGCAACAGAGCTCGCGACGGTTGAATCTCGTCGAGCAGCCCACCCGGCAGATAGCTGAGCAGGCGCGCGATGAATCGCCTCCCGTCCGCACCATCGACCAAGCAGCTCGGAGCGCCCTCGGAAGTCGTCACGAGATGGGGAACCGGGAGTTCCGGATTCACGCGCGCAATGTGCAACAACGCCTGGGTCTGGAAATCGAGAACCGCCGGATCCTCGGCGGGATTCGCGATTTTCAGCACGGTTTCCCGACCGTCGTCGGACCGCAGGCGAAAATTTTGATCGCGCTCGCTCACGAGTGCGCGCGCCGAGCCGCCGACACCGAAGAACCGCTTGGCGATCCCCTCGGCTTCTGCAATCGAAAAGGCCGGGGCCTTGGCCTCCAGCACGCTCATCGGTTGGGGTTCGGGCACAGAGGACACGATTGGCAGAGGCTCCATGAACGGGAATCGAACGGTAGCGAATGCGGCCGCCAAGCCGAGGGTGCGGCCTTCAATCAAAGGGCGGGGCCTCCACTCGAGCAGGGTGGTAAGCTACGGCGCCCGACGGACAGGCGATCCCAGCGGAGCAATAGGAGGCACCCCCGATGGCTGGAAAGATCTTCGTCACACGACGGATTCGAGACGCCGGACTCGATCTGCTCAGCGAAGCCGGAGTCGAACTGCGGGTCTGGCCGGGCGCCGAAGAGGCCTGCCCCAGTCGGGACGAGGTGCTCGAAGGTGTGCGCTGGGCGGACGTCGTGCTCTCGGTGTTGACCGAAAAGATCGACCGCGAGGTCATGGACGCCAACCCGCGGCTGCGCGGCATCGCCAACTTCGCAGTGGGATTCGACAACATCGACGTGCCGCTGGCCACCGAGTTGGGCATTCCGGTGAGCAACACCCCGGGTGTGCTCACGGACACGACCGCGGATCTGACCTGGGCGCTGCTGCTCGCGGCGGCGCGAAACATCGCGGTCGGAGACGTCTACATGCGCGGCGGAAATTACAAAGCCTGGGGCCCCAACATGCTGCTCGGCGAAGATGTATCGGCGGGCGGTGACGGCCGGCAGAAGGTGCTCGGAATTCTCGGATTCGGCCGGATCGGCCAGGCCGTCGCGCGGCGCGCGTTGGGCTTCGAGATGCGCGTGCTCGCCTTCGATCCGTTCGCGCGAGAGGCCATCGAAGCCGATGACCAGGCCGAGTGGGCGGACTTCGACGACCTGCTGCGCGAGAGTGATTTCGTGAGCGTGCACACGCTGCTCTCGGACGAAACGCGCCACTTGATTGGAGACCGCGAACTCTCGCTGATGAAGCCGACTGCGTATCTGATCAACGCCGCCCGCGGCCCGATCGTCGACGAAGAGGCTCTGGTGCGAGCGCTGCGCAAAAACGTGATCGCTGGAGCGGGCCTGGATGTCTACGAACGCGAACCCGCGATGGCGGAGGGCCTCGCGGAACTCGAGAACACGGTCCTGCTTCCCCACCTCGGAAGCGCGACGCGCGGCACCCGCGATCTGATGGCGACGAAGGCCGCCACCAACGCGCTCGCGATGCTCAAAGGCGAGCGCGCACCCAACTGCCTGAATTCCGAAGTCTACGACAGCGAGGCGTATCGGAAGCGATCGATTTGAGCGCGGCGACGCATCGAGGCGCCACCGACAGCCATCAACCGGGCTGAGCGCGAAGGCGCATCGAGGTGCTGTGGGTGACGATCAAAAGACATCCAAGAGGCCTTCGACTTCGGACAGATCCGCGATCACGCAATCGGGTGCGGGTCCTTCGTATCCTCGAAGCGCGGCTTCACGGTCGGCGACGCGCCGCGTGATCCAGGCCGTTCGAATGCCCAGTGGCGCGGCGCCGCCGACATCCGCGGAGAGGCTGTCGCCGACATGAAGTGTCTCCTCGGGTGCAACACCGAGTTCGGCGAGTACCGCTTCGAAGATCTCGGCGCGCGGTTTGCGGATGCCGATCGCGTCGGAAATCACCAGTGCGTCCAGCTGGGCTCGAAACCCGCAGTCGTCGAGCAGCTTCAGCGCCATCGCTGAGTGACTGAAGTTCGAGCAGAGTCCCAGACGGACCCGGCGCGCGAGATCGTCGAGAACCTGCTTGTGGTTCTCGGGAACGCGGACCTGCGCGCGAATCATTCCCATATGGGTTTCCGTGAGAACCCCGGGTAACTCCGGAGCGTCGATCCCGAGTCGATCGACCACAGCCTCGAAGCGCTCCAGCGTGGGGAGTTCGAGCCCGCGGGCGTGGCGGGTCTCGCGAAACGCGCGATCGACCTCGGTCAACACAGCGATGAAACGCTCGAAGTCGACATCCGAGTGGGCCGCGACGACCTCGTGCAGCGCTCCGGCCGTCGAGGGAACCAATCGGCCGCCGATCTCGATCCTCGGCAGATCGTGCAGCGACAGATCGACGAGCGTATCGAAGAGATCGAAGACGACAGCTCGGATGGCCATTGGATTCCAGCCTAAATGAAGTCCGTGATCGACGCGAGCCGCTCGATCCCCGCTTCGGGAACCAGTGAAACCCTGCCACCGAACTGCTTGACGTAGAGTGCAAGCTTCGCGGTCTCCTCGATCATGCTCGCGCGCGTGGCGGCCTTCCGCAGGTCGTCGCCAACCGCGATCAGTCCGTGGTTTTGAAGGATCGCTCCGCGGCTGGTTTTCAGTGCCTCGAAAACGGCATCCGCCAATTCACTCGAGCCCGGCATCAACCAGGGAAGCGTCACGGTATCGGCCAGCGCGACGGCATCGGTGTTGATCGGTGCGAAGCGCTGGTTGCAGATCCCGAAAGCCGTCGCAATCGGCGAGTGGGTGTGCACCGCGCCGGTCGAACCCGGACGTGCCTCATAGGCGCGAAAGTGCATCCGAAATTCGATCGAAGGCTGGTTGGCGCCCTCCACGATGCTGCCATCGGCGCGAATTCGGACCAGGGAGTCTTCGGTGAGCGTCCCCTTGAACAGACCACTCGGCGTGATCCAGACCGTCTCGCCGTCGGTCGACAGACTGCTGACGTTGCCTCCTGTGGCCGTCAGGTGTCCGTCGCGGTAGAGCTCGTTCACGATCTGAACGATTTGCTGCCGCGCCTCTCGATCGCTGGCCATGCCATCTCCTTCGCCGAATTCCCTCCCCCCGGCCGTGGGACGCACCGCCATGGTAACCCGGAGCGGGCTGCCATGAGGGGCCTGCCCTCCGCCCCCGGCCCCGTTATCTTCTCGGGCCGCCAAATGGAGGGCGACGATGGGCGCCGAGAAATTCGAATTCCAGGCCGAAGTCAAGCAGCTCCTCGATCTGATGATCCACTCGCTCTACTCGAATCGGGACGTCTTCTTGCGGGAACTGATCTCCAACGCCTCGGACGCCTGCGATCGGCTCCGCTTCGAGGGACTCACCGATTCGGATCTGCTGCCCGACGAGCCTTTCTCGGTGAACATCCATGTCGATCGAGAGGCGAGGGTACTCAGCGTATCCGACAACGGCATTGGGATGAGCCGCGAAGAGGTCGCGAAGAACATCGGCACGATCGCCAAGTCGGGAACCGCCGAATTCCTGCAAAGCCTGAGCAAGAGCGCCGACCAGAAGGTCTCTCCAGAGCTGATCGGTCAATTCGGCATGGGTTTCTACGCGAGCTTCATGGTCGCGAACGAGATCACCATCATCACCCGAAAGGCCGGTGAGAACGAAGCGACCCGGTGGGCCTCGTCGGGCGATGGCAGCTACGAGATCGAAGCAGCCGAGCGCGACAACGCGGGCACGACAATTCGATTGAATCTCAAAGACGCGGAAGGCGATGATGCAATCGCCGACTACACCGATTCGGCCTTGCTGCGGAAGATCGTCAAGCGATTCTCGGACTTCGTCGCCTACCCGATCCACCTGAAGATCGAGGGCGCCGACCCGCCCACATCGGTCGAGCCCCTCAACTCGATGAAGGCGATCTGGAGACGCCCCGACGAGGAGGTCAGCGCAGAGGAATACGCGGAGTTCTACAAACACATCGCCCACGATTGGAACGAGCCCCTGCTGCATTTTTCGAGCCGTATCGAGGGCAACTTTGAAGCCCGCGCCCTGCTCTACCTGCCGTCGCTGGCTCCGTTTGACCTCTACCACCGGGAGATGGCGCACCGGGGCATCCAACTCTACGTGAAGCGCATCTTCATCATGGATGAATGCCGCGATCTGATGCCCGAGTATCTGCGCTTCGTAAAGGGCGTCGTGGATGCCGAGGACCTCTCCCTGAACGTTTCGAGAGAGATGCTCCAGAGCAACGCGCAGATCGAAGTCATCCGTAAACACCTGGTCAAGAAGGTGCTCGACGCGCTGAAGGAGTTGAAGGACGGCGATCGCGAGAAATACCGGGGATTTTGGGCTCAGTTCGGACCCGTGATCAAGGAAGGCCTGCTGGACCCCTCGCAAAAGCGTGAACGCATCCTGGATCTCGTGCTCTGCGAATCAACGGCAGAAGAGAGCGGCGTCACCTCGCTCGCGGAAGCCGTCTCGCGGATGCCCGAAGACCAGCAGTCCATCTACTACCTCACCGGCCCGTCGCGCGAGCATCTCGTCAACTCGCCCCACGTCGAAGCATTCGTAGACCGGAACATCGAGGTGCTGCTCTTCACCGACCACGTGGACGAGATCTGGCTCGAACAGAACCCGCCCGAATTCGCGAAAAAGAAATTCCAGTCGATCCTCAAGGGTGAGATCGACCTCGACAGCGCGGCCAATCAAGAACGCGATGAGGCGAAGCGCGAAAAAGAAACAGGGGAATTCAAGCAGCTGCTGGATGCGCTGCGTGCCGGCGTTCAGGATCACGTCAAGGAAGTGCGCATCTCGAACCGCCTGACTTCATCGCCCGCGTGCCTGGTCGTCGATGAGGGCGATCTATCTCCACAGATCAGCGAATTGCTCCGCCGGTCGGGACAACAGGTCCCCGACGCGAAACCGATCCTCGAGATCAATCCCGCGCACCCGCTGCTCGCAAAGCTCAAGGCCGTCTGTGACGAGGACGCCACGGATTCGCGGCTCTCCGATTTCGCGATGCTCCTCTACGGCCAGGCGATGCTCGCCGAAGGCGGCCAACTCGAAGACCCGGCGGCGTTCAGCCGTCGGATCGCAGAGTTGATGCTCGAGGCACTCTGAAGGCCGTCGCTGATCCCGTCCCATCCATGTGGATCGCGAATCCGCCCCGTGCAAAACAACAGGGCCCCGGCTCAGAGGATCTCCAGCAGGTAGCGTTGCAGAGCGAGGTAGGCTCGCTCGGTGCTCTGGATCTCGATCTGGTAACGCCCGGGCGACAGCCAACCGCTCTCGATCTGGACGCGAACCCGGTTGCCGTCGGTTGCGACCACCGCGTTTGGCAACATCAATTCGCCACTTCCATCCATGGATAGGATCCGAACAGGAATGGATCGGATCCGAACGGGAAGCGCATCCGCGCTCGGTCGGAAAGCAGGCAGGACCAGGTTCAAGACCAGTGGACGTTCGGTCGGCAGATCCTGCGCGGCGATCGACGTCGTCTCACCCGCAATCAGATCGAAATCGCCCTGTTCGATCTTTCGCCAGTTCGGGTCTGTCGGGTGACGATCCACGGTCTTCACTCGGATCGTGCGTTCAATAAATCCATTGGCGGTTTGATCAACCGGGCCCGTCCGATCGACATTCGTCACACTGATGGAGCGCATTGCAGCGACGACCAGCAGTCCCGCGCCGAGACAAAAGAAGAGAACAACCAGCCATCGACGCCTCTGTTCGGGTTCTTCGCCTTGCATGCCGCGAGGAGTCTAGCCCGCATCATTCATGATCCCTCGTCGCGAGGGCGCAGAGCGTGCCGGAGATTCGCGGCCCCCGGCGTTCTACCACCTGGGTGGCGTTGGTGCCCCACCAAAAAGTCGTAGCCCCGAACCACTAGAGACGGTTCTACGCATCGGAATCCGCTAGGCAAGGGCCATCCGGCTCGCGCCAGATGAACGTGCGCAGCGCGAGAGTCCCGGCGAGATAGACCGCCAATATGACGCTGATGGCGTTGTATCCCCAGTCCAACGCAGCCTCCGAGGCAGGCAGCTGAATGACGATAATCATCAGAATCCAGGTCAGGCCGAGCACCCACCACATCCGCCGATCCCTCGCGAAGATCAACGGGACCAGGCTCATCAACATATAGTCGTACACCGCTGCCTGTAATAAAACGAAAGTCCACACGAGTCCGACAAACAACGCCTCTCCGCCGTCTCTGGCTCGCCGCAAATAGAGGATCGAAAGGGCGATGAGAGCGGCGGCAGCGAGGCGATAGCCAACAACATTTCGAGAGAGCCTCGCGCCCATCTCGGCACGCCAATCGATGGGCTTCGAGCGCTTCGCCAGCACCTCGTAGTTCGTTTCGTCCGAGTACATGAAGGGATATTTGAGTCCCAACATGTTGACCCCGTAGACCTCGCTATGCTGCAGGGTGTTCTTCGCGAAACCGACCCAGACGTTCTGCTCCCCGGGCGCTCTCAGCAGCGAAGTTCCCGCGAGAAGGAGCAAGCCCGCTGCGGCGAAGCTCAGATAGAAACGCCGCCTCTCGCGGAGCAAGCGTCGACGTTCTGGGCGAAGTAGATCGCTGAGCAGCAGAGCCAACGCGAAGAGAACGGGGAAGATACGCAGGTGGGCAGCCACGGCAAAGAGGAGCCCCGCGGTCACTCCGCGCCCCTTGCGCAGGGCTACGATACCCAACGCGAGAGAGCCGAAATGCAGATAGCGCAGATAGCTTCCGCCAATTGTGATGTAGTCGTTCAGCGGATTCGCACCAAACGCGATTACGAAGAGTAGACCCCATTGCGCTCCGAGCAGAGAGCCGATGGCAACGCCCGCACCAATCACGAGCAGCAAGTCCGCCCAGGACATCAGCTGCACGAATCGCTCGGTCGACAAGAAGGGTTGCCGGAGAAGAGTTCCATTGATCGCAGTAGTCAACGGTGAGCCGTTATAACCGTAATCCTGCGCCCACCGCGAATCACGTCGGTCGAAGATATACTCCGCGCGAAACACGCCGATGTCGGCCTTGAACTCCTGCCAACGCGACGGTGTGAACCAGCCGACGATCTCCTCTTTCCGCTCGACGATGTCTTCTTTCAGAACGAGTTCGTTGTCGACGAGTGAGCGCACCGGAACCATCGGTCGGTAGGCGCGAAAATCATCTTCGTAATCCGCAATCGTGTGGGCATCGTAGAGGCCGTGGTAGCCGAGTTCGGGAAAATACTTTGGTCCCATGTAGTAGACGTAGAAATCCACGCTCCCGCGTCGATCCAATCCTCGTTGGTAGCGAAGGTAATTGGTATGCGCGGCCAGCGAGAGCACGGCCAATACCAATAGGATCCAGGTCGAGTTCTTCCGAACGATGCCGAAGTGCGCTTGCAACCACAGCCAGCCGAGCCACAGGAGGATCACGATCATGACGGCTTGGACGTTATGCGGTGACGGCATTCGAGCGAAACACTGTACAAAACATCCGAAACCAACGCATGGCGATCAAAAAGCCCCGCCTAGCAAACTCCCCGCAACCACCAGCCCCTCAACGCGTAACCCAACCAACTGCGCCCCGGCCGAGGTAAGCCCTCGCAACCACCAGCCCCTCAATACGCGTAACCCAGCCAACTGGGCCCCGGCCGAGGTAAGCCCTCGCAGTCATCAGCCCCTCAATACGCGTAACCCAGCCAACTGGGCCCCGGCCAGTGCAGCCCTCTCATGAGACAACGGTTCTGTCCGGGTTACCACCGAAGCTTCAATATCCCCCGCATCGCCTCTTCGAACGCGGCGTCATCCATGCTGCCGCGCGCCTTCAGGACGAACTCAGCATCCTTCCCGACGGGCCAGCGCAGGTCTTTCCGTTTCTCCTCGATGGCGTCTGCAACTGCGACACCCACGATCTCCGGCCCGGGCCGCTCGCCTCCGATCAGCGCGTCGTCCGACCCGGCCCACGCGCGGTACAACTCGTCATAGGGGGCGTCATCGGTGCCGTAGCGGCTGCTGTTGGCTCGAAACGACGATTTCACGAAGCCCGGCTCGATCACGACCACGCGAATACCAAAATGTCCCAGCTCGAGGTGTAGTGCCTCGGACAGCCCCTCGAGGGCGAATTTGCTCGCTGCGTAGAAACCCATCAGGGGTGCCGCCACGCGGCCTGCCATCGACGACACGTTCACGATCACACCGCTTTGCCGCGCGCGCATCTTTGGCACGATGGCCTGGATCATCCGTGCAGCGCCGAAGAAATTGGTTTCGAACATCCGGCGGACCTCTTGGAGCGGAACCTTTTCGATCGGACCGTGCGCACTCCAACCGGCATTGTTCACCAACGCGTCTACTTCCCCCGCCTGCGCGACTGCCTCGTTCACCGATTCGTCGCTGTCAACATCGAGGGCGAGCTTCAGGGCGACGTCGAGATCCGCCAGGGTCTCCCGGCGGCGCGCGGTCGCCACCACTTCGTGGCCTCGCCGGGCCAATTCCATCGCAGTCTCGCGGCCGAAACCCGTCGAACAACCGGTGATCAAGACCCTCATGCCACCTCCAACGATTCGCTGCGCAACGCTCCGGACCAATACCACCTCGGGAGAACCCACGCGATGAGCCCGCCCGAGAAGCGGATCGGCCCAGATCGACGCCGCAAGCCCATCCTGCCGATTAGATCGAAGCCGAACCTATCGATAGAAGCTGAACCTACAATTGAGGGTTGAACCTACAATTGAGGGTTGAACCGATAATTTGGAGCTGAACCTATCATTGGGGGCTGAATCCGTAAATCGGCGCTAAACCCAAAATGGGAGTTGGGGTCGGCACGAGAAACGAAGCCATGACGGAACTATCGCGTATCGCTGAAATTCGAAACCCACCTCCATGGTCTCGCCCAAAACCGCTAGCCTGGGTCGTCCGATCGCGAAATTGGAGAATCCGACACACCATGCGGTTTGGAAAATCGTTGAGTCTCAGACGCACGTGTCCGAAGAAACCGTTGAGGGGAATGGTCTGTGTCCGAATCTCTGTTTGAATTCGTCTCTTCAGAGCTCGAGAAGCGAAGCGGACTCGAGAATCTCGAGGCCCGCGGCACCCTCCGCTTGGCCCTGAAGTCCTCGGGCCTGACGGCTCGCGAAGTCACGCGGGAGCAGATGGCCATCGTCCTCGACCAGGTCATGCCGCGCGAGCTGCGGGTGCGGGGCATCGAAAACCCGGAAGCCGTCTGTGAAGCACTGCGCCAGGCCGTCAAGGGCATCAAAGCGGAGAAGGGTGACTCGGCCGGCACGTCACCCGAGGATGTGTTCCGCCGGCTCTCTCGGAGCTGAACCACCTCGCCCACCCGGCCTCCGGATTTCTTCGGGTGCGTTCGGTCCAAGATGGAAGACCCGGTGAACAACGAACGAAACGCAGACGACACCACGCGACTCTCAGCCGAATCTCCGATTGCGCGTCTCGAACCGGGCGACGTCTTCGAGCGCCGCCACATCGGTCCGAGTGGCAGCGAGATCGCCGAGATGCTCCAACAGCTCGGCTGCGCGAGTCTCGATGAACTCACCGATGACACCGTGCCCGCGGCGATTCGCCTCACCGAGCCGCTGAAATTGAGCGGCCTCGAAGGTCCGCCGCCCGGCGAATTCCAGCTGATCGAAAAGCTCAGGGAGATCGCGTCGGAAAACTGCCTGGTCCGATCGTGCATCGGAATGGGTTACTCCGACACCATTGTTCCACCGGTGATCCAGCGCAACATCCTCGAAAATCCAGGTTGGTACACGCCGTACACCCCCTATCAGGCTGAGATTTCGCAGGGCCGGCTAGAAGCGCTGCTGAACTTCCAGACGCTGATCGCGGACCTCACGGGCCTGCCGCTCGCCAACGCATCCCTGCTCGATGAAGCGACGTCCGCCGCCGAGGCGCTCGGGATGTGCATTGCCATCGCCCGGGGTCGCAAGCGCGGATTCTTTGCCGCGGCGGACTGTCATCCGCAGACGCTCGGGGTGTTGCAGACGCGTGCGAGCGCGCGCGGGATCGAACTCCACGTTGGGCGGGTCGACGCGATCGATTTCGAATCCCAGGATCTCTGCGGAATCCTGCTCCAATATCCCGCGACCGACGGTCGAATCGAAGACCATCGCTCGCTCGCGGAGCGCGCCCATGCGGCGGGCGCAACCGTGGTCGTCGCGACGGATCCGCTCGCGCTCACGTTGCTGACTCCGCCGGGCGAGTTTGGTGCGGACATCGCGATCGGCTCCGCCCAAAGACTGGGAGTCCCACTGGGTTTCGGCGGACCCCACGCGGCCTTTCTCGCGACCACGCAGGCGAACGTGCGCAAGATTCCCGGCCGCGTCGCCGGGGTATCGATCGACGCGCACGGCGATCCCGCCTACCGCCTCGCGATCCAGACCCGCGAGCAACACATCCGCCGCGACAAAGCGACCAGCAACATCTGCACCGCCCAGGTCCTGCTCGCAATCATGGCGAGCATGTACGCCGTATACCACGGACCCGAGGGGCTAAAGCGGATTGCCCGGCGCATCCACGCCCTCACCGCGGGATTGGCGGCGGGACTTCGTGCGATCGACTCCAAACTCGGCGATGGGCCTAGCTTCGACACCCTACGCGTCACCCCCAATGGGAAGGGATCCGCTGAGGTCCTCGCCGCCGCGCTCGAACGCGGTTTCAACCTCCGAGACTTCGGCGACGGAAGCCTCGGAATATCGCTCGACGAGACCACGACGCCCGCCGACGTCGCGCAGTTGATCGCAGCCTTCTCGCTGGACGCGAGCCCGGGCGTCGATGTCGCGGCGCTCGTCGAATCCGCAGATCTCTCGTTTCCCGCTGCACTGACGCGGACGAGCGACTTCCTCTCGCATCCCGTCTTTCACCGCTACCGGTCGGAGCACGAGATGCTCCGCTACATCCATCGCCTAGAGACACGGGATCTATCGCTCACCACTTCGATGATCCCGCTCGGCTCGTGCACGATGAAACTCAACGCGACGAGCGAGATGCTACCGATCAGCTGGCCGGAGTTCAGTCGCATCCATCCCTACGCACCCGCCGATCAAGTGCGCGGTTACGCGACGATGCTCGGCGAACTCGCAACCTGGCTCGCGGAGATCACGGGGTTGCCAGCGGTGTCGCTGCAACCCAACGCGGGCTCGCAGGGTGAATACGCGGGCCTGCTCGCGATCCGCCGCTACCACGACGCTCGCGGTGACACACAGCGAGACGTCTGTCTGATCCCGGGATCCGCCCACGGCACCAATGCCGCGAGCGCGGTGATCGCGGGTTTTCGCTGCGTGGCCATCAAAACCGATCCAGACGGAAATATCGACATCGACGACCTTCGGGCGCGGACCGACGAGCACGGCGACGCGCTCGGCGCACTGATGCTCACCTATCCCTCGACCCACGGCGTGTTCGAAACGCGCGTGAAGGAAATCTGCGACGAGATCCACGAGCGCGGCGGCCAGGTCTACCTCGACGGTGCCAATCTGAACGCGCAGCTTGGCCTGACATCCCCCGCAACGATCGGTGCGGACGTCTGCCACATGAACCTTCACAAGACCTTCTGCATCCCCCATGGTGGCGGCGGACCGGGCATGGGACCGATCGCAGCCGCCGAACACCTGCGCGCATTTCTCCCCGGCCACCCAGTCGACGGCGAGGGCGCGGTTTCAGCGGCCCCGTATGGAAGCGCGAGCATCCTTCCGATCAGCTGGGTCTACATCGCGCTGATGGGCGCGGCCGGCCTCCGACGCGCGACCCAGGTCGCAATCCTCAACGCCAATTACATGGCGGCGCGGCTCTCTGACCACTACGACGTGCTCTACCGCGGCCCAACGGGTCGGGTCGCCCACGAGTTCATCATCGACTGCAGGCACTTCGAAACCTCGGCCGCAATCGGCGTCGAAGATATCGCCAAGCGGCTGATGGACTTCGGATTCCACGCGCCCACGATGAGCTTTCCGGTGCCGGGCACCTTGATGATCGAGCCGACGGAGAGCGAATCGAAGGCCGAACTCGATCGCCTCTGCGACACGCTGATCGAAATCCGCCACGAGATCGAGGAGATCGAAAACGGCAGCCTCGATCGCATCGACAACCCGCTCAAGGGCGCGCCCCACACCGCAGCTGCGGTTTCGGCCGACGAGTGGAACCACGCCTATTCGCGCGAGCGCGCCGCATATCCACTCGCCTGGGTGCGCGCGCGCAAGTTCTGGCCCGCCGTCGGACGCATCGACAACCCCTACGGCGACCGCCACCTCGTCTGCACCTGCCCGCCGCTCGAAGACTTGATCGAATGAGACGCTCCTGCTTGAAGCCTGCTTTGGGGAGCCGGGGGGGAGGGGCATTCGCTCTAACCCCATGTCGCTCACACCCCTCCCCCCCCGGCTCCCCTGGGAATTGGTTGCTAGCGCGGAAAAGAGGACCGTCTCAATCAGGGGGCTCGAATGGAGGGGATGTCACTTGGGTGGGGTGACGGGAGGCTTGAGGGCGACATGGGCCTGAGCAAGACGGGCCGATAGGTCCGTCGACGCCTAGCGCTGCAACATCGTGCGCGCTTTCTCGATGAATTTCTCGGTGGCTTCCTTGTCGTCGACGATGTCCTCACGCGAGACCGGAACCTCGATGCCACGCAGCAGCGCGGGCTGCTGTTGGAGCGCGCCCATCCAGCGCTCCACGTGGTCGAGGCCATCCAGCGACACTCCCGACCAGCTGTGGGTGCGCACCCAACACCAGTTCGCGATATCGGCGATCGAAAAATCGTCCGCGAGCCATTCGCTCTCGGCAAGGCGCATGTCGAGCACCTCGTACAGCCGCCGCGACTCGTTCTGGTAGCGATCGATCGCGGGTTGGATCTTCTCGGGGAAGTAGCGGAAGAAGACATTCGCCTGTCCCATCATCGGACCGATGCCACCCATCTGGAACATCAGCCACGAGATCACGCGCGCGCGACCGCGCCGCTCCGTCGGAAGCAGCCGCCCGGCTTTCTCGGCGAGGTAGATCATGATCGCGCCCGACTCGAAGACCGGCAGATCGTCTTCCTCGCGGTCGACGATCACCGGGATCCGACCGTTGGGATTGAGTCGAATGAAGTCCGGCTTCTTCTGCTCCAGCGCGGAGAGGTCGATCGCGTGGACCTCGTAGGGGATCTCGAGCGCTTCGAGCGTGCATGAGGCTTTGTGGCCGTTCGGAGTCGATGCGGTGTAGAGGTCGATCACGGGGGCTCCTCATGGGGTTTCTGAATCGAAAAGTGACTCGACCAGAGAGCATAGCCGCCGACG
>SMVA01399562.1_pt1 | contig 13747 bp, 16 predicted proteins | sample 2456451 | NCBI WGS metagenome assembly SMVA01 (sample SAMN11095933, study PRJNA526329) | marine sediment metagenome | biome: Marine sediment; feature: Surficial sediment; material: Deep marine sediment; isolation source: Hadal surficial sediment | place: Pacific Ocean | collected 2014-05 | depth...
AATTCTGGCGATACTGGCTTTCCCAGTCGTTGTGGGGCTACTCGCGGGATTGATGTAGCTAATCAGTTTCATTGACGTGGCCATGGCTGGCTACTGGCTGACCAGATCAAGGACGCCGGCAATCTCGAGCACATCGGCATCAATGAACCCCTGAAGGAACTGGCCCGTCTATTCTATAAAGCGGAGTTCTGGGACGTGATCCAGGGCGATGAGGTGCAGAGTCAGCCGATCGCTAACGAGCTCTATGACACGGGTGTCAACCGTTCGCCGAACATGGCAATCCGATACCTGCAGCGGTCCCTGAACCTGGCGAACCGGAACGAGAAGCGATGGCCTGATATTCGTGTTGACGGCCAGCTGGGCCCGATGACGCTACGTACCCTGAACGATGCGATCGCAGCCGGCCAGGAGGCGTGGATCTTCAACATCATGAACTGCTATCAGGGCGGCTACTACATCGCTCGCATGGAAGAGGATCCCACACAGGAGCGGTTTATCGGCTGGTTCGGTAGAGTCCGGATGATGACGGCTTAGCTGGCCTTGTTTCGCGTACTTTGCCGCCGGCCAGCCTTGGTGCCTTTCGCGGCTCGCCGCACGGGCATCGGATCAGAGCCAGCGGTCATGCGATCACGCGTATGCGCGGCCACGGCGACACTCCGTACCGATCCGTGCATCATCTGATCCACAGCGGCCGGAAGTGCTTCCATCGAAGAGGCTCGATTTGGAATTTTCGCGACGGCCTGGCCGACTTCCTGCTCGGCGTCCCAAAGGTCATAAGCTGCCTGCATGCGTAGCCACAGTCCGGCGCCGTTCCCGCAATACTTACCGATCCGCAACGCCATCTCTGGCGTAACTCCGCGGGTCTCCGCCAGAACCTTATGCAGACCCTGCCGGCTGATACCCATTTCTCTGGCAGCCTGAGAGATCGTTACGTTCATCGCGGGGAACGAAATCTCTCTCAATATCGCGCCAGGATGAGTCGGCGCTCTTTCTACCTTTCTGACCATCATATCTCTCCAAGAATATAATTGGCCCGATCAGTGGTACTGCTCTAAGTCCACTTTGCGAGCCTCGCCGTCCTTAAATTCAAACGTGATACACCAAGGTCCGTTGATGTGGATGGTGTATCGCGTCGGCTGATGGCCTTTCAGTGCGTGGAAATCGAAACCCGGCACCTTAAGGTCGGACAGCTTTTCAGCCTGATTCAATGCGTCCAGAACCATCACGGCCCGTCTTTTCAGAGTGGTGTTGAACTTGCGGCTTTTGCCGGTTTTGAACAACTCTCTGAGGGCCTTGTTTTTGATCTTGATCACGGGCAAAGTGTAACCCAATAGACTACATATGTCAACAGTAAGGTTACACTTTTTAGTAGTTATTTATACTTTATTATCAGTGAGTTATACGCTTTTCAGCCGCGCGTGTGTGCCGGCAGTAGGCCCGGTAGGTATTCGGCCGGACCTCGAGGAATTCAGGGCATGCGCAGATCCAGCGGGGTCCGAAGCCATAGTTGACGAGCCTGACCGTAACGCCGTCGACGGTGCGCTCAGCGAGGATTTCAGGGGGATCTGAGGGGGTTATGGCCATGCTGGTATTGGAGCAGGGCGACAGGCTCATCTGGTGAGCCTATATATAGAGTATTCGGGTGAAGAACCGGAGATCTGGCCCACCATATGGGGCTTGCACCAAATATAGTTGGAGATTTGTGCCGTTTTGGGGTTAAATTTAGAGCCGTCCTGCGAGGTTCGGAAAGAAGAAAGGCGACCAAACAGTTACGATCGTGGGACACGATTCGAGCCGGCTAGGGCTCGATCCCGCGGACATACTGTCTGACCGCCTAACTTCTACTTACTCAGTCCGCCAATCGGAGCGGGCTCCAAAATCGACGTCGTCTTTTTACGCATTGCAGAATAGGGTATTGAGGGCGCACCCGTTCGTCAAGATTTTTGCGCATTGGTTCACATCTAATTTAAATCTGTTTAAATAGCAACTTACATTAAGCTGTTAAAAGATTACCGAGAATAAAATTTCAGGGTGAAGATAAACGACTGAAATTTATGATAGCTGCGTAGCGATCTGAGATCAGGGGAACAGGATATCGTTCGCGATCGAGACCTTGTTCGACTCGGTGATCCGCCCATTGCTGCGCAGGACGCTGAGATACTGCGAGAACGTTCCGCCGGGTCGATGATGATCTGCTGACACTGTTTTGCAGTCTGCTCAAGGATCCGACGCAGCGCCCAGGACTTGCCGCCGCCAGAGTTGGCCTGGATCAGCAGCCGTGTTTCGAGCAGCCGCGGGACGTCGAGCTTCGTTTTGTCGTTCAGCATCTATCCATCCTCTTTGGCCGAGTTCGCTGAATGATGGCCGCCGATCGTCATGGTGCGCCCCGGTAAGGCAACAAATGGGCAGCATGCCTTCTGAAGACCCATAGGTATGCGAAAGCCCGCGGGTTCGACTCGGGTCCGATAGCTGGACCGTTTTGCGGTCCAGATAGCGGGGAGAGCAGGGAGGCGCGAAGCGCCGACATGAATCCCGCCCTCTCCGCCAGTTAGAACAAAGCCCCCCATTCAAGGGGGCTTTGTTCTAACCAGGGTGAGGGTGCCAGGACAGGCTGGCGCATCATCGCACGACCCGGTCCTGCCTGAGCCGGTCGCCGAGCGCGTGCGTGGCCTCGTCGATGATCTCGAATCCGGATTCCTTCTCGAAGGTCGTCGTCTCGAGGCTGTAGACGAGTTCGCCTTGTCCTGTTTCGTAAATGTCCGTCGTCAATTTCACGGTATTCTTGATGATGAGATAGGCGGCTTCCTCGTATTCGTCATAGTCATAGCGAAAAAAATTGTAGGCCTTCTGGCCCTGCGGATTCGTCTTGACGCCCGTGCGGGCGTCAACTTCTTCGCCGGTGACCTCGTGGCTGACGAGGCGGGTCACGAGCACGGCGTCGGCGTCGGTCGATTCGACGACTTTGCCGACCGTTTCCCGGCTCAGCTCTTGGCCCGAAGGCATTAACGTATGGCTGGCCCATGCCGTGCTCCCGCCGCTCTCGAGGACGGACGCCATGGCATTCTCGAACCGCCTTCTCTGGTTGGAATTGTCGGTCACGCCGACGACCAGGATCTTGCCATATGGACGTCCGGTGGCGCTGTGTTCATGCCAGGTGGAAGTGACCTGCGTGGGCCGGCTGCAACCTGCAAGGCCAATCAGAAGCACCGCAGCAAGTGCTGTTAGCATGCCAATAAGGCTGTAGGCAGTGATGGATCGTTTCATTGTTCAGTTAGGCAGGGACTGGCGACACGGCGACCGAAAATAGCACGTTCCGCATTGGGGCGCTTGCCGAACGTACCCCCACCGCATACCCTTTCGCATGGGTCCGCGCTGGTCCCCCCGCGGCGGCGACCCGCGAACCCCGTCAGACCCGGGAGGGAGCAGCGGTAACGGTGATGTCGGGCGCCGGGGTGTGGCTGGCGCGGATTCTCAGGCGGACAAAACAAGATTAAAGATTGATAATGAGTTACCTCGTACTTGCGCGGAAATGGCGTCCCAGGATCTTCGCCGACGTCGTCGGCCAGGGACATATCGTGCGCGCACTCCAAAACGCGCTGCAGTCTGGCCGCGTCCACCATGCGTTTCTGTTCGCCGGCACGCGCGGCGTCGGCAAGACAACCCTGGCGCGTATCTTGGCCAAGGCGCTGAATTGTGATGACGGCGTCAGCGCCGAGCCTTGCGGAGTTTGCGATAGCTGCGTCGCCGTCGATGAAGGGCGCTATATCGACCTCATCGAGGTCGATGCCGCGTCCCGCACAGGCGTCGAGGACATGCGTGAATTGCTGGAAAACGTCCAGTACACGCCGAGTAGCGGCCGTTACAAGATTTACCTCGTCGACGAGGTCCACATGCTTTCGCGGCATTCGTTCAATGCCCTGCTGAAAACGCTCGAAGAACCGCCGCCGCACGTCAAATTCCTGTTTGCGACGACGGACCCGCAGAAGCTGCCGGTCACGGTGCTGTCACGTTGCCTGCAATTCAACCTCAAGCGTCTGTCGACGCAACAGATTGTCGATCGCATGACGCAGATTTGTATAGCGGAGGAGTTCGATGCGGACCCGGCCGCACTCAAACGGATCGCGCGAGCCGCCGCGGGCAGTATGCGCGATGGGCTGAGCCTGCTCGACCAGGCGCTGGCCTACGGTGGCGAAAAACTCGTCGATGATGAAGTCGCGGTCATGCTTGGCAGCATGGACCGGCATCGCATCGTCGATCTGCTGCGCGGCCTGGTGGCCGGAAACGGCCAGGAATTGCTGGCAATGCTCAGCGAACTCGATGCGCTCGTGCCCGATTATGAAATCGTCCTAGATGAACTGGCGACAGCATTGCAGCGCATCGCCGTGATTCAACTGGCGGGCAAAGAGGTGCTCGACGATGAAGACGACCTCGAGTCATTGACGGAACTCGCCGCCGCGATCGGGCCGGAACGGGTTCAGTTGCTCTATCAGATTGCCGTTACGAGCCGCCGCGATCTGGGCCTCGCGCCCGATCCAAGGATCGGCTTCGAAATGGCCCTGCTGCGCATGTTGGCGTTCCAGCCTGCCGGCACCGGCGCGGATCGGGTGGGCGCCGGCCGACCCACGGATGCCGTGCCACATGCCATTGCAAGCGCCCCGGCGGCGCCCGCCCAGGTGCGCGAAGAGACTCAACCGGCGTCCCCCGAGGAGGTGCAGGACTGGCCGGCATTCGTGACGACCCTCGATCTCGAAGGCGGAGCTCGACAACTGGCCGAGAACAGCGCGCTCGAATCGAGTTCACCGTTCGATTTGCGCCTGAGTGTTCAGCGCTGTAACGAACATCTGTTGACGAATCAACTCAAGAGCCGGTTGGTGGCGACCGTACGCGAGCGATTGGGCAGCGGCGTACAGATTCATTTCCGCGTGACGGACGGGCCGGTCGAAACAACGGCGGCCCGGGCCTCAGACCAGGCCAGGCAGGATCTCGACCAGGCGAAAGACCAGATCGAAAAAGACCCCACGGTGAAAAAACTTGTCGATATGTTTGGCGGGGAAGTCGTCCCCGAATCGGTTCAGCCGGTGCGTAAAGGAATTGAATAATATGAAAGCGGATCTTAGTCAGATCATGAAGCAGGCGCAGAAGATGCAGGACCAGATGCAGAAGGCCCAGGAAGAGCTCGCAAGCCTTGAAGTCCAGGGCGAAGCCGGCGGTGGCCTCGTTAAGGTCACGATGACGGGCCGGAACGAAGTCCGCAAGATTCAGATCGATGACTCCCTGTTGTCCGAGGATCGTGAAATGCTCGAGGACGTGTTGGCGGCAGCGTTCAATGACGCACTGCACAGGGTCGAAAAGACGGTCCAGGGCAAGTATGCGGGGTTGTCATCCGGGCTTGGGTTGTCGGGTGGATTTAAATTACCGTTTTAATCCGCCCGAATCCTCCTGATGCACACGCTATAGACTTTTCTGCATGAGACTCACGCCCCGGCTGCAACAACTATTGTCTGCGCTACGCTGTTTGCCCGGCGTCGGACCAAAATCTGCGCAACGCATCGCTTTCCATTTGCTCGATCGAGACCGGGATGGTGCCGAGACGCTCGTCGGTGCCTTGCGTGACGCGCTGGATGGCATCGGCCTTTGTGAGCAATGCAGGATGTTTGCCGAAGCCGCACAGTGTCCGATTTGCGCCGATCCAAAACGCGAATCCGGCCAGATCTGCGTCGTCGAAACGCCGGCCGATGTGATTGCCGTCGATGAATCGGGCGCTTACCGTGGCCTGTTTTTCGTGCTCATGGGCCGCCTTTCGCCGCTCGATGGGATCGGGCCGGACGAGTTGGGCGTATCGTTGCTCGAAAAACGTTTGCGGGATGGTGTGTGTCACGAATTGATTCTCGCGACGAGTGCGACGGTGGAAGGCGAGGCCACGGCCGCTTATCTCGCCGGCATCGCGGGTCGGGCGGGCATTCGGGCAACGCGCATCGCCCACGGTGTGCCGATGGGCGGTGAACTCGAATTCGTTGACAGCAACACGCTGTCGCTTGCGCTGACGGCGCGCACCGCAATGGATGGGTAGCGCGGCGGGCCACATGCCTAGTCAGGCAGGCTTTTGAGCAGGCGCTTGTAACTTTCGTAACGCCGCGCGCTGATCAGGCCTTCATCCCTGCCTTTTTTCACCGCGCAATCGGGCTCCCGGAGGTGCCGGCAGTTGCTGAAGCGGCACTGGCTCGCCAATGCAACAATTTCCGGATAACCGGCCTCGACATCGTATGGGGTATCGACGACCGGAATGAAGTCGCGGACGCCCGGCGAGTCTATAAGCCGGCCACCATCCGGCAGGCGATGCATGGTTGACGCCGTCGTCGTGTGGGTGCCTTCGGCGGTCGCCTTCGATACCGCACGGGTCGCAATTTTGGCGCCGGGAACCAGTCGGTTGATCAGCGATGATTTACCCGCACCGGACTGACCGACCAGGATGCCGATTTGATCCCGAAGCCGCTCGCCAAGTTCGCCGAGCGTGCTGGCATTTTTTGCCGACACGGAAAGATAGTCATAGCCTGCGGCAATGTAATCTTCGAGTTCGGCATCCATCAAGTGGCGCGCATTTTTGTCGTGCAGATCATTTTTGTTGCCAACTAAAATAAGCTGGCAGCCCATTAGAGTCCCCGTGCAGAGGTAGCGGTCGATCAGGAACCAGTCGGGCCTGGGCAGCGGCGCAAACACGACGATCAGGCAGCTTACGTTGGCAGCCAGGATTTCACCCGCAGTCCGCCCCGGCTCTTTCCTCTCTAATACATTGTTTCTATTAAGAATTTTCTCGATAATTCCAACGTCATCCGGATCGATCCGGGTCCACTTTACGCGGTCTCCGCAGACCACGCGCAGGCGCTTGCCCTTTACGAGATACGCGAGTGTTTGGCCGTCGGCGGTTTCCAGGACACCACGCTGGCCGTGAGCGGCGACGACGAGGCCGTCGTTCGCGGCCGATTTTTCAGTCATGGTCGCGATAGAGGGATGTTTCCGGATTGCCGTTTGTTAGAATCATCCCGTTCGCAGGACTTGTCAGGACGTATCGCATGAGGACTCAAGATTCGCGGTTAATCTGGATCGACTTGGAAATGACCGGTCTCGATTCACAGCGCGATTCTATCATCGAGATTGCGACCATTGTGACCGGCGCGAACCTCGAAGTCATTGAGGAGGGGCCCGTTTTTGCGATTTGTCAATCTGAAGAGCTCATGAACGGCATGGACGAATGGAATACACGCCAGCATGGCCAATCCGGGCTGACGGAGCGGGTCCGCTCGAGTCGAACGACGTTGGCGGAGGCAGAGCAGGGCACGCTGGAATTTCTGCGCCAGCACGTCAGCGAAAATAGTTCACCAATGTGCGGTAACAGCATCTGTCAGGATCGCCGGTTCCTGGCGCGCGAGATGCCGGCCCTCGAGAAATTTTTTCATTACCGTAATCTGGATGTCAGTACACTGAAGATTCTTGCGGGCTTGTGGGCGCAGGATATTCTGGCTGGGATCGAGAAAAAATCGCAGCATTTGGCACTGGCCGATATTCGTGATTCGATTGCCGAACTCGCGCATTATCGGGACCATTTCCTCAATGCCGGCGCCGGTGGTGACCTGTCGGTCGATTAAAGGCATTATCTGCGCAATGAAATTGACTGACGCGATGATCGTGAAAAAACGGCGGCCAGGTTTTGTGTCGTCGCTGGTGTTGGCGTTGCTGTTTTCAGCGTCGATTGCTGTGTGTGCGCAAGAGATTCCGCCCGGCAAGCAGCGTTGGGTCAGCGACGAATTTGAAATTACGATGCGCACGGGTAAAGACACGAGTAAGTCGATCATCCGCGTATTGCCGAGTGGCGCGCTGGTCGAGTTGCTGCGTGACGATCCTTCTAGCAGTTATAGCCGGGTACGTACGCCGGGGGGTACCGAAGGCTGGGTTCTCGACCGCTATTTGATGAAGACGCCGCCGGCAAAATTACGGTTGCCTGCAGTGGAGGCCCGCCTGCGGAAGAGCGACGAACAGCGGCGCCAATTGGAGCAGGATATTCGCGGTCTGCGCCAGGAACGCGCTGAGCTGCAACGGCAGACTGAAAAGCTCGAGAAATCGGGAGCGGGATTGCAGAAGGATCTGGAGGAAGTGCGTCGTTTGTCTGCGGACGTTATCGAGGTCAACGAACAGAACAGGCAATCGCGGCAGCGCCTGATCGATAATGAATTGGCGCTCGACGAACTGAGGGCGGAAAACAGCCGCCTCGCGGCCCGCGCCAACCGGGAATGGTTCGTCATCGGCGCACTGGTCGTGATATTCGGAATTCTGATCGGGCTGATCCTGCCGCGGATTCGCTGGCGCAAGAAGTCAGGGTGGGGCGAACTGTGAGCGTTGGGGCTTCCCTTCAGGCCGACTGACCAGCCAGAAACATCCATGTCTCGATCACGGCATCCGGGTTGAGCGACAGGCTGTCGATGCCCTGATCGACCAGCCATCGTGCGAAATCAGGATGATCGGACGGGCCCTGGCCGCAGATGCCGATGTATTTGCCCTGCGCCTTGCAAGCCTTGATCGCCATTTGGAGCAACGCGAGCACGGCTTCATCCCGCTCGTCGAACAGGTCGGCGATGAGGCCCGAGTCCCGGTCCAGGCCCAGCGTCAGCTGGGTCATGTCGTTGGAGCCGATGGACATGCCGTCGAAATATTCGAGATATTGATCGGCCAGCAGCGCATTGGTCGGCAGTTCGCACATCATGATAATTTTCAGATCGTTCTCGCCGCTTTTGAGACCGTGCCCCTCCAGCAGATTCTTGACGTCACGCGCTTCGTTGACGGTGCGCACGAACGGCACCATGATTTGCACGTTCGTCAGACCCATATCATCGCGCACGCGCTTCAGCGCCTCGCATTCGAGCCGGAAACAGTCCTTGAAGCTATCCGCGCGGTACCTCGATGCACCCCGGAATCCGAGCATCGGGTTTTCTTCGAGCGGCTCATATTGTCGTCCGCCAATAAGGTTCGCGTATTCGTTCGACTTGAAGTCGGAGAGCCGGACGATGACGGGCCTCGGGGCGAACGCAGCGGCAATGCAGGCGACGCCCTCGCTGAGCTTGGCGACGAAAAACTCGAGGGGGTCTCCGTAGCCGGCCATCTGTTCGCGGATTTCGGCCTTGAGATCCGGTCGCAGCCGGTCGAATTCGAGCAGAGCTTTCGGGTGCACCCCGATCATCCGGTTGATGATGAATTCCAGCCGCGCCAGACCAACGCCGTGATTGGGTATGCTCGCGAAGTCGAACGCTCGGTCCGGATTGCCGACGTTCATCATGATCTTTACCGGCACCTCCGGCAGTTTGTCGATCTCGATTTGCTGCTGCTCGTAGTCGAGACGGCCGGCGTAGATCAATCCTTCGTCACCTTCCGCGCATGACACTGTTACGATGTCGCCGTCAGCCAGGAGGTCAGTGGCATCGCCGCATCCGACGACCGCCGGTACGCCGAGTTCCCGCGCGATGATCGCAGCATGGCAAGTACGGCCGCCGCGATTTGTGACGATGGCCGATGCCTTGACCATGACGGGCTCCCAATCGGGGTCTGTCATGTCGGCCACAAGCACGTCGCCGCTTTGTATGCGATTCATTTCGGTGACGTTTCGGATCACTTTGACTGGTCCGGCACCGATGCGGTGACCGATGCTGCGTCCCCGGACGAGTACCCGTGAGCGTTTCTTGAGCGTGAACCGATGAATCGTGCTGCTGCTCACGCTTTTCACGGTTTCAGGCCGCGCTTGCAGGAGGTAAAGTTTTCCGTCGCGGCCATCTTTGCCCCATTCGATATCCATTGGTCGGCCATAATGATCTTCGACGATGAGCGCATAACGCGCGAGGGTCTCCACTTCAGTATCGTCCAGCGAGAAGCGCGCCGATTCGGAAGGTTCGACGTCAATTGTCTGTACGGCATTGTCCGCGTCCTGAGTTTCGGCGTATATCATCTTGATGAGTTTGGTGCCGAGGTTCTTGCGCATGATCGAGCGTTTTCCGGATCGCAACGAGGGCTTGTAGACGTAGAATTCATCGGGATTGACCGCGCCTTGCACAATGGTTTCGCCAAGGCCGTATGCCGAGGTGATAAACACCAGGTCGCGAAAACCACTTTCGGTATCGAGCGTGAACATAACTCCGCTGCTCGCGAGATCGCTGCGAATCATGTGCTGCACGCCAACGGAAAGCGCGACCTGGCTGTGATCGAACCCCTGATGGACGCGATAGGCTATCGCGCGGTCATTATAAAGAGAGGCGTAAACGCGCTGAACGGAGGCGATCAGCCGGTCGAGCCCGCGTATGTTCAGATAGGTCTCCTGCAGTCCGGCGAACGAGGCTTCCGGCAGGTCCTCGGCGGTGGCTGAAGACCTGACGGCCACGGATGTCTCGTCGCCATGCTCGGACGCTATCTTGCGCCAGGCTGTCTCGATATCGGCACGCAGCTGCATGGGCAGTGCTTCGGCCATGATCCAGCCGCGGATTTCCGCACCGGCTTCGGCGAGTTGCTCGACATCATCAATGTTGAGTCGGGCCAGTTTCTCGTTGATGCGCTTGCCGAGACCGTTCTGATTCAGAAAATCGCGAAAGGCTTGCGCGGTCGTGGCGAACCCCCCTGGGACCTGTATTCCGAGTGGGGCCAGGTTGCTGATCATTTCGCCGAGGGATGCGTTCTTGCCGCCTACTCGGCCGACATCGCCCATTCCAAGGCTGTGCAAAGGGACTACATAGGCACCCAATTCAATCTCCCGAAATTAATGTCTCTTGTGTTGCGCGCATAGACGTGGAGAATCAGTCCCGCGACCCGCATTCTTGCATTGGATTCAAAAAATGGCTCGACGGACAGTGTTTTTTCTATCGGATCAGACCGGCGTGACGGCCGAAACGCTCGGCCATAGCCTGTTAACCCAGTTCGAAGAGCAAGAATTCGAGCAAATTACTCTGCCATTTATCGATTCGGTTGACAAGGCGGAAGCGGCAATTCGCCAGATAAATGCCGTCGCGTCAGAGCAGGCGGCGCGGCCGATTATTTTCAGTACTCTGGTGCAGGATGATTTGCGCGAACGATTTATGCATGCCTCGGGGCTTTTCCTCGATTTTTTCGATACTTTTCTCGGGCCCCTCGAAACAGAGTTACAGGTCAGATCCTCGCACACGGTGGGCCGCGCTCATGGCATGAAAGATACGGGCGCCTATGACAAGCGCATCGAGGCGACCAATTTTGCGTTGACATACGACGACGGCGCCAAGACCAAGGGATACGATAAAGCGGACGTGATTCTTATCGGCGTATCGAGGTCCGGCAAGACCCCCACCTGCTTGTATCTGGCAATGACTTATGGCGTATTTGCCGCAAATTACCCGCTGGCTGAAGATGAACTTGAATCGGGGGATCTGCCGCCCGTGCTGGTGCCATTTCGGGACAAGCTGTACGGGTTGACGATATCGGCCGAGCGGCTGCGCCAGATTCGCAAGGAACGGCGTGCTGCAGGCCGGTACGCGAGTGCACAACAAGTTGCGTTCGAACTGCGCGCTGCTGAGGCTCTATTCCGCCGCTATCAAATCTCATTCGTCAATACAACCGCATTCTCGATCGAAGAAATTGCGAGCACGATTTTAAGCAGCACAAACGTTGAACGGCGTGTCAGACCGTAAGTCCGAATTCTTGATATTGATAATTATCTTTAATTGTGACGCGGTTCATTTCAACTTGATACAAAAACAGCTGTGCTATAGTCAGTTTATGATTAGTGACAGTTACATTGTTCCAGAATGCGTTGTTCGGCCTGGAAGTTTCGGCGGCCTCATGACGCTTTATGAAAGTAATTTCATAAAGTTCAGCTATCTGGTCGGCGGGCTCGAGAATTTGTCAGGACCAGATTACTTTTCCAGGGTGCCGGCGGATTGCGATTTATATTTGTCCGTCGAGTCGAGCACCCGGTATACGCAGGATTTGCGAATGACATATCAGTTCGCCGAAGCGGAACGAGTTATTGCCGACCCGGATCTGAGGATTCGGGTTTACCATGATGCGCGCATGACAGAGGTTGCGGGTTGGGCCGAGCATCATCAGCATAAAGTGCTTCGCGGTCTTGCCAGGAAATTCACACGCGAACTCGATAAACGCTGGTCCCGAAATATGATGCTCAGCAAATGGCTCGACTACCTGACCGAAAAGGGCCATTCGTTTCGCCTGGTCAGGCAACACGAAGCACGCCTCGCTGGCGTTTATTGACCATTTCAGACCTCTTTTTCGCTGAGTCGACGCGAAAATTGTAGATTACTTCAACGTTTAGAATCCCAAATGACGTTATGTTGGCCGTCTGTCAGGGTCATTGGCGAGTTGCGCCGGCCCGGTATTTTCGTGTGATCAAACATGGCCACCATCAGTTCGCAGGCAGTAGCCACACAGACGGAGACCGACGACGAGCGGCTACACGAGCTGTTCTGGAATCGTGCCGCCCTGAAAAAGCAGTTCGCGGGTCTCAGGCGAGAAAACCAGCGTCTCAAGGAGCAGCTGAAGAAGCAGGAGAGCGTAACGTCGCGCGCCAAGAAGCAACTCGAACAGCTCGAAACGACGTTGACAGTCCCTGAGCAGGCTGCTAACGCGATAGTCTTTTATCAACTGCGTGGTGTCTGGTATCTCTGCCACAAAAAATTGTTACGGATGTCAACGGAATTCATCGCGCATCAGCGCGAACGCGAGCAGAAGAAAATTACGGATCGATTCGAGGCTTCGAGGCGTATCAGTCTCGAATCGTTTGAATCGCATATTGCTAAGGCACAACAAAGAATGGCAGATCTTCAGCAGGAGCTAAAAGCTATTCATGATCGCCACGACAACTTGCGTGGTTTCTGGAATTATTTCAAACGCCGCGAACTTCGTACCGGAACGGGGCCCTTGAGGACAGCTCTGAGCGACATATCAGATCAGGTCGCACAGTACACGGAAGCGAGGCAAGCCAAGGAGGCCGAAACGGCCCCGGTAATGGGAGAAGTAAGCCATTCAGGGCAGCGCAAAATTAATCTTGCGCTCATTGCGATCGCTCAGGAGTTATACCTGCACTTTGCTTCGCGCGGCATTAGCGGGATGGCCCGGGAAGCGTCCGTGCGGGCATTGGCCGATGCCAAGTATGGCGATATCAGCGCATGCCGCGCGCTGACTGCTCATATCGAGGAGCGTGTGAAAAAGCTACAGGATGGCCATGACCTCGTTGCTAACGTCCGCAACCGGACGCAGTTCCTCGGAAAGCTGGCGAACTACCGCGACAAAAAGGATCGCGTTCCGGTGGCCTCATCATTCGCCCAGATTCCGTTGATCGGCCCGGATGGCTTCGAAAAGGAGGCGCACAAGTCTGCACCGGTTAATGTTTTGGCCGAGGAATACTGGGATATTACGAGAGTACTGCTGGACGGAGTCGCGCGGGTCTAATCAGGTTCCGGTTGCCTGCGTCAGCATCGATTCGTCGCGCGATTCCAGGGCGACGAGATCCAGTGCAATCTGAGTTGCCTGATTGAGCAGTATGTCAGGTTGCTCGTCAGCGTCGAGGTCGTCGAGGGAATCGACGGGTTCCATCCCGACTGCTTCGCGGCGCGCATTTTCTCTGTGCAGTCTTTGTTGCCTGCGCACTTCGCGTTCCCGCTTGCGCGTCTCCAGATTGAGGGAGAGCGCTATCTGGGCGCGGATGACCTCGATCGCCGCTATGTCGGAT
>SMVA01354678.1_pt1 | contig 13746 bp, 10 predicted proteins | sample 2456451 | NCBI WGS metagenome assembly SMVA01 (sample SAMN11095933, study PRJNA526329) | marine sediment metagenome | biome: Marine sediment; feature: Surficial sediment; material: Deep marine sediment; isolation source: Hadal surficial sediment | place: Pacific Ocean | collected 2014-05 | depth...
GCAGCTCTCAGTCGAATCATGATCGAATACGGTTGAATTTTGCACTGGGGAAGGCCTATAGCGATATTGGCCATTACAGTGACGCATTTACTTGCTTTGAGCGGGGGAACCGGCTGCGCAAGCGGGAACTCAATTACGACATCGCCACCGATCGAACGGTGTTTGCCAACATCAGGGCAACATTCACCAGCGACACGCCCCTCTCGAATTACTCACTGCCCGCTACCGGTGAAAGCCGCCAGCGGCCCATATTGATCGTGGGGATGCCTCGATCCGGGACAACATTGGTGGAGCAGATACTGGCCAGCCATTCCCAGGTCTACGGTGCCGGTGAACTGAGCTTACTGCACCAGATCGTCAAGACCGTCAATTGGCGCTCCGCTGACCTCAACACGATTCAGTTTCGTGAGTTAAGGCGCAAGTACCTCGCCGGCTTGGCTGGGCTGGGAGCGCCAGAGTGGCTAATCACCGACAAAATGCCCCTGAACTTCCTGTTGATCGGCTTCGTGCTAACGGCAATACCCGAGGCCAAGATTATTCATACGCAACGCGATGCGCGGGCAACCTGTTGGTCAAACTTCAGGCAGTACTTTTCCAAACAGGCTGAGTATTCCTGTGATCTGCAGGACCTTGCACAATACTACGGAATGTACCGCGAGCTCATGGACTTCTGGCATGAGAAGTTCCCCGGGAAAATATACGATCTGAGCTATGAGGCACTCACCGAACAGCAGGAAGCACAAACCCGCCAGCTACTGGAATATGTTGGGTTGGAGTGGCAGGACCAGTGCCTTGATTTTCATAACAACAGGCGCGCTGTAACCACGGCCTCAGCCATGCAAGTGCGGCAGAAAATGTACACGGGTAGCTCCCTGGAATGGCGTAAGTATGAACAGCATCTGGGGCCGATGATTGAAGCGCTAGAGGGATTCTGAGCTGTCTTTAATCGGCGTAGGGCCAGACCTCCAGTCCGTGAATGGCATTGCGGATGTCCATCGTCATATTGACCGAGGCGACTGTCTGCCCGGACTGCAGATCGTACAGTGAGATGGTGGAGGGCGAGGAGCCGCCCACGACAAAACGGTCGGTGTAGGTACACAGGCCCCGCCCAAAACCCTGGCGGGCGACCTTCGAATCGTCAACGCCGGCGTAGTGAAGTTCTGCCGGGTCATAGGTGGGTATTTTGAATGTGCGGTGGGGGGTAGTACGGGCCACGTAACGCAGGCAGTCGCTTGCCGTATCGTTGAAAATAATACCATCGCGATAAGGTCTGGCATTGTGGCTACCAGCAGGCAGCGAGCACACCTCGCTCACTTCGTTGTCGTGGTTGAGGTGGAGTAGGGCGCCGGTTCGCAGGCCGCTGAAAAATATTCCCTGCCGGTCCACGTGTACCATATTGAGGTGATGATCATTCACCGCCGCTGGCCCGGTGCCGCTGCGCGGGTCAAATGTAAAGCCGGTCCACTGGTCCAGCTGTTTTTGCAGATGGAAGCCCCAGCTGAACGCCTGTTCGTCAGGATCGAAAGCCAGCAGGCTGTCGAAGCCTGTGGAGGACAGAAATAGTCGCCGATCCATGCGGCATATTTCGTGGCAGTGTTTTAAGTAGCGATTGCGCCAGGAAGACTTAAGGTTGAATTCCCGGTCGTAGCAGAACAGTTCGTCGGAGGCGGCGATATAGATATCGTCGCCGTCGAAGGCGATTCCGCGCAAACCGCGATCGGCGCCACGACCTTCGAAATCAATATCGCTGGTGTTCCAATCGATATGTTGCTCGACGGTTTGGTCCTGAAAATTAATGGTGAAAACACCACCGTGGCTCTCACCCTGCTGGCTGCCACGAACCACGGAGGTGGCGATTAATTTTGGAAGTTTTATAGTCATGTTAGCGCTAAATCTATTATTTGTTTCAGCGGCATATTATGCCTGAGAACCGCGCCCGGGTCGCGTTGAGTAGCAATTGATTACGGCGAGTGCTAGCCTGAATTTTTGAGTAAAGAGGAGTAACAGACGTGGATATCGATGTACCTTTGAGAGAGCTTGGGCCGGTGAATTCCGAAGCTCTGGGGGCGGCTATTCTGGCTCTTCCGGAGGAGGCCTGGTTGGACAATCAACAGCGCCAGCAAGATTACGATGTGCATCGGCGCACCCATTCTGTGGTACTGATCTTCACCGATGGTGCAGGCTGGCCTGATATCACCCTGACGCGGGAGTCTGGTTGGGATCTATTGGCCGACGTTGCGATACCGTTGATGGAGAGCATTATTTTGAAGCACTATACCCCCGGGGGCACCATCATTCGGGCGATGGCGGCAAAACTGTTGCCCGGGGATGTCATTAAACCCCACCGCGATCATCATCCCTCATTTCACCACGGTCACCGTATCCACGTTCCCATTATCACCAACCCTCGGGTGCGTTTTATGATAGACGGCAGACCTTATCAGCTGCAGGTTGGAGAAGCCTACGAACTCAATAATCAAAAAACCCACAGTGTGATGAACAAAGGGCAGGAGGGACGAATCACGTTCATCTTTGACTATGTACCGGCGAATCTTGTTGATAATTCGCCCATGCAAAAATTGACATAAATACTGCCAACAGTAAACTGTTGGTGGCACGGAACTAACCAGCTCCGTCAAATCATTACGACCTTGAGAGGGCTCCAATGAAGTTAGGTATCAGCCAACTGGCGTTTGGCAAACGCGCCCGTATTAATATGGATTTAATCAAGCATGCAGAACAGCTTGGTTTCTATGTCGCCTGGACAGCCGAGGCCTATGGAAACGATGCGGTCTCAACCGCTGCTTGGATTCTTGCCCAGACGGAAACGATTCATGTTGGCACCGCCATTATGCAAATGCCTGCCCGCACCCCGGCGGCAACCGCCATGACGGCGATGACCCTGGACCACCTCTCGGGCGGTCGCTTTATTCTCGGTCTTGGACCATCGGGTCCACAGGTTGCGGAGGGCTGGCACGGGCAGATTTACGGCAAGCCGCTGACACGTACCAAGGAATATATTGCTATCATTCGCCAGATACTGCGTCGGGAGGCAGCGCTGGAATTTGATGGGGAATACTATCAGTTACCCAATACAGGGCCCGGTAGCACTGGCCTTGGCAAGCCGCTAAAGAGTATTCTTCACGGCAATCCCGACCTTCCCATATACACCGCGTCAATTAGCCCCAACGGGCTGCGCTGCGCGGCAGAGTGTGCCGATGGCGTGTTCCCGGCGATGCTGGATCCTGACAAATACGCCGAGGTTCTCAAGCCTCACTTTGACGAGGGGTTTGCCCGCGCCGGCGGCGGTAAAAGCAAGGCGGATTTTGTGGTGGCGCCGAATGTCTCCTGTGCCGTGGGTGACTACGAGCAGTTCGCGCCGATGGTTAAAGCTAATTTGGGACTCTATATTGGCGGTATGGGCGCCCGCGGGAAAAATTTCTATACCGACTATGTGTCTCGGTTAGGGTTTGAAGAGGATGCCCATAAAATTCAGGACCTTTATTTGGCCGGCAAAAAGAGCGAGGCTATCGCCGCGGTGCCGGACGCCCTGGTGGATGCCGTTCACCTGATAGGCCCCGAGGAAAAAATTCGTGAACGCCTCAAGGCCTGGAAAGCCTCGGGCGAACGCGGTGAGGTGGATATAATGAATATTTCGGCAATGCAGCCCGAAGCGCTGGACATTATTGCCGACGAAATGCTGTAGTTTTACAGCCTGTAGTCAATCACTTTTATCTGACCGGCCAAACCCGGAGGAACCCAATGTATCGAGGCAGTTATACGCTAATCGGACAAGAGCTGAGCATGTTTACCCGCAAGCTCGAAGCGCAATTGCGCTATCAGGCTATCCCCTACCAGTGGCGCTTCAAAACGCTGGAGCAGGCCCGAGACATTGAAGCCAGAGCGGGCACCCGGTTTGTCCCGTTGTTGGAAACCCCCGATGGTTGGATGCTGAACGACACCATTAGCATAGGGCCTATGTTGCACGAGCGCTTTGGGGAAGCACCGGTGATTCCAGCGACGCCAGCGCAGCGCGGTGCCTGCTTTATATTGGAGGATTTCTTCAATCACTGGTTGCCGCGTCATGCCCTGCACTCCAGGTGGTGTTACCCCGATAATGTAAAGGCCGCGGGCGAGAACTTCGGCATGAACCTGGTACTGGGGAAGTCGATCGATGCCACCCTCTCCGACGCTGAACGGCAGCAGGTCGCCGGCACCGGGCAGATGATGCTAGACGCCTTTGGCGCCGCGGCCTGCGAGGTGCAAGGCGCGGGGCCGGATCAAAAAGACGCAGTGCGGAGTGACTTCGACAAAATCATGGCCCTGTTAAGCAATCACTTTGATAAACATGATTTTCTGCTGGGCGGGCGCGCGTGTTTGGCAGATTTTGCGCTGGTAGGACCTAGCATGGCACATTTTCTACTGGATCCCGAACCCAGAAGCTGGCTGGGTACGTATCTGCCCATGTTGGAAGATTACGTGGCACGAGTATGGAGCGCTGCCGCGCAGGGTGCGCAGTGGCTGGCGGGAGATGAAATCCCGGAAACGGTTTATCCGCTGTTTGATCATGTCCGGCGCACCTACCAGGTTTTTGCGCGAAAAAGCATCGAGGCGGCCGGCGCAGGGGAAAAGTTTTTCGAGTTGGATTTGGGGGATGGCCCCTTCACTGCTCGATCTATGAAGCGCTTGGACAAGGCGCGCCTGCATGTGCGCGATGAATTGCAGCGCTGTGCTGCTGCGAACTCACACTTAAAGTCTACGGCGATAATGGATTTCTATCTGACTTAGCTGTCGCGTTCAGTAACCATCGCTCGATCAATTCATGTAAAGCACCGGGATACTGGAAGGGAATTTTTTCCTATAACCGCTTTATTCATCTTATACTTTGAGAGGACCGTCACCCTAAGATCTGGGGAAAAATAGCTAGTGCTTAGCTGTCCCCATTTCGCTTAACGCATTGTAAGAAATATTGGGAACACACATGAAGCCCATTGCACGAATTGGGACGGCCCTTTGCCTGCTGCTGGCGGCCAGCTGCGGCGATGACTCCGATACTATCAACGAGGTGCGCGATGACTCCGATACTATCAACGAGGTGCGCGAATCCATGCGCGATTTACGCTACTGCGAGATTGCCATACTATTCTTGGGTCCCGATGGTATTTCTTCCGACACATGGAACACCCACGGCTTCAACGATTGTCCAGCCGCAGACTGGGAAGCCCTGGACTTCGAAGCCATTCGACAGGAGTTCGGTGCGTTAGTTGTTCGGCCGAATGGTCCCCGCCGCTGGCTTATGGATGCTGCAGAGCTGGAGGGGAGCGAGGAAGCTGAGCGAAGATTCTTCGGTAATCTTGAATTCAGACTCGTCGCGCACGTGCAATTTAATTTCACACCGCCCCCGCCCGGAATCTTTATTTTTGAAGTGGCTGTCCAGAGGGACTCTGAATTCCTATTCTACAAGGATCGACCGGTCTATGAGTTGCTGGCTCCATTGGGTAAGCGGTACGTCATGCAGTCTTACGCGCAAATAGCTGATCCGACACTGAATCTTGCAGATCTGGACGCTATCGGCCCACGAATATCTCTGCCTGAAGGATGGGAGTATAGGGTTCGAGTATTGAGTGAAGACTTGCAAGTTGAAGATTTTCAGGGCTTCGCAACAGCGGTGCGTGACGCACTGGAAAACACCTACCAACGGGCTGAAACGCTGGAGTATCTACCCGCCGGGCGTGTAGCACTCGAGATATTTAACGGCAGCACTATGCAATCCTGGACTGCATTTATGAGTGAACAGGAGGCCGACGAATTACCGGTGAATTTGCCCTGGCAAAAAAGTGATCAAATTATGCTTGCCGACAAAAGCGTTTATTCCCGTTCTCCTGATGCACAAGTGGACGGCCGCTTTGCACAAATGGCGATTGCGGGGTTCACTTTCAGCCACAGCGGATCGGCGCTTTGCGAACCAGAGCTCCACTCTTCCGGCTTGATCATCACGGGGCAAAGCCGCAAGTTCCACGAGTTGACCTATGGCGCAGGACGCACAATCCCCTATATCAGTAACCCCCGCGGCGAGAACTTCGTGCTGGTATCGAATGCCCCGGATGTCTTGTCTGAGCCAAACATGCTGCCGGTTGGCTGGAGCCACGGGGAGGTATCGCTGTCCGATGATTGGCGGATAGTTTTCGACGGTACCGTCAGCGCTGTCAGCACGGTCGAAACCGTCGATGGCACAAGAATCTACCAGGGTCCTGTTTTGCTACCGGGCATGGAAGCTGTGCTTCCGTCGGAGGACGCGGGATCTTCGTTTACCCTCAAATTGCTCAAGAACACCGGCGAAAACCCGTTCGCTAACCTGGCGTACGAATGCGATGAGTGTTCCTTCGAGCAACATGCCGCCATCGAGCCGCCTCCGGGTTGGTCTAAAGCCCCTCGCCAGGTGATTCTTCCGCCCGGCGAACTCCGAAGTACTCCATGCTTTGAGGGGGTCCCGAGCACCCTGGATTTTGTCCCCGAGATTCCCGGCAACGAATTCAAGCTTATTGCCAAGGGCCTCGACGGCAGAATCCTTGAAATCGGAGAAAATGGGCTCATGATCTTGAGCGATGTTTTGCGCGATACGATCTTTCGCTTCCCACGGGGAAGTCGGGTCCACGAGCTCACCGATCCCGAAGGAAATGTCTACGTTCTGTTCGGCTATGAGGTCGAGTCCATGGACTTCACAAGCCCGGACTTCGAGGATGCCGACGCCCTGGTGGATTATCCCCGGCCTGCCGGCTGGACCTATTCCACGCGCATTTTGGACGCGGGCCTGGTGATGGAATCCAGCGGCGTCGTCTCGATACTGTCGATTCGCGCAGAAGCCGCTGCTTCTACCTGGGAACAACGCTAGAGCTTATTGATGTATCCCGAAGAATGGGACCTAAAGCCAGGTTCGGTGGGCGCGAAGTTGATATGTAGGGTCAGCTTCTTATCGAGGAGGACGTTATTCGCGTGAGCCACAGTAGCTCTCGCGATGACATGGTGCGATTGGGCCGTGATGTCGAAAAATCGGTGCTGGCGCGAGCGCTGCGATTTCACCTGCAGGAAAGGGTTATCGTTCGAGGCAATAAAACGGTAGTATTCTCCCCATGATTGACGAATTGCAAACCCAACCCTGATTTTGAAGAATCCTTCCACCGCCGGCCTGGCACCCTGGATGCAAGCCACACTTAAAGAAGGTTTCGGCCATCTTTCCGCGGGCCGCTGCAACGAGGCGGGAGCCTGCTGCAAGCGCTTGTTGGGGGCGAAGCCCGATTTGGTGGAAGCACACTTTCTGGTGGGCTTGATAGCGCTGGAGCTCAAACAGACCTGGCATGCGGTGAGCGCCTTCGGTTCGGTCACCAAGCTACGACCGGATCATGGTGCAGCATGGGCGAATCTTGCCCGCTTGTTTATGCAGGCCGGGCAGCCGGGCAGAGCAGATGCAGCGCTCGCAAAAGCCGTCGAGCATAACGACGACAACCCGATCGTACTGGATCTCGTAGGTACAGTTTACAGCCTGATGGGAGATCAGCCGGAGGCGGGTAAATGGATTGGCCAGGCGCTTGAGAAGGATCCGAACAGGCTTCAGTTTTTGGTCAACCAAGCCAACAATCACATGTTTCTGGATCGCATGGATGATGCGGAGTCGCTGTTACACAGGGCACTGAAAATCCAGCCCGGCAACCCCAATGCGCACTGGCTCCTCTCTGGCCTGAAAAAGGCAACAGATCGAAGCCATGTTGTAAAGCTCGAACGGTTGGTGCAACAGGAGGGCCGCAATCCCAAGGGACTTGCCTTCCTGAACTACGGACTTGGCAAGGAACTGGAGGATCTCGAGGATTGGGAGAATGCCTTCGGGGCATTTTCCCACGGTGCAGCAGCTAGGCGCAGCACGATTGATTTCGATGAGGCGGCCGAGATAGAAATGTACGATGCTTTCCGCGATACCTTTACCGAATCGTGGATGCGCGAAAGCGATGCCGGACACGAAGACCCATCGCCCATATTCGTAGTGGGGCAACCGAGAACCGGCACTACCTTGGTAGAGCGCATCATCACCAGCCATTCCAGCGTGTTCTCTGCGGGAGAGCTCAAGCAATTCGGTCAGTGTATTCGGCGGCTGGCCGACTATCGCGAACCCAAACACCAGTCAGCCAAACTGGCGACGCTGGCCGCCGGCATCGAGCCCAGAAGACTGGGTGGCGCCTATCTTCAAGTCACAGCCAAATTACGGGGCAAGTTGCCCCGGTTCGTCGATAAACTTCCGCCAAACTACCTGTATATTCCGCTTATTCTCAAAGCACTGCCCAACGCAAAAATTGTGCACTTGCAAAGGAATCCGATGGATGCCTGCTTTGCGAGCTTCAAGCAACTGTTCGCTGATGCCTACCTGCACTCGTATCAACTGGAAGAGATGGCGAGGCACCATGCAAGGTACTTCCACCTGATGGCCACCTGGCGGGAACGATTTGGGGATCGCTTTTTCGACATCTCGTATGAAGATACTGCGAGCGACCTGGAACCCAACGCACGGGCGCTGATTGAATTTCTCGAACTCCCCTGGGAAGACGCCTGCCTGAATTTCCACCAGCAGAAGGCCGCCGTAACAACAGCCAGTGCGGTGCAGGTGCGCCAGCCAGCACATACTCGGTCTGTAGGCCGTTGGCGTCGATACGAGCGGCAGCTGGAACCCATGCGACAAACATTGATCAGTGAAGGTATACCAGAGAGGTTGCTCGCTTGACTGCGTACTAACACTTTTGGGGTATGTCGTGAGGAAGATCAGCATGACAAGCCGGAGAGAATTGGTATACTCTGCCATAGGTTCAGCCGGAGGACATAACAATGAAGATAATCCCGCATAACCATTTTAGAGGCGACCGCACCATAGCACCCACTCAGCCCCAGGGCAGAGCGTCGAGGCGCACCAGGATGGCGCAAGCTGTCTCCTTCGCGCTTGTGGCGGGTGTCTCCGCCCAGACTTCGCAGGCACAGCTGCTTGAAGAAGTCATCGTTACCGCAACCAAGCGCTCGGAATCTGTGATGAAGGTTCCGCTTGCCATCACAGCCATGTCCGGTGACGCCATCCGCGCAATTAACCTCAACGACATCAAGGACCTGATCGCTTTCACGCCTGGTATCAGCGGCAACAGTAAGGACAGCTTCCTCGACTTTGTCAGCGTTCGCGGCATTCGGACCATCGACTTTGGCAACGGCGGCGACCCCTCAGTCAGTCTGTACAAGAACGGTCTCTACCAGGGTCGGACCGGCTCAGCGGTGTCCAGTCTCTACGATATCGAGCGTGCCGAGGTATTGCGTGGCCCGCAGGGTTTCCTTTTTGGACGAAACTCCGTTAGCGGCGCGATGAACATCATTACCAACAAGCCAAACGTATCCCAGGTGGAAGGTTACGCCGAGCTGGATGTGGGCGAGCGCAATGTGCTGGTCTTCGAGGGCGGAGTCAACGTTCCCATTACCGATAACTTTGCGGTACGCGTAGCCGCATTCCATTCCGAGGAGGACGGTTACGTTGATAACCTGGCCGGTGGCCCTGACCTGATCGACCATGACAACCAGAGCTTCAGGATTACCGCCAGGTACGAAAATGAGCGGCTGACGGCCGACCTCATGTTCGAGTACGACGACCGGGATCAGTACGGCACGGTATACAGGGCCACGGGCGAGGGTGAAGCCTTCTACAAGCACCAGGCACGTATTAATGGTGGACCCATCCAGACCTCCCGCGATGGGCGGACAGTCAACAATGACAACTCGCTGCAGCCAACCGATGAAATAGAGATGTACGCGGTTGCCCTGATCATCGACTATGACATGGGCTTCGCAACGCTAAGCTCGCTAACCGGGTACAAGGACCACGACTACCAGTACGTCGAGGATTTTGACGGTCTGCCCACAGTCACCTTCAACTATGGCCAGGACCAGAGCGGCGAGTACTTCGAGCAGGAATTTCGCCTGACCTCCACTAGTGAGGGGCCGCTGGACTGGTATGCGGGTGTCTCCTACTACCAGGAAGATATCGACACGATCTTTTTAGGTCAGCAAGAGGAAGACGTCTATTGCCTGGGCTACTGGTACAACACCTGTCAGGACATGTTCGATTACTACAACTACCTGGATTCTTACTACGGTGGCTCCTACTATTGTGATTACTACCTCGACTACTATTTTGGTAGCTGCGACTGGACTGCCTCCGAGGACGGCCTTATCCACGATCGCAACCGTATCGTCGGAAAATACGAGGGCTACTCGGCCTACGTCGACTTGAAGTACGCGTTCAACGACAGCTTCGATATGAATCTGGGCCTACGCTACACCTACGACGAGAAAGAATTTTCCCAGGAAGTACTCCACGATTCATCCCTGCTCGCTTACAAAGTACAGACCGGCTTTACCACACCCGAGGAGCCCTGAAGGACAAACAGGATTGGGACGAGGTTACCTGGCGTATTGTCGCCAACTGGCACCCGGACGACGACACGCTGATATTTGGCAGTGTTGCCACCGGCTATAAATCCGGCGGCTTCGGCAGCTTTAATATCGAAGGACCGGGTGCCGACTGCGGTGTCTTCGGCCTCTGTGTCGGTCTTCCGGGGTCGGAAAGACCAGGCGATTTCGGCCCGGAAACCGTCACCTCGTTTGAGGTGGGTTATAAAGCCACACTGTTCGATGGACGTACTCAGGTAGCGACAACCGCGTTCTACTACGAGTACGAAGATCTGCAGGCAATATTCTCAGAGGGCCCGCGCCAGGTTGTCGACAATGTCGGCGAACTCGATGGCTGGGGCATTGAGGCCGAAGTCACCGTCGCGGTCACGGATAACATCCGGTTACGGGTCGGCGCATCCTGGTTGGATTCCGAAGCGAATGACGTACAAGCGTTCTGCGGCGCAGGTGAGGTACTGGACCCGGTGCGCGGTGCCGATGCCTGTGAGGGCAACTCGATTCCGTGGGCGCCGGAATATACCGCCTTCGCGGTATTGAACGGAATTTACCCTGTAGGTAACAGCGGTGGCGAGGCATTTGGCACCATTGCCTGGAGCTGGGAAGATGACATTCGAGGTGATTGGCCCGATGAAAGCCTGATCTATCAGCGCATCAAGACGCTCAATCAGACCGACATTATCCTGGGTTATCGTCAGGGGAGCTGGAGCGTGAGCGGTTACGTAGAAAACGTTTTCGACGGGGAATGGTACGACGGTAACTATGCCGATGACCCGACCTCAACCAATATCTACGCCCAGCATGCGTTCGGCCCAGCACGACCCAGAACGGCGGGTGTTCGACTGGGCTATGAGTTCTGAAAAGCCTCATGCCCCTTGGGGGTACTGACAAGTTAAATCCCTGAGTACCAAAAATCGGTAACGTTTGTCAGTATTCATGTACCGATTCTACCAATATCGGCGACTTTACCTGGCATATACCGTCTACGGCGATAATGGATTTCTATCTGACTTAGCTGTCGCGTTCAGCCACTCGATTCTTGCGTTCCTGACGGAACATCAGCCAGGCCGCCAAAATGACACCCAGGGCAACAGTGCTGATAATAATGGTGGCCAGGGCGTTGACCTCCGGGGTAACCCCCAGTCTCACCTTGGAATAAATCACCATGGGCAAGGTGCTGGCTCCGGCGCCGGAGGTAAAACTGGCGATCACCAGGTCGTCCAGCGACAGCGTGAATGCCAGTAGCCAACCGGATACCATGGCAGGGGCAATTAGCGGCAGGGTGATGTCACGGGCAACTGCGAACGGGTGCCCACCCAAATCCATAGCCGCTTCCTCCAGTGACTGATCCATACTGGCGAGCCGCGACTGGACGATGACCGCAACATAGGCCATGGAAAAGGTAATGTGGGCGATGGTAATGGTGTTGGCGCCGCGCGCAGAAGGCCAGCCGGTGAGCTCTTGCAGGCTGACGAACAGTAATAACAGGGACAGGCCGGTGATCACCTCGGGCATTACCAGTGGCGCCGCTATCATGCCGGTAAACACCATGCGACCGCGAAAACGTCCCATTCGATTCAGGGCAAGCCCCGCCAGGGTGCCCAGCGCCGTTGCACAGGTGGCGCTAACCACGGCAATTTTCAAACTTAGCAGTGCGGCGCTCAGGATTTGCTTATTGTCCAGCAGCGCGCCGTACCAGCGAAACGAAAACCCGCCCCACACCGTGGCAAGAGGGGAGTGGTTAAAGGAGTAGACCATCAGCACCAGGATTGGGATGTAGAGAAAGGCAAAGCCGAAGCACAGCGCCGACAGTAGAAAGATGGAACGTGTCTTCATGACTCCGCCTCCTGTTGGTAGCGCTGAAACATCATAATCGGCAGAATCAGGATCAATAGCAGTACCGTGGCAACAGCGGAGGCCAGGGGCCAATCTCGATTCACAAAAAATTCATCGTACAGTGTGCGCCCAATCATCAATGAGTCGATGCCCCCCAACAAGGAGGGGATTACAAACTCGCCCAGCGCCGGAATAAACACCAACAGTGAGCCCGCAATCACTCCCGGCATGGACAGCGGTAGGGTGACATCGGTGAAGACCTTCCAGGGCGTGGCCCCCAAATCCATCGCGGCGTCGTGCAGGTTTTGATCCAGCCTTTCCAGGCTGGCGTAAAGGGGCAGTATCATAAACGGAATGTAGGTGTAGACGATGCCGAGGTACACCGCCGCATCGGTGTATAACATCTGCAGGGAGTCGTCGATTATCCCCATGCTCAGCAGCGTATTGTTGACCACGCCGTGCTTGCCGAGCATGACAATCCAGGCGTAAACCCGCAGTAAAAACGAAGTCCAGAAGGGGAGGATTATCAACATCAGCAAGAGGCTACGCCAGGGAGCACGGGCCCTGGCAATGCCATAGGCCATTGGGTAACCGAGCAACAGGCACAGAACGGTCGAGATAAATGCAATTCGAATCGACCGGAAATAGCTCACCCAATAAAGCTTGTCTTCCAGTAAAAAAAGGTAGTTGTCCCAGCTGGCCAATAGGCGTTTGGGGGCGGATTCGGCCCAGTCAAAAAACGGCGTAAACGGCGGCTGGGCAACGATTGGGTCGGCGAAGCTGATCTTGAAGACAATGGCGAACGGTACCAGGAAAAATAACAATAGCCAGGCGAAGGGTAGGGTGATGACCGCACCGCGCCACAGCCGCCCCGCAGTACTGTGGTTGATAGTGCCGGTCAATTTTTCAACACCACACTGCAGTTGGAGTCCCAGCTCAGGTAGACTTCGTCATCCCACTCCATGGCCAGTTCCGCTGAGCGCCGGGAATTTTGCGCGCTAACTTGAATGATTCGACCGGCCTGCGAACGCACCCGATAGATGGATCGGTTGCCGTAGTAGGCAAGATCCTCCACTACCCCACGTGTTACCGTCAGGCGGTCATCGGTGGGTTGGGTCTTGCTGATAATCAGCTTTTCCGGCCTGACGCCAATCATAACGGCTGCACCGGCCTCGATGGCGTCCTGGTGTTGGATGCGAATGCGGGTGCCACTTGTGCCAAGTTCTACCGTGATAAAGCCTGGTTCATTGTCGATAACTGCGGCATCGAATATATTGATGTTGCCAAAGAAATCGGCGACAAAGAAATTGCGCGGGTACTCGTACACTTCGCTGGGCGTGCCAATTTGAATAAACTTTCCCTCGTCCATTACCGCTATACGGGTGGCCAGGGTCATGGCCTCCTCCTGGTCATGGGTGACTACCA
>SMVA01005240.1_pt1 | contig 13745 bp, 10 predicted proteins | sample 2456451 | NCBI WGS metagenome assembly SMVA01 (sample SAMN11095933, study PRJNA526329) | marine sediment metagenome | biome: Marine sediment; feature: Surficial sediment; material: Deep marine sediment; isolation source: Hadal surficial sediment | place: Pacific Ocean | collected 2014-05 | depth...
CACCACGCTGGAGGGCGAGGGGTTCCTGATCCGCGAGCCGCATGACGGCCGTTTACGCCCGGCGCGCCGCGCCCGCGAGCTGGCGGCAGGGCTGCAGGTTGCCTCGCGGATCGACATCTCGCGCCGCTTGGTCCTGAAATCGGTCGCCTCGAAGATTGGCGAGACCTGCAACCTGGTCGCGCCTGGCGCCTCGGGCATGGTCTATCTCGACCGGGTCGATACGCCTTGGCCGCTGCGGTTCCAGCTTCCGATCGGCACCGAGGTGCCGTTCCACTGCACCGCCAGCGGCAAGCTGTTTCTTTCCACCTACGGCAATCGGGCCTTGGAAACGGTGCTCGCCAGCCTCGACCTGACGCCGGAGGGGCCGAATTGCGCCACCACGCCGAAGGTGCTGCGCCAGCGGCTCGATCAGGTGCGCGAGGCGGGCTACTCTTGGGACGATCAGGAATTCATGGCCGGGATGATCGCCTTCGCCGTGCCGATCTGCGACCCCGGCGGGCGCTTCGTCGCCGCGCTCGCCTTCCATGCGCCGATGCAACGGATCAGCTTCGAGGCCGGCCGCCAGCATGTCGCAACCCTTCTTGAAGGCGCCGCGCGCATGGAGGAGCTGTTCTTCTCCGATCCGTGATCAGAGCGATTTCAAGCAAAGTGGGTTCACTTTGCGGCTCGGAAATCGCGGCAAACCAATAAAGCTCTAAGGGCGAAGCACGATCTTCGATGCCGCCACCAGGCCATCCTGCAGATCGGCGAAGGCGCGTGCGCCAGCGGCCAGGCCACGCTCCTCGACCCAGCCGAAATCGCCCAACCGGCCGGTGAAAATTGCCCGCGCGGTCTCGCGGAAGTCCGCCATCGAGTAGGTGTAGGTACCGATTATCGTGATCTCGTGCAGAGTGATCCGGCGCATATCGAGTCCACCATCGCCGCCCGCCAGCCCGATATGTACGATCACGCCACCGGCGCGCGCCAGACGGCTGGCCGCTGCCCGCGAGAGGTCGCCGCCATAGGCGTCGATCACCAGATCAGCCGAACCCGGCTCCGGTTCGCCGGAAAGTGGATCGTAGACCCGGAACGGCCCCGCCGCCGTCAGCGTAGGACGACGCGCGGCGTTGGTCTCGGCAATGTGGATGTCGCGGGCGCCCTGCGCCACTGCCACCAGCGCCGCACCGATGCCGATGGCGCCCCCGCCGATCACCACGATCCGGGCCGCCGCCAGCGGGCGCGCCAGCGCTCGCGCCGCCAGACCCACCGCATGCCAGCCGCAGGCGATCGGCTCGGCGAGTGCTGCATGCTCGATGGCCACGCCGTCGGGCACCTCGACCAGATTGCGCTCAGGGATCGCAATCCGCTCGGCGAAGGCCCCCTCGCGCGGCGGCATCGAGATGATCTGGCGCGACGGGCAGAGATTGTCCCGCCCTTCGACGCAGAAATCGCACACCCCGCAGGTGGCCAGGGGATTCACGGTCACCCGGCGCCCCTCCAGACGCCCACTCAGCGCAACCCCCGCCGCTTCATGGCCCAGGATCAGCGGCGCCGGGCGACGATCGTCATGACCAAGAAAGGCATGCATGTCCGAGCCGCAAATGCCGACCGCGTCGACCCGCACCAGCGCGTCGCCCGGTCCGGCCAGCGGCTCGGCCACCTCGCGCAGTTCCAGCGCTTTCGGCCCGGTATAGACCAATGCCTTCATTTGGCGGTGAAACCTCCGTCGACATACAGAATCTGGCCCGTCATGTAGTCCGAGGCCGGCGAACACAGGAACAGGGCGGGGCCGATCAGGTCCGCCAATTCGCCGTTGCGCCCGATGCAGGTTTGCGCAGCGTTTCTTGCCGCCATTTCCGGGTCGCCGAAGACCAGCCCCGTCATATTGGTGGGAAAGAAGCCGGGCGCCAGCGCGTTGGCGGTGATGCCATCGCGCGACCACGCCTCGGCCATGGCGCGAGTCAGCTGGCCGATGCCGCCCTTCGAGGCGCCGTAGGCGATGCCGCCGGGGAACGCCCGCGCGGTCTGCAGAGACGCGATGTTGACAATCCGGCCCCAACCCTTGGCGCGCATTGCCGGCAACAGCGCTTGAGCGAGGAAGAACGGCGTCGAGAGGTTGAGGTCGATGGTGGTCTTCCACCCCTCGGCGGTGACGTCGTCGGCCTTCTGGCGGGTGTTGATCCCGGCGGCGTTGATCAGGATCTCGGGGGCACCGAAGGGCTCAGCTATGCGGGAGGCGACCTTTCCCATCGAAGCGGGGTCGGACAGATCGGCGACCAGCGCGGCGGTGTCGCCATCGGTCTCTGCACGCCACGCCTCCAGCGCATCCGCTCGCCTGGCGACACCGACAACCCGCGCCCCGGCCTCCGACAGTGCGGTCGCCAGCCCGCGGCCCAGGCCTGAGCTCGCACCGGTGACGCAGACGACGCGACCCGCGACCGAGAACAGGCCGGCGGCGGTCATTCGGCGGCCCGAAGATCGCCCCGGAGATCGAAATTCTCGTCCGGGAAATACTTGGCGAGGCGGATGTCCGCCGTGCGCGCGTGAGCTTCCATCCCCTCGAGGCGGGAGATTCTGGCGGTCGCCTCGGCGATCGGCTTGGCGCCTTCGCGGGTGGCGCGCTGCCAGGTCACCAGCTTCATGTATTTGTGGACCGAGAGCCCGCCGGTGTAACGCGCCGCGCCGCTGGTGGGCAGCACGTGGTTGGGGCCCGACGCCTTGTCGCCGAAAGCCACCGTCGTCTCCTCGCCGAGGAACAGTGAGCCGTAGCATTTGAGCCGGCCGAGCCACCAGTCGAGATCCGCCGCCTGCACGGTCAGATGTTCGGGGGCGATGCGGTCGGCGACCTCGGCGACCTCGTCGCGCGTGGCGCAAAGGATGATCTCGGCATAGTCGCGCCATGCGGCGGTGGCGTTCTGCGCGTTCATCTCGGGCAGCTCGGCGATGAGCTCGGGCACGAGTTTCATCACCTTCTCGGCCAGCGGGCGGTGGGTCGTGGCCAGCCAGACCGGCGAGTTGTAGCCGTGCTCGGCCTGACCGACGAGATCCCAGGCAACGATGAACGGATCGGCGGTCTCGTCGGCGAGGATCAGGCTGTCCGTCGGTCCGGCCAGCATGTCGATGCCAACGCGGCCGAACAGGATGCGCTTGGCTTCGGCCACGAACTGGTTGCCGGGACCAACCAGGATATCCGCCTTCGGCACCCCGAACAGACCGAAGGCCATGGCCGCGACCCCCTGTACGCCGCCCAGCGCCAGGATCGTGTCGGCACCGCACAGATCGGCGGTGTAGACGATCGCCGGGTTGATCCCGACGCCCGGCCGCGGCGGCGAACAGGCGGCGATGTGGCCGCAGCCCGCGACCTTCGCCGTCGTCACGGTCATCAGCGCCGATGCGACGTGGCTGTAGCGCCCGCCGGGCACATAGCAGCCCGCCACCTGACAGGGGATCGACTTCTGTCCCGCGACCAGGCCGGGCACGACCTCGATCTCGGTGTCGATGATGGTCGCTTTCTGCGCCTCGGCGAAACGGCGCACGTTGTCATGGGCGAAGCAGATGTCGTCCTTGAGTTTCCGGGGAACCTCGGCCGCCGCCGCCGCGATCTCGTCCGGCGTCAGAACGATGTTGCCCTCGTATTTATCAAACTTGGCGGCGTATTTCAGCGCCGCTTCGTCGCCACCTGCCTCGATCTCGCTGAGAATGGCCTGCACGGTCGCGCGCACGTCGCCGGCATCGTCGGTTGAGGTCTTGGCAGCTTTTTTCAGATACTCGACGGTCATCTCGGACCTCGTCACTTGTAAATGTCGGGAAGCATGGCGGTGCAGATCACAGGCAGATAGGCGATCCGGGGGGTGTTGTCACGTTGTCCGATTTGGAGACGTTGCGACCGGCCGCGCCGCCGCTACGCTGTTTTATGTGACAGCGCCTCGCTTGGGGCCAAACCTGGTACTCCGTTTGCATGAGCCGCGCGCCTGCCGGTGCGCCGGTTACAGGGCGATGGACTTGCAGGCAGCGTCAAGGGCGGCGAGCGTTTCGGAGATTTCCGCCTCGCGGTGAACGCAGGACATGAACCGCCGCACGCCGGGCAGCATGTATTGACCGCGCTTCATCATCTCGGTGTCGAGACGGCGCATCGCGCTAGCGTCACCGGCGATCATGTCGGCTTGACTGCGCGGCGGGCGGGCCATGAACAGGAACTGCCACAGTGATCCTACATTGGCGGCGATCGCCGGGACGTTGTGACGGTCCAGGATCGTCTGCGCCTCGGCGCAAAAATCATCCGCTGTGGCGTTCAGCCGGTCATAGGTCCCGGGCTTCGCCAACTCGTCCAGCGTCGCCAGCGTCGCGGCGGCGGCCACCGGATTGCCATGCAGCGTGCCGTTGAAATAGGCGTAGTCCGGTTGGCCCTTTTTCGCCGGATCGGCGAGGTCGATGATCTCGGCCTTTCCGGCCACCACCGAGAGCGGCCCGGATCCGCCGATCACCTTGCCGAAGGTCGCGAGATCCGGGGTGATGCCGAGGATTGCCTGCGCGCCGCCATAAGCGATGCGGAACCCGGTGACGACCTCGTCGAAGATCAGCACGACCCCGAGCCGGTCGCAGAGCTTGCGCAGGCCCGCGAGGAATTCCGGCTCGCCGCGAATGATCCGCTGTACCGGCTCGACGATGATTGCCGCCAGCTCGCCCGCATTGGCTTCGGCCAGACGGGTCGCGGTGTCGAGATCGTTATAGGGCGCGACCATCATGGTGCTGCGGGTCGCGGCGGGGTGGCCGCCGGTGTCGGCCTGGCCATCGGGGTAGTTGCCGATCGCCTTCGGGAAGGTCGAGACCAGCGCATAGTCGTGGTTGCCGTGATAAGCGCCCTCGAACTTCATCACCTTGTCACGCCCGGTGAAGGCACGAGCGAGGCGCATCGCATAGGCGGTGGCCTCGGAGCCGGTGGTCGCATAGGCGATCTTCTCGGCGCAGGGGATATCGGCCACCAGTCGCTGCGCCAGCCGGATCGCCACGTCGTTGAGCGTGCCGAACATATGCATGCCGCGTGCGGCCTGGTCCTGCGCCGCCTTCACCACGGCCGGATGCGAGTGGCCGAGGATCAGCGCCCCGGCGCCGCCCGTATAATCGATATATTCCTTGCCGTCGGTGTCCCAGAACCGCGGCCCCTCGCCGTGGCTGAACACGAAGCGGATCTCGTCGGCCAGGGCATAGCCGCCAAGGCCGGCGCCGGGCAGGCAGGCTTCCGCGATCTCGAACTGGGCGATGCTGGGGGCCGGATCGGCGCCGTCCATGGTGAGGCTCCTCATGCGATGGCGGCGACAGGGTCGCCAAGAGTTGAGAGTTCACGCGCCCGCGCGACCGTATTGATGCTGTCCAATTGCACAAACCCGATCTGGTCGATCAGGAATAGAAGGTCGGCGCGGGGTTGCTCGTGGCGGGGGTTCTCCGACAGGGCATGCGGCGCGAGAAACAGGTTCCGCGCGGAGCGGTTGTCGATGACTGGGCGGATTGGGCGCGTGCGCATATGGGCATTGGTAGTGCGCCGCACCGGCGCCGACAATGGGCTGGGCCGATATAGCCCGGCACTCAACAGAATCGACTCCACGGTTTCAAAGCTTGGCACGCCTAAGCCTCGATGAAGACGGCGTCCGAGTGCGCCAGCGCCAGCGAAAAATAGTGCAGCTTGCACTGAATGCCGCCGATCACCCCAAGCGCTTCGCCAAAATCCACCTGGGCGTGGCCCGGTGCATGCGAAAGCGGTACGAAGACTTCTCGCGTCCGGCGCTTCTTCTCACGGACATACTCCGTGACGATCGTAATCTTGCCGGTGGAGCCGAGCTGGTCACGGAGGCGCTCAAAGATCCGCTTTTCCGTATGGCGCTGTTTCTTGAGCCGGTCTTTAGGGCTCCACCCACCACCCCGCCACCGCGCCCAACCACCGATCTTGCACCGGTACCATCGGTGGTTGGCCGGCGAAGCGGGGCGGGTCGATCAGGCCCGAAAAGGCTGTGGGCCAGATCCCCGAGATAACGTCATTGGGCATTTTTTCAGCGGGATGATACCTGCCGCAACACCCGTACCAGCGAGCGAACGTCGCTTTCATCGTTGAAATGGGCCAACGAGATACGGATCCGGCGGTTTCGACTGCCGCAAACAATATTCTCGTCGCGCAGGGCCGCTACGGTGGTTTCGACACCGCCACCTTTATGGCTCAGGGAGATGATGTGCGGCGAGGCCGCCTTGTCACCGATGGCACGAAACGGCCGCCAGCCTGACCCGTCCAGTTCTTCTGCCAGCAAACTGGCCAATGATCCGGCGTGGGTCTCGACCGCATCCAGGCCCATGGCGAGCAGTTCGGAGATGGCGACCGTGAGCCCGGTCAGCGATACATAGGACATGGTCGATTGCGTATAGCGCCTGGCATCGTCTGCCAGCGGCAATCTGGTTGCTTCGAAATCGAACGGGTCCGGCGCACCCATCCAGCCCGGTGCCGGCGGGTATTGGTCCAAAAACCTTGGTGACATGACCGCCAGTCCAACGCCGCCGTGCCCACCAAGCCACTTGTAGCCGCTGCACACCGCCACATCGGCATCCCAGCTTTTAGCATCAACAGGAATAGCGCCCGCGGCCTGGGTGACATCGACCATCAGCATGGCCCCCACGTGCCTGGTTGCCTCCCGCAAGCGGTGAATATCGACCCGCGTTCCGGTGGCAAACTGCACATAGCTGACAGCCACAACCGATGTGCGCTCGTCGATACTTTGGATCAGGGTCTCGGTCAGGTCGTGGGTTATTCGCTCATCGACAAATTGCAGTTCGCAGCCATGTTCCGCGGCATAGGCGATCCACGGTCGCGTGACAGCCGGAAAATCAGAAGACACGGACAGAACCCTGCTGCCCGCGGATGGGCGAAACAGGTACGGCAACTGACTGAGCATTTCACCAGCGCTGGATACGATGGCCAGACGTTCCGGCTGGCAGTTCAGGATGGCGGCGGCCTGTTCCCGAAGCAGCGAGAAAAAGGCCACCTCATCGCTGTCGGACATTTTCATATTCCCGTGACGCCCAACATCGTCCAGGAACGCATGCATCGCCGTGACGGCAGGCTGGCCAATCAGTCCAAGCGAGGCCTGGTTAAGGTAAATGCAGTCCGTGAGGCTGCTGTACTGCGAACGATCCGACAGGGAAGAAATCATCGGGTGTCCTATGCTGTTTGGTTGGCATCGGTATTTGCGCAACTTCGACCATCGCTGGGTTCCGGTCGGTTTCGGCGATCCTGCCCTTACCGGGAAAGTACTCTGTCAGAGCCTGTCCCAAAAGCCGCAAATGCGCCTTTTGGGCTGGTTTTCGAGACAAACTCTAAGGCGCGGTCTTTTCCGATCGAACCGCTCTTGTACTGGTCTTGGCCGGGTTCATTCCAACAGTTCCTGATCAGACAACGTGACGATACCGTTCAGGCTGCCACCAGTCACCGGCGCCGGCGGGCGTTACCGCCAGCGCGAGGGCAAACCAGAGCCAGCATCGCTGAACCGAATCACGTCAACCTCCTTGCAATTCAGAATGCTTGTTCTAAATTATGGCGCAACATGGATGAGGTCGAGATGGTCCGCTCTAGACACGACATCGAGGAAGCGGTGGCGGCAGCCACGGAGCTCTTCTGGAGCAAGGGTTTCGACGATACCTCCATGCAAGAGGTCGTCGAGGCGACCGGGTTCAACCGCTACGCTCTCTATTCATCGTTCGGCTCCAAGCGCGATCTCTTCCTCGCGGCCCTCGACGCCTATGTTCAGCTCGGCAAATCCCGGTTCGAGGCGGCGTTCGAGGCCGAACCGGATTCGGTCATCGCGGCGCTGCGCCACTTCATCCATGGCATGATCGAGACCGTCGCCGACGGCAAGGCGGGATGCCTGCTGTGCAATGTCGCCACCGAGATCGCCCAGGAAGACACGGAAATCGCTGCCCGCGTCCGGGGCTATTTCGACGAGATCGAGGCGATTTTCACTACCGTGTTCGAGCGCGCCGCTGAATCGGGCGAGCTGAGGGCCGGGCTCAGCCCCGCCCTTGCCGCCAAGCTGATGCTCAACACCGAGCTCGGGCTGAACACGCGCGCCCGCGTCGGCGCCGATGCCGATACGCTCAAGACCGCAGCCGAGGCCACCTTCGTCGCCCTCGCCGCCGACTGAACCGGAAATACCGCATCTGCCCTAAAATTAAGTGAGCCGAGATATGGACAAGACATTGCGAACCGTCGATGCCTTCGCCACCGCCTTTGCCGAACGGGTCCTGCGCTATCGCCTCTGGGTGATCGCGGGCTCGGTGATCGTGGCATTCGCGATCTTCGTCAACGCCTTCAGCCTGCAATTCTCCAGCAACTACCGGGTGTTCTTTTCCAGCGACAACCCGGAGCTGACCACCTTCGAGACGTTCCAGGCGACCTATACCAAGAACGACAATTTCCTGTTCGTGATCGAGCCGGATGATGGCGTGGTGTTCACGCCCGAGACACTGGCCGCGGTCGAGGAACTGACCGCCGAGGCGTGGCAGATTCCGTTCTCCATCCGGGTCGATTCCGTCACCAATTTTCAGCACACACGTGCGATCGGCGACAACCTGATCGTCGAGGATCTGGTCAGGAACGCGCGCGCCCTCACCCCGGCCGACCTCGCCGAGAAACAGGCGATCGCATTGGCCGAGCCACTGTTGCGCGATCAGCTCCTGACGCCGGATGCGGCAACCACCGCAGTCAACGTGGTGCTTCAGTACCCCGAGAAATCGATGACCGAGGTGCCCACCGCCGCCGCCGCCGCGCGGGCGCTGCGGGACACGATCGAAGCGAAGTTCCCCAACCTCGACATCTCACTGACCGGCGTCTCGATGCTGAACAATGCCTTCGCCGAGTCCGGGCAAGCCGACATGGCGACGCTGGTCCCGGTGATGTATCTGGTGCTGCTGCTGGTCACCGTCGCGGTGCTGCGCTCGATCTCGGCCACGGCGGTGACGCTCGGCGTGATCATGCTCTCGACCATGGTCGGCATGGGGGCGGCCGGGATGATGGGAGTCGCGCTGACCCCGATCTCGGCCTCGGCGCCGACGGTGATCATGACCCTCGCCATCGCCGACTCGATCCACATCCTGATGTCGATGCGCAGCTTCATGCGCGAGGGCATGGACAAGCACCGCGCCATTGTCGAGGCGGTCCGGGTGAACTTCCTCGCCGTCGGCATCACTTCGCTGACCACGATCGTCGGGTTCCTGACGCTCAACTTTTCCGATTCGCCGCCGTTCTGGCATCTGGGCAACATCACCGCGATCGGCATCGCCGCCGCCTGGGTGTTCTCGATCACCGCGCTGCCGGCGCTGATGAGCCTGCTGCCGATGAAGGTCCGTGCGGTCAAAGCGGGTGGGCGCAGCGCCATGGAGCGGTTCGCCGACTGGGTGATCGCCTGGCGGCGCGGCCTGCTGGCGACGATGACCGCGCTGTCGCTCGGCTTCATCGCGATGATCCCGCAGATCGAGTTCAACGACAAATGGGTCGAGTATTTCGATACCCGGATCGAATTCCGCACCGAGTCCGATAAGGCGTTGCAGCATTTCGGCATGTACCCGATCGAATTCTCGGTGCCCGCCGGTGATGCTGGCGGGGTCAGCGAGCCCGCGTTCCTCGCCAAGCTCGAGGCCTTCACCGAGTTTCTCCGCGCCCAGCCCAATGTCACTCATGTCTACTCGCTGAGCGACATCATGAAGCGGCTGAACCGGAACATGCACGGCGACGATCCGGCCTTCTACAACCTGCCCGAACAACGGGACCTCGCGGCGCAGTATCTGCTGCTCTACGAGCTGTCGCTGCCGTTCGGGCTCGATCTCAACGACCGGATCAATATCGACAAGTCGGCGACGCGGATCACCGCGACCCTGGGCAATACAACGACCATGGGGGTCAAGCGCTTCCTCGCCGCGGCCGACGACTGGCTGGCCGAGAACGCGCCCGACCTGCGGACCCCGCCGACCGGCGCCCAGGTGATGTTCACCTATATCACCGACCGCAATGTCGCGAACATGATCTTGGGGACCATCGTGGCGATCACCGCGATCGCGCTGATTCTGATGGTCGCCCTGCGCGACTGGAAGCTCGGCCTGCTCAGCATGGTGCCGAACGGATTGCCGATCCTGATCACCTTCGGCGCCTGGGCGCTGATTGTCGGCGAGGTCGGCTTTTCGGTCGCCACCGTGGCCTCGATCTCGCTCGGAATCATCGTCGACGACACGGTGCACTTCCTGACCAAATACGTCCGTGCCCGACGCGAGAAAGACTATTCGCCCGAGGACGCGATTCGCTACGCCTTTCGCACCGTCGGCGCGGCGCTGGTGGTCAACACGCTGATCCTGGTGGCTGGGTTCCTGGTGCTGATGACCTCGACCTTCAAGCTCAACGTCGATCTCGGGCTGCTCACCGCGATGGCGATCGTGTTCGCCCTGATGCTCGACTTCCTGCTGCTTCCGGCGCTGCTGCTCACCTTCTACGACCGCCGCGCCGCCGCTCACTCCCCGGATTCGAAAGGACTGACCGATGTTGCCGCTGAATAAGTCCCTCGCCGTAACGGCTATGGCCGCCGGTATCCTGGCCGTCACGCTTGTATCGCCGGTCCAGGCGAGCAACCACATTGCCCGCGGCACCACGCCCGAGGCCCAGAAGGGCTACGACATCGCCGCTCGCTCCGACCGGACCGATCTCGGTTTCGGCGACAGTGAGGTAACGCTGCTGATGGTGCTCCGGAATGCCGCCGGTGCCGAAGCCACGCGCGAACTCACGATCACCACTCTGGAGAAGGTCGACGAGAGCGTGGGCGACAAGTCGCTGGTCGTGTTCCGCCGTCCACGTGACATCCGGGGAACCGGGCTCTTGAGCCACGCCAAGATCCTCGAGCCGGACGACCAGTGGCTGTATTTGCCGGCGCTGAAACGGGTCAAGCGGATCTCCTCGGCCAACAAGTCGGGACCCTTCGTCGGCTCGGAGTTCGCCTTCGAGGATTTCACCGCGCTGGAGTTGAACAAGTTCACCTACAAATACATCGGCGAGGGCACCGAGCAAGGCATGGCGGTCGATATCGTCGAGCGGTTCCCGCGCTACGAGAACTCCGGCTATACCCGCCAGATCGCCTTTATCGACCAGGACGTGTTCCAGATCCGCAAGGTCGAGTTCTACGACCGCAAGAACGCGCTCCTGAAGACCCTGAGGCTGACCGACTACCGCGAATATGCGGGCGGCGTCTGGCGGGCGCAGCGGCTGGAGATGGTCAACCACCAGACCGGCAAGGAAACCGATCTCGTCTATTCCGACTACCGTTTCGGGGCCGGGCTGACCGAGCGCGATTTCGCGCAGGCGCGGCTGAAGCGGATTCGCTGATCGCAGATCAATAATCAGACCGCCTGGCCCGGCTTTCATGCCGGGCCTTTTCCATCGACCAGCTCGGGAAAACTGGGTGCGGATTTCCTCCTGTCATTCCGTACGCGCGCGCATCACGAACCGGAATGTCTCATCCAGTTAGCTTAACCGGATCGACTCTGCTGGCGCACTTCAGTTTGTGACGAAGCTATTGAGGTTAGTAAGTAAAGTCAGCTTGCCGGAACTAATGGAGATCGGATTATTTCAAATCATATTGCTGTTTGAATTCCTCGATCATTTCGCCCTGAGCATCGTCAACATTCCACGCACCTGCCTTGATATAGTCGCTCATCGGGTCTGGAACCCCTTCGACAGGTTTCGGCGGGGTCGTGGGGCCAAGAACTGCCCATGCCTGGTCCGGAGACACGGTCATGCGTTCGATGATCGCATCCTTGGTGATGTTCCAAACCATATTGTCTACGGAAAGCGCCAATGGCCCTGAATAGGTCTCTCTAATCCCGTCATAAATGTCGTATCTGGTGCCTTCTTCATTGAAAAAATGATAGCCGACGGCAAGTCGCGGCTGGAGTTTACTCATGACCTTGCCGAAGGCCTGTGGCGACGTATGGATTTGGGTTCCGACGCCCAAAGCCGTCGCCGGGGATTGACCATAAATCTTCACAAGTTGTTCAGGCGTCAGGAACGTTTCATGAATGGCGATGTCGGCGTTCATGGCATACTTGATGAACCACTTGTTGGGGAAAGTATCGCCGCCGATAACAATCTTGAGTCCCGCATATTCAAGCGAGAAACTGACAGGACCGTCGCCCGCGTGAATTGCCGGCCACGAACGAATGGTCACGCCGTCTTCCTGATAAACAATCTGGTTTTCGGCTTTATAATCAAACTCGGTCACGTCGATTTTCCCGGGCGTGGGATTGATCCGGAAATTTCGTGTAGTCGCGTCCCAAGTATAGGATTTCAGAAAATGCTCGACCGCGTAAGCAGTACCCATTTCCTTGGTGGCGCCACTCGGCCCCCAGATCCGCAAAGGGCCTGTCCGGCCCGCGGTCCAGCCACCTGCCCATAGACCATCGAGATCGCCCCAATGATCTGAATGCAGGTGCGTAAGGAAGACCTTGTCGAGGAAGTCGTATGGGATCATCAGCGCGGCAAGGTTGGGCATGGAACCCGAACCGATATCGAAAATGAATTTTTCGCCATTCCCAACCTCTACAAGCCAGCAAGTCGCGGCCTGGTCGCGCCGTGCCGCCGGCATACCGGTGCCGCAGGCGAAAAGTCGTATTTCGTCCTTCTTCAGTTCTTCGGTGCCCGGATAATAAACATACCGGTCCGGTGCAGTTCCGGTCGGGCTCTTAACGACACCGCCTGCGGCGTGCGCAAAAGGCACGGCCAGCTTCGCAATGTCCGGGAAAAACAGCAAGGAGCTCGACCCGATCAAAACCGAACCAAACGCTAAACCAAATCTTTTCAGATTTTTGTTCATGAGAACCCCTCAAAACTATGAATCTCCCCATCTTGAGGAGCATTCACTATGAACTTCAATTTCGATGCTGTAGATATTGTACATCTCCTATCTGTGTGGCGCTAGGGCTTTTCGATGATTTCTGGTTCGCCAAAATTTTGCCGCGACTTCCGAGTCGCCAATTCGAGACGATTTGCGTGAAATCTCTCCATGGTATTTTTGTTTCCAATCTATGCCGGGGGGGTCATTTGCAGGCGCTCGGGAAAAAGGCCGCCACCTATTTATTTCACATTGTTCTGTGCGTTCTGATTTCGACACAAATAGCTCTCGCTGACTGGGTCAGCCTGTCGGGCGCCGAGACTGCGCCCAACATCGCCGAAATCTACGTACTTGACGATGGGGTACGGATCGAGCTGGAGATCTATATCGGTGATCTGAGAGTTTTCGAGGACCTTCTGCCCGGTAGATTATTGCAGAATTTACCCTTGGACAGGCCCTCTCTTTCACAGCGGCTGGATAGATTTTCCAAAGAAACTCTGATGGTCAGTACTGATAAAGGCACCTTGCTGCCCGTCAGACTCGATCTGTTGGATCTGCGTATTCGTGAAGAGCGGTATTCGCCGTTCGCGGGAATGATAAATCCGACGACCGGCAGGCCGGTGCCGGTCGCGCCGGCCGACAAAAGAGTTGTCTACGTAGAGCTGTTTTATCCTTTTGAAGGCGAACGCCCCGACACCCTCACCTTTACACCGCCTCTCGATCAAAAGGGTGCGCCTTCGGTAACGATCGGTTTTCTCGCCTTTCACCAGACCGTACCCATCATTGATTTTAGATTTCTGACACGGTCCGAGCAGTTGAATATGGATTGGCAAGACCCCTGGTACACCACCTTCAAGAACA
>SMVA01131363.1_pt1 | contig 13743 bp, 18 predicted proteins | sample 2456451 | NCBI WGS metagenome assembly SMVA01 (sample SAMN11095933, study PRJNA526329) | marine sediment metagenome | biome: Marine sediment; feature: Surficial sediment; material: Deep marine sediment; isolation source: Hadal surficial sediment | place: Pacific Ocean | collected 2014-05 | depth...
ATGGTCAGGTTAGGCCGAATTCTTGCCGGTGCAAGGTAACTGATAGCAGAAGATATACGCAGTCGCCCCAGTTTGTTCATGGGTTGTGGTCCGACGCCCCAGCCATCCGGGTCATTCGCGTCTGCACAATAGGGGTAGCCGAGTATTTGAGCCGATTCTATAAATGCCTGGTGCTGTGGCAATAACTCTTCGGTTGGGTATCTGCGAATGGTAATGGGTCCGGCGTCACCGTGATACGGCTTGTCGCCAAAATCAAGATCTCGTTCCAGGCGCTTGAATTCAGGCAGGACATTATTCCAGCTCCATTCGTTGTTGCCCATCTCTGCCCATTCATCGAAGTCCTCAGGCATGGGCCTTAAGGCGATTGTTGTGTTGACAGCGCTTGAACCGCCGGTCACCCGGCCGCGGGGAAAATTAACCGCTCGGCCTCTGGTAGGTTCGTACTTCAGTCCCCAGTCGTGATCCAGCATTGAATTCTGGTGACTGTTGATCAGGTCAAATGGCGTACTCTCGATATTGGCATAGTCTGGCCCTGCCTCCAGCAGCAGCACTCGTCTGTTAGGATCCTCGCTAGCTCGGCTGGCAATGACCGACCCTGCGCTCCCTGCACCCACAATAATGATGTCGTACATTTTTAATGCGCTAAAGAACCCATTTCACACATTATGCACGAAATAATCCGGGCCATCCCAGACGCAGCTAGCCCAGATCCGGATCCACCCCATGGGGCTCTCGATCCCGACCCAGGCAAACGACACCGGGCAAACAACCCTGGCGCGCCATTCATTATCGGGAGAGATAAGTTCCAGAGACTGGGACGTTTAGAAACAGGTTTCCAGACATAGATCATCCCTTGGCAGCCAAGCTTTGGTATACTGCCGCCGGGTTTGGCATACAGTCCCGACATCATAAATAGACAGGAGGAAACCCGGGTGAAGAGAGTTTTTATATTTTTGGCAGTGTTCGCATTCTCGGTCCCCGCATTTGCTGGTGATGCTGCTGCGGGCAAAGCGAAATCAATGACATGCATGGCGTGCCACGGTGCGGCAGGCATTAGCCCAAATGGTATCTGGCCTAACCTCGCAGGTCAGAAAGAAGCCTACCTGGTAAAACAGATAAAGGCATTTCGCGATGGAGTTCGTGTCGATCCGATGATGGCACCCATGGTGAAAGCGCTGACTGACACCGACATTGACAACCTTGCTGCCTACTATAGCGGTCTATAGCAGCTGGAGTCAGAATCTCTTCGTGTAGAATATGACATCCCTGAAGATCGCCTTCGTTGAAGAAGGCAAGCATATTCTTCATGATCTACGCTAAATCAAGGTAAAAAAAGGGCAGATTATCTGCCCCTTTTTTTTGTTGCTGTGGACTAATCTAGAACTGATTCATGGTGTTGTTCGTACCACCAGCAAGCAACGCATTGTCCCCAGAAAAGTACTCCTTGTGATCATCGCCAATATTGGAGCCAGCAAGATCCTGGTGCTTGACCGAAGCCATATCGCGACGAATCTCACGTCTTTGTACATCCCGAACATATGCAAGCATCCCCAGGTCACCGAAGTACCCCTCAGATAGTATGTCAGTACCCAGTGCTGTTTCGTGATATGTTGGCAAGGTAATCAGGTGATGGAAAATCCCGGCCTCTCTTGCCGCATCCTGCTGGAACCTCTGAATCAGCGCGTCTGCTTCAAGGGCAAGTTCAGAGTCATCCAGTGCGACATCCATCAAGCCCTTTTCTACCTTGGCAGGGTCGGGGTAAGCAGATACATCCTTACCGGCATCTACCCATTCCTGGTATACCTGTTCCCGGAACGCCAGTGTCCAGTTGAATGAAGGTGAATTGTTGTATACAAGTTTTGGATTGGGTATGTGCTGGCGAACGGCATCGACCATTTCCGCGATTTGTGCAACATTCGGTTTTTCGGTTTCAATCCACAATAAGTCTGCACCATGGTTCAAGCTGGTAACACAGTCGAGGACAACACGGTCAAACCCTGTTCCTTCTCTGAAAGAATACAATCCGTTATCGAGTCGTACTGGCTTTACCAGCTTGCCACCCTGGTGAATTGTAATGTCATTTTCCTTGAGTTCTTTGAGATCAGTAATCTCTTTAGTCTCGAGAAAATCATTGTACTGGCTGGCTAGATCGCCAGGGACCTTCGAAACCGGAATTTTCTGCGTCAGGCTTGCCCCCAGTGAATCAGTTCGGGCAACGATGATGCCATTTTCCACGCCCAGTTCGAGAAATGCATAGCGAATCGCATTAATCTTGGAAAGGAAATCTTCATGTGGAACAGTAACCTTACCGGCCTGGTGACCACATTGCTTTGCATCAGATACCTGGTTTTCCACCTGAATTGCGCATGCGCCAGCCTCGATCATTTTCTTGGCAAGAAGATAAGTTGCCTCTTCGTTGCCGAAACCCGCATCAATATCAGCAATAATAGGTACAACATGAGTCTGGAAATTGTCGATTCGCTCGATAATTGAGTCTGTATCACCACCATTTTGTCGGGCTTCGTCGAGCTCGACAAATATATGCCGAAGCTCCCGTGCATCGGCCTGCTTCAGGAAAGTATATATTTCCTCAATGAGGGCGGGCACGGTAGTTTTTTCATGCATGCTCTGATCAGGCAGTGGACCAAAAGAAGAACGTAGTGCAGCAACCATCCAGCCACTCAGGTAGATATAGCTCTTGTCCATCGTTCCGCGGTGTTTCTTAACGGAGATGGCCAGTTGCTGTGCTGTAAATCCATGCCAGCAGCCCAGGGACTGTGTGTAAACAGACGAATCGGCATCATAGTCAGCCATATCTTTGCGCATGATGTCGGCTGTGTATTGCGCAATCTCGATACCTGTTCTGAATCGGTTCTGTGTGCGCATACGTGCCGCGTATTCTGGGTTGATCCCCTTCCAGGTATCGCAGTTTGCGTCCCGAACTTTGCCGAGGACGTCGATTTCTTTAAGGTAGGCTGACATGTCAGTTCCTTTTGTTTTGTGGTTAAAGGATGAGTTAGCTATAAGTTGAACTGCACGATGTTGGCAGAGCTCATCTCCGCTCAATAAGGAAAGCAAATGTACCAGTGTCGTAAAGGGAAGATAAAGGAATAATAGGACACTAATGTATTCCAAATGTTCATCTATATTTTGATGATGATTATCTTACCGTTATCTGGATGGGTGCAGTTTTTGCAGTGCTGTCTCTGTGTGTTTTCCTAAAGCGGTGCCGAAGCCATGGAGCCCACACTACAGAGTTGCTGTCTGTATACTTGGTGGCTCAGTCAAATCTTAATCCTCTAATGATAAAAGTTGTCAGCGTAAATACCGGCAAGGTAAAGACGATCACTGTAGCGGGTAGAACTTTCGAAACGGGTATTAACAAAAAGCCCGTGCCGGTTTCAGTAACCGTCGGTGACCTTGGGCTAATGAACGATGCAATATGTGATTCAAGGTTTCACGGTGGCCCAGATCAGGCTGTGTACCTCTATCGACAGGAAGACTACGACTGGTGGGCGGGTGAATTGGGTCATGTTATCGGTGCCGGTAAATTTGGTGAGAACCTGACGGTGGAAGGTTTGCAGGGTCCTGGCCTGATGGTGGGTGATGTATTGCGTTTTCCTGATCTCGAGCTTCAGGTGACTGCTCCTAGAATTCCGTGTTCAACGTTTGCGACGACAATGGGCGACCCAAAATTTGCAAAAGCATTTATGCAGGCGGCCAGGCCAGGCATTTACCTTCGAGTAATCAAAACCGGCAGCGTATCGGTGAATGATGAAATAGAGTTGATTCGCTATGAGAATGAAAGCATATCTACAGTCGAATTCTTTAACGAATATCACAGCAAATTGTCCAGTGAGAGGATAAAACAGTACCTGGAATTGCCAATCGATATCAGGTCAAGAACTGACCTGGAAGAGCGATTGGCCAAAGGCAGCTAGACAGGGTGAGCCAGATTAACACCGGTTTACGCTGGTACCTGACGAGTACCGCCTTCTTCCTGGTTCCAGGTGGAATCCAGATGGTCCTGTTTCCCTGGCTGGTGGCGTTTTACCTTCATGAATCAGCGACCTGGGTTGGTATCGCGCAGATGGCTGGCCAGCTGCCCATGTTGTTTCTCCTTCTATGGGGCGGCCTGCTCGGTGATCGAATGGATCAACGGCGTCTGCTCATTGTATTGCATTCTGTAATGATTGTTCCCCCGCTGATGATGGCGACGATTATTGGCCTGGATCTGCTGGTGTTTGAGATGCTGATAGTCTGGGCTGTGATTGGCGGTATTCTCGGCGCGTTTGTACAACCGGCACGTGATGCGATGCTCAACAAGGTCGCAGGTGAAAATATTCAACGGGTGGTGACCCTGTCCGTTGGTGTCCAGTTCGGAATTCAGATCATCGGTTTTGGTATGGGTTCTTTTGCCGACCGTACAGGTCCTGTTGCACTGCTGCTGGCACAGGCAGCTTTCATGTTGATGGCAGTAATTGCCACCACTCGGTTGCCAGTCTTTCCCCAGGAAGCCAGCACCAAACGAAATGCCCTAGCAGACATCGCCGAAGGTCTTGGTATCGCGTGGAATTCTGACATTATCAGGCCAGCGATCCTGCTCACCTTCTCCATCGGTTTGTTTTTTGCTGCAACCTACATGGTGATATTGCCATTAATGGTGCGGGATATTTATTCAGGCGGTGCGGCGGGTATGGCAGGAGCCTTTGCAGTGAACATGCTCGGTACGTGCACTGTCATCTTGGTCATGATGCGTTTCGGTGGTTTCGAACTGCCAGGGCGGGCATTGATCGTCTCCGGCTTCCTGAGTTGCATGGTGCTCTCTATATTGCATCTCGATCTACCTCAATGGGGGTTTTATATCACGCTCTACTTCTGGGGGATGTGTGGCGGCGTTAATATGACAATGAGCCGGGCAATCGTACAGGAAGCATCGCCTTCGACGCATCGGGCCAGGCTCATGTCTGTGTATTCCCTTGGTATGATGGGCGGGATGCCGATTGGCTCCATCATTCTAGGCTGGAGTGTAGACGAGTTCGGTGCGCGCAATGCTGTGTTAATACCTGTCATCGGGATGGCAATTACCTTGTCGTATCTCGTCGTTGCGACTGATATGTGGAAGATTAGCAGAACTCTCTTAAGTAACCTTAAAGGAGACATTGCAGATGGAAAGTCGTCGGGTTAGACATAGTTTGGTGGTGGTATGAACCCTCCAATTTCCTGGGCCATCAGTCTTGTAAAGTCGATAGTGATGTAATCATGAAATTCAGCTCCGATGGCTTGCAGACCGATAGGCAGCCCTTCTTGCGAGAGACCAGTCGGGAAAACAGTGCTCGGCAAATGTGCCACGGTAACCAGGCCAGCCCAGAATAATTGTTGGAAGTAATCCTGGTCTACATTGTCGACCATGATTTTACGATTCAGATACTCTCCCTCATCCTGTGGAAAAGCGGTGGTGGCGGTCTGCGGGCAAATCAATATGTCCCAGTCTTTAAAAAAATTCTGCCATTGTTGTCGAAGTAAAAACCGTTTGTTGTTGTTTACCGCCCATGTGCCATGATCCTGCACGGAGTGGCGAATGAGGTTCGCCTCCATTGAATGATCATCCGGGTCTAGCTTTCCTGCAGCAGCCTGGTATTCGGCTCGTTCTTCCGGTGTCAGGCCAGCAGACATAACGCCCCATAGTAGACTGTTGTACACCTCATAACTCTCGTCCTGATCGACCTCCGGCCGGGCGCTATCTGAAATTGTTGCCCCTAGTTTGCTTAAAGTATCGCCGATAAGTTGAACCCGATCTGATATCTCCTGGGATACAGGGGCCATAACATCATCAGTCCAGATAGCGACACGAAAATCTTTTAGACTTTTCTTAACGGGTTTTGGTAGGTTGAGTTGCCAGCCGTTTACATCATTTCGGCTGGCACCGGCAGTTACGTCCATGCTGACCTTCAAATCTTCAGCACTACGTGCCATTGGTCCGACCACAGCGATGTCTGCAGGTGCAAATTGACCGGGCAGCGAGTGTCCACGGTCTGAAACAACTCCCCAGGTGGGCTTGTGTCCGTATATTCCACAAAAATGTGCAGGGTTGCGAATTGAGCCGCCAATGTCAGAGCCTGCTTCCAACCCTGTTAAACCGGCAGCCAGGGCCGCGGATGAACCCCCGGAAGATCCACCTGGCGTTCGCTCAAGGTTCCATGGATTGTTGGTTGTGCCGTAGATTTCATTGAAACTCTGGAAGTCCGCCAGGTTGAGTGGCACATTGGTTTTGCCGAAAAAGTGTGCGCCAGCCTGCTTCATCCGAATGACCGTATCGGAATCTTCTGTGGCGATATTGTCTTTCAGTTCAGGGACTCCCCAGGTCGTAGGTAGCCCCTCGATATTGTAGGCCTCCTTGATTGTCATAGGAACACCATGCAACGGGCCGAGTGTTTCTCCCGAGGATACAGCAGCATCTGCTGCTTTTGCTGCTTCCCTGCCACGTTCAAAATCCTGGACAACAACAGCGTTAAGATCAGCACCGATGGATTCAACTCTTTTGATGTACATATCAGTAAGTTCGAGTGAACTGACTTCTTTAGAAGCCACGAAACTGGCCAGTTCGACGGCAGATTTGAAGGCGTACTCGCTCATTGGAAGATTCCCTTTGTTATCGATGATTGATCAACATGTGACTCGGACTATAACAAAAATCGGCAGGCTGACTCATGCACCCTTGAAGTGTTCTGTGAAGACTTCTTCAATGACTTGCCGTGAACTATCAGCAACAGAGGGATCGGAATTAGCTAATCTAACGAGCGTAACCAGTCCTTTCCACAAAGCCCAGCCACGTGCTCTCGCCCAGGTAGCATTATCCAATGGAAGTGCAGCACGAAATGCCTTTCTGCTTTCGCCTGAAAAGAGAGTCCACGCAATGGTTAGATCACAAGCCGGGTCACCAACCCCTGAACAGCCAAAATCTATAACGGCGCATAGGTCTCCGTCTTTAACGAGCATGTTAGAAGCGGCCATATCACCATGGAGCCAGACCGGTGTTTTATTCCATTTCGTTTCCAGAGCAGATTCCCACACTGCTGTGGCTGCTTCTGAGTCGATTTTGTCATGCAAAGCAGCGATGGAATCTCTTGTCTCTCTGTCATAAGTTGCCAGAGCCCCGCCACGAAAAAAGTTGTGTTTCCCTGGTGCTGGGGCAGTCGCGGAATTGATTTCCTGTAGTGCAGACAGAAATTGTGCCAGCGTGTTTGCAAACAAGGGTAGATTGGCGATGTTGTCAATTGAGGCGTTCTCACCATCCAGCCACTGGTATACGGACCAATGCCAGGGATAGTTCATATCGGGTTTGCCCATCGCCACGGGGATCGGGATTGGCAGAGGCAGCTGTGGGGCGAGCTTTGGCAACCACAGATGCTCCTTGCCTACCTGTGCTGCGTATTGTTTAGCGCTCGGCAAGCGAATACTCAGGTTATCGCCAAGATGAAATGTTTTGTTGTCCCAGCCACCAGGCTCAACAGGTCTAATGGGAAGGTGTGTCCATTGAGGGAATTGTGAAGTGATTAATCTGCTGGCAAGAGATACATCGATATCAAACTTTTCAACCATGACTTTCTTTACTATGTCTTGCTATTTCTTCATCAACATAGAGAAGGAATTCCGGGCCATGTGCGATCAGCTCAACTATCGCACCAAGCGCTTCCCAATTCATTTACTTTTTATTCCATTCATCGATGATTTGTTCCCAGCCAGAACCATGCGAGCACCCTAAAAACTCTTACACCAGTGCTATTTTTCCCAGGCCCGGTTAGGTGGGTACGAAGCTAGCCAGCCGCATGTTAGCCTTCCGGAATTCCTGGCCCAATAATGTGCCAATGCATGTGAGGTGTGACTCCATCCGTCGCGGCGTTGGTGCGGACATAAAAACCGTTTTTGTCCAAATCCTTTGCGCGGGCTGTCTGTTGAACTGCTTCGACCATTGACGATAACAATTCTCCATCCAGTGCTTCTGGTGCCAGTATGGAGGTTACATGCTCTTTGGGGATAACCACAACATGGATTTCAGATAGTGGTTGCGGGTGGCAGAAAGCCAGGACCTTGTCATTTTCCCAGACCTTTTCTACCTCCAGGTTCCCAGATAAAACGTCTTCACAGTACCAATCACGTCTAGCCATATCGATTTACGCCTAACCATGTTATTGACGCCCCGAAAAAGAAAAGAACGAGGCAAAATATAACCTTGATGTTTAGAAATACCAACAGCCCATCAAGGCAGAACTGACGAATGTTGGCGACCATCGCTAACCACCTTTGTATTTCATAGTAAAAATTGAGGCCTTAATCAGACTCACAACAGTGCATTTAGCACCGCTGCGCTAAGGCGTAGCGTTCGACTCCGTGCGCCGGGTTGGTGTCGACGTCGGACGTCACAGCCCAGCCAGTCCCCTGGACGAACTCCGGTAGATCCTCACTTCGAATTGCTGACTTCCACGGTTCTGCGATGAGGCGCGTCAGGATCGAGAGCATCATGCGTTCACCAGGGATCACATGTGTGAACGCAAACCGGCTTCCGGGTGATGTGCAATTGGCCGCGTCCCTCAGCAAGCCTCGTACCTCATCTTCCGCCAGGTACTGAAATAGCCCCTCTGCCAGGAGGATCGACGGCAATGAGGACTGCCAGCGACCGTCCTCCACTAGCACCTTAGAGAGAGTCTGCTCGCCTAGATCGGCGGCGATCTGAATCATGTTCTCCGGTTGACCTTCAACGGCAACTCCTCTGGCTTTGGCCGCGGACGTCGCCGGATGGTCGACCTCGAAGAACTGTACCTGGTTGTGCTGCGGCGCGAGTCTCAGGCAGAGCGTATCAAAGCCAGCACCCACCACCAGCACTTGCCGTGCTCCCTGCCTGATCGCGGTTTCCACCTGCTCCTGCATGAAGATCTTGCGGTGGCCGAAGCCCTCAAACTGCCCCGGCATCATGAGATCCTGGATCTGATAGACGCGGAACATCCACGGCTGCTTGCTCGCTCGCATCAAGCGTGGGCCGTAGCCGGGTGACCCCGATGCGAGGAGCAGGCGTTCGGTGACCTCCACCAGGCCGGGAGGAAGCCGTTGCGCCCAGTCGCCCTTCACGTTCAACGTGACCAGGGCTAACGCCACCTTAAGGGCCGTCTGACTGATTCGGCCTTGTTTCACGGGTGATTGCCCCGAAGATTGTTCAATGAGGAGGGAATCATGTCACAAAAAATATCCGCTGTTCATGGCGATTGCAGGTAACCATAGTGAGAACGCCACAAATGTTGACCCAGAGAGTACAACCAACAAACAGGTCGCCGTGGCACTAACTCCATATGCTCCGGGTTGAAAAAGAAACGATTGGGATAGCGGATAGATATTTTCTCGAAGTTCAGTTTTAAGTTGCCACCAACGAATGACATAGGCTTCGAAGGCATTTCTGAAATAGAGCAGCATGAATGTCGCCGCGAACTCTACGCCAACAAAATCAGCAATAAGAATAAACTCGAATGCAAATGGTGCAACAGCAAGTAGCAGGAGAAAACATCCAATCTTTATTGCAAGTGCCTTATCTATCTTCAGCTTCATGACACACTCCTGCTTAAGCGTTCTTCACAGAATTTTAGCCCCTCCCGCGTCTAGACTATACTCGATGTGGGTAAGACCAGATAATACTGTGCTGTTGGTTTGTTGCAGCAGTACGTGTGCTGGGAGTATATCGAATACCTTAATACCACTGCCGAGAATTATTGGCATAACGGATAAGCCGATGTGTGTAAGTAGACCAGAGTTGACGAAGGAAGTCGCCAGGACACCACCCCCGACTAGCCAGAGATGTTCGATTCCTGATTTGTTTGCACAGTCGTGTACAAACTCGGGTTCGCTCCCTTCTTGCAAATTACAACCATCCATAACATCCAGTTTACTGTGCGTGCACACCCAGGTGGGTTTGTTGCCATATGGCCACGAACCGTAGTCGTGGACGAAGTTGTAAGTTGCAAAGCCCATTACGAGGGCGTCTACAGTTTCGTAGAATGCTTCATGACCTGTGTTTTCATGATCCACCTTCAGCTCATCTAGCCATGATATGTCGCCATCTGGTTTAGCGATATACCCATCAATGCTTACGGCCAGGTTGTAGGTAGTTTTCATCGATGTGTTTCGGATGTATAACGCCAGGTTAAGCTGCTGGCAGCCAGAATGAGCGTAGCGAATGGCTTAAATTTCATGTTAGATGCCGTTTGTGAAGTGCGTATGCAAGTGCTTGCACAAGGTCCTGATTATAGTTACTTTTTTGGCGTATGTGAGATCTGTCACCTCATTGTCGGAATGTTAGATGCCAAATTACTTACGTTGTAATGAACCGTAAACCACCAGTAAGCACCCAAGAACCATTGTGATACCTACGCTAAGAAGACCCAATGTTACCACCTGCTCTTGCCAGATTTCACCGTTGTAACCCTTACCTGCGATAGGTGTCATTTCACTGGTGCCAAATAGAGCTGCCAGGGTGATAAAGAACCAGTTCGCATATGTACCGTAAAGTAAGAGCCAAAAAGCAAATTTTTCGAATAATGTGGAAAGCAATATGTAAGACCAGGCCGCACCCAGGGCTATAAGGAAAGTGCCGTTCATTACGCCTTCAAGGTGGCTTGCAAGGCCCATGCGAGGATTTACAAACTCCGGAATAACAAATCCCGTCAGCAAACCAAGTAGAAATAGGATTGCTCCGGCTGCGATCAACGTTCTTTGAGTTGTGATATTCATAGGCAACTAATACCTGGTGAAGCGCTTCAACTTCATGTTATGCGTCACCGTAGAATGCACTGTGAAAGGAAAAGGTGCCTTTTGTTTGCCTACCTCTTAGCAGTTTGAGCATGAAGAATTCCTCTGGTTCATTATTTGGCACATTAGCAGCAGAGAGTTCAAAGCCAAATCTACGATAGTAATCAGGATTGCCAGTAAGGATACATCCCAATGCACCCATCGTCTCAATCCTCGCCAACCCTTCGTTTATCAAAGCAGAACCTATTCCCTTGCCCTGGCGCGACGGTGTAACCGAAACTGGACCGAGAGCAAACCAGGGGTTCGAACCATCACTGATTTCTGCGTGCGAAAATGTGATTTGTCCTACCAGTTCTTTCCTATCTACCGCAACTAGTGACAGAGCCAGCGCATCACCTGCCCGAAGCCGGTCAATGACATCTTGCTCATCACCGTCCGCATAAGGTCTATCCCGAAAGGCGAGTTCAGTCACGCGGCGAATATCACCCTGATCGGCTATTGACTCTTCTCTGATATCCATCAAAAACATGACCTCACAGTTATGTATCTGCCGGCCCGAATGCGAAGCATCGGGATAGCAATCCGAATGAGTTCAGTGAATGACTTAAACCTCATGTTAGGTGGTTCCTGATATTTGCATTTGTAAACGCGAAAGGCTTGTTTCCGGCCAGGTTTGATCGCGGATATACGATTCGTCAAATTGGGGCACCTGGGCAGGTAACTTTACCCAGGGGTGTTTTCGTTTTACCCATATATGGGCTTCTATATGAAGCAGTCGCAGATCCTTAAGCATACCTGTCTGGAGCAAGGTAGTTGCCGGATAGGCTTTGGAGCTGATGTGGATAGTTGAACTACAATTTTGGCACATGTGCGCGGTGCTTCGTACAGAGATGTTTTGTTTAATAAGTTCTCCACCGGTGATAGAGATATCATCTTCCAGTACGATGCACGTGATACCAAAGGCTGACCCGGTTTTTCGTTGACAGTCGAGACAATGGCAGGCATGGACAAATAACGGTGAACTTAACAACTCAAACTGCAAATCTCCGCAGGTACAACAACCTTCCAGGTAGCGTGAGATGCCTAACACCAAGTTAAGCCACCGATGGGTCTGGCGCTGAGATTGCATTCGTAATTGAAGCGGCGGGCAATCCCGTGACAGTTATGGCGGTCGCAATGAGTGAATGCGATTGGCGTAAACTTCATGGTATGCGGCTCCTTGCTCAAGTGAACTTTTTTACGACAGATTCTATAAAACTAAACTGTATTACGGGCAGTTTTTGTCAACAACCCAAAATGGGTTTCCTTCGGGATCAGAAAAGCCGCCGAACCAATACTCCTCAACTTTGTCGAACGAGGGTCCATTCATCATGGTGGCACCATTGTGTTCAAGATGTGCGAACAGTACTTGAAGTTCATCAACTTCAAACTGCAGGACCACGGTATTGTTGCGACGGTCAACTGGAGTAACCCCCATTTCCTCTGCGTCTGCGATTCCGATTTTGATCCCTGACGGTGTCTCTAAATTGCAGTAGTGGTAGTCTTCATCAAATAGCTTTACCGCCTTGAAACCAAGTACGCGCTTGTACCATTCAACCAGTTTCGTGAAATCGCTTGCAAGTATCACCGTCTCACGAGGTCTAATCTCCATCATGATTCCTCCTTCATTCGCCCAGCACATAACACCTGGTCAATCCGCTAACGTATGACGCGAAGCATTGATTAAGAAGGTCCGAGCCGCGGAACGGAGTGGCTTAAACTTCAAGTTATGCAGCCGCTATTCATACCAAACCTCGATCTCATATCCGTCTGGATCGAGCATGTACATATACGGAAAACCGGGAGAAAATTCACCAGTCCTTAGAATTTTAGCCCCTGCGCGTTTAGCTTGAGCAATCGCATCATCAATGTCTGCAGGATCACGAAGGCGGAATCCGAAATGAGAGATGCCTCCACTTTTACCGGCTCTCTCGGATTTTACAAAAGCCAGCACATCCTTATCACCAGGTCCCAATGCCTGGATGCTGTTTTCATCGCGGAAGTACTCTTTTACGCCAAACAGCGTTTCATAGAAATTCAGTGAAATCTGTGGATCAGCTACTTCCAGATTGATATGAGTAAGCCCATGTGTCTGGATCATTGAGAACCCCTTGCTGCATAACCCCAGGTTAGACCGCTGACAGACCAACACGCATGAGTCGGGATGGCAGTCGGAACGAGCGAAACGAGTGACTTAAACCACATGTTATGTGTCAACCTCATAGACCATCTTGATGTGTGGGATGCCGGTTAATTTGACTGTATACAATTCGCCGACTTGTTTGAAGCCTATACTTTCATAAAGTCCGATGACGGTCTCTTGCGCACTTAATCTTATTTTTCTGGCACCCCTGGTTTTCGCTTCGTTCATTAGCCTTTCCAGTAGAACTTTAGAGATGCCTTGACCCTGGTAGTCCGGATTTACAACTATTTGGGAAACACGATATTCGTTAATGTCTAGCTTCGACAGGTGCCCATACGCCAGGAGTTCATCATTCTCCGTGATCGCAATATGAATGCTCGCTGCCTCCATGTCATCGGCAGTAATTTTTTTGGGTAAATCGTAATCCTTGAAGAACAGGGAGTACCTGAGTTCCAATGCAGCTTCATATAGAGGACTACCTATTTGGATCTCGTCTATATTCACGCGCTAGTACAAATGACACCTGGTTAACCGGCCAACTGCGCAGCAGTTTATCCGGGCGACTGAAAGGAACGACTTATATTTCATATTAGGTAGGCAAATTCCTTTTGATATACACGATCTCAGGATCGCCCGGATCAAGGTTGTGAATAACTCCAGATCGCTCGTAGCCTAGTTTTTCCAGAACATGTTGCATGTGGACATTCGACTCATTAGTTGAAGTGAAGAGATCTGATGTTCTTGTCTGGCTCTCCAGAAATTGAATC
>SMVA01082078.1_pt1 | contig 13732 bp, 9 predicted proteins | sample 2456451 | NCBI WGS metagenome assembly SMVA01 (sample SAMN11095933, study PRJNA526329) | marine sediment metagenome | biome: Marine sediment; feature: Surficial sediment; material: Deep marine sediment; isolation source: Hadal surficial sediment | place: Pacific Ocean | collected 2014-05 | depth 0-1...
CGTAGTGACTGATTGCTACCAGGCTCTCCAGGGACTGTGTCGACCCGCCGAAATTCCTCGCGAATTGCTGTATTGTGGTAGCCGGGCTTGCGTCGACCAGTCCCATCTGTACCGGAAGTCGCCACTGTGCTTCACGGAAGAATTCACCGAGACCATAGAAGATCGGCTTGCCTTTGTAGATTTCAATACCTCGTAGCAGTTGCACTCCGTGACCGACGAACACATCAGCCCCGACGTCGATCGCCTGGTGTGCCAGATCGACGTAGAAAGCAGGTGGTCGAGTGCTGAGGTGCATCTGTTCTAGAACCGACTGGCCCTGGTGAATGTGTGCGGTGGCGACCACGAAGTCGGCGTACTGTTTGGCGTTGCGGATGCTTCTAAGCGTGCGAGATAGATCGGCCGGGTTCAGAGTGTAATCGATAGTGCCGGGGGTCTCTCCGGGCCGTGCTGAGCGGTAAGTAGGGTCCTCCCGGCCTGAACTGGAAGCCGGAAAACGAATCCTGTCGGCTGGTTCATTGACCGGAGCCGGTCGTGGATTGTCGTAGATTGAACTGTATTCAAGGAGCTGGTCGCGAATCTGCTTAAGCGACGCCAATTGCTCTTCGGTAACGACGATGGTCTCAGTATAGTTGAGCATGTTCAGACCAGGACGCCCGCCCAAGCTGCCTTGTTGAGGTGTCGCTGCCAGCCGCCGCAATTCCACCCAGAGCGGTGCATGCATGCCGACCATTGCAACTCTACCTTGCGGCAATTCCAGGAACACCGGCGCGGCGGCTTCATCCAAGTTCTTGCCAGTTCCGGCATGGGCGATGCCAGCCTCGTCTAACAGCGCGTTGGTGGAAAACATCCCCTCTTTCTCCGAGTCAAACAGGTGATTCTGAGCTCGATTAACCATGTCGAATCCTATCTTTTTCAAATCGGCGGCGACTTCAGGGCTACCTACAAATCCGTTGAGTGGCCCATCGAAATCCCTTAGATTGGCGAGCTCTCCTTCCATATTCCCCACAGCGAGGTCGGCATCACGAATGAGTTGCAGCGCTGCCTGGACATCGACATCATTAGATTGTGAAACCGGACGCCTCATCATCAGATCCCCGACGCTGGCAAGGGTAAAATCGCCGGGAATAGTCATAGCCATGTCCCTCGGGTGCAGAGGTGGCAATGAAGTCTGGGCGACAGTAGATAGGGTCCACAGTGCTGAACAAGCTGTTAGCCAGGCGGTGAGACAGACTTGAAGAAACTGTGGATGGCTGGATCGTTGATAAGAAGCTCTGTGCATGATGCCTCCTGGCGTTATTCGATTACTTTTATTGGACGATTCTTATTTCGAGTCTGGACGGCGATTGTTACGACCAGCCAGACCTGAACGGATGAAGGAGACATGAATAAATGACCTGCCCATTTTGTGTATTCGTTGAGGGTTTAAGCTAATAAATTATGAGCGCCCCCTCTTACTTCGACTCATTTCCTTACCCATTTCTGCAAGCAGCCCCCGGACGGACTTGCATTGCAGCCACCGGTCAATCCGGCGAAAATATTCCCCAGGTTATCTGCAGCCATTCCCTCCGGTCTGGTTCCCGGGACAAAATATTGCAGCGACCCGTTTACCCGGCCGATTCTGATTCCTACCTGAAATCCAGGATTACGTACATTGCCAGCAGTGCCACCCTGTGGGGGAGCATCAGGGGGCCCAGGAATTGTTGCCCCGGATTCCGAATCGGCTACAATCATTGTGCCATCACTTAAGATGGTAATGCCGCTGGGTCTGCCAAAGTGCCTCCAGTCGTCGAGAAAGTTCAGGTCTTCATCAAAGATTTGAATTCGGTTGTTGGAGCGATCGGCGACGAAGAGCCTGTTTTCGGCATCGAATGCCAGAGCATGAGGCCCCATGAATTCGCCAGGGCCAGCACCCAGCTTCCCCACAGACCTGATGAACTCGCCATCCGGTGTTACCACCACCAGACGATCCCCATCCTGCTGAGCATCTGAAGGCCTTGGCCAGTGCCCATCGGCGATGATTATATTGCCTTCAGGAGTTACCGCACAGGCCGTGGGACCAATGAAAGTATCCTCACCTGCCCTCGACACACCAGCCTGACCCAGGCTCAATAGGTGTTCGCCATCTTGACTGAATTTATGAATTTGAAATCCACGACCTCGGGTTGAAGGGTCATCCCGGAAAGACCCACTGTCACCTGCCCACAGATTACCGTCGTTATCCATACAAAAACCGTGTGCCTGAACGATCATGCCCTCACCAAAACTTTTAGTGATCTGGCCATCGGCGTTAATGTAATTGATGGGAGGCTCTGATCTGAACAACATCCAGAGCCCGCCGGTATCATCGGGGATAAGGCCGATGGCAGCTCCCCACTCCTGGCCTGGAAGCAATGTTGGCCAGTTTTCAACCAATCGGTATGGATTGTCCATGGTGCTCGTAGGTCGAAGGGATAATTGTTGCGCTTTCTCCAACTCCGATAATTCATCTATGCCAGCCTGTGCCATTAAATTTGCACTGAGCGCGACAAGAGACATGCCGACAGCTACCTTCAAGTAGCCTCCAATTTTAATTAGACACATCACAGTCCTTTATAATTATGCGTGGTTTATTAACTTAACGCCTTTAAAATGATTCCTAACACGTCGGGTTGTTACCCCATTAGGTTTGATTTTTTTTGTGCTGATTACTCGTTTCTTGCAATTGTAAAGTCCGGCATGCTCATGCCAAACTGGTTGAATACTCCAACAATTTGGTTGCCGGAGATTGTAGCGATGTATTCCACATTTAGCTGCTCAACTACAAATGTCAATGAGTCTCCGTTTACTTCCATTTCCGTGGGAATAATTTACCCACCCTGATCCACACTCTCTAGGGTAGTAGAGTAGCCATTTTCTGCCTCGGTAATGTGAAAAATTAGTCTGAGACTCCCTCCTCCGAGATTCAATGTACCGGACCAGTCACCGATTAGATTATTTTGAGCGATTGTAGGAACCCCCCGCCAAAAAGATAACCAGAGTTAAAACTAGAGTTTTAATGAATCGTGGTGACATTTTTCTACTCCCTTTTGGTGTGAACCCAACGAGGTGCTTAACAAATGTATAACAGACTGCTTGTCTGTTAATAAACTGTATCTCTAAGGAATATTATTTGCCAGGTACTTCCCAGAAATTCAGTTGATCAACAAACAATGTAGCGAAATTCCGCGGTTAATTATAGGGCTCATTTTACCTTTTCCATTAACAGAAATGCAGATATATTGGCCAACTACCCTTATATGCTAGACTCGGCTTCCTGATAAATAATAGAAAACAGACCCTAACGTAGGGGTACGCGGTTCGAGGATTACAAAATGACATTTATCATTCGCTCGGCATTGTTTTTAACTATTTTTGCACTGTTGATTTCATGGTCACATGCTTTTGCCGCCGAATCTACTGCGTGGACAATTGAGGGGCGCACCTTACCGCCCCCGGCAGCGGCAAGCGAGTTCCTTAATAGGTCTATTGGCAATACGCCAGAACCGAATATTGCGACCAGTAGTCAGGTTCCACAGACCCGTGAACAGTGGGAAGAATTTGTCAGAGCCGTAGACGGAGCACGTGCCGTTCAGTTCGAAACCTTAGAGCAAATGGCCAAGGTATCAATCAGGCAGGACCAGATTGCTGGTGTTAATGTTTATTATATTACTCCCGACGAAATCTCACCTGAGCACAGCGATCATTTATTCTTTCATATCCATGGTGGGGCCTATGTTATAGGCGGAGGTGATGCCAGCGTGACTGAAGCAGTGCAATTGGCCAGTTCATCTGGTATCCGTGCGCTTTCTGTCGATTACCGTATGCCCCCCTTTTCGCCCTTTCCTGCCGCTGTCGATGACACTATCGCTGTTTACCAAGAAGTACTTAAAACACAGGAAGCAGGGGGCATTGCCATAGGAGGCACATCGGCTGGTGGGGGGCTTGCATTCGCCGCGATACATCAGATGAAGACACTTGGCCTCCCGATACCAGGAGCCATATTTGCTGGCACACCGTGGGCTGACCTGACCAAGACCAGTGATACACTCTTCACAAACGAAGGAATCGATCGAGTGCTAGTGACTTATGACGGTCTTCTGAAAGGTGCTGCAGAATTGTATGCGGATGGTCATAATATGAAGGATCCATTAATCTCACCACTGTATGGTGACTTCAGTGGTTTTCCGCCTACTATCTTAATCTCGGGTACCCGGGATTTGCTTCTCAGTGATACTGTACGCTCCCATCGAAAACTACGTGAAGCCGGGGTAGTAGCGGACCTTCATGTTTACGAAGGTATGTCCCATGCCGGTTATTTGTTTGGTCCTAACCTACCAGAATCAGCAAGTGTGTTTGCCGAAATAAACCAATTTCTGCAGCGGCATCTAGACTAACCGGCTTTGAAAGTAACTGGGTAACTGGAGTCGCCTGCAACTTGGCAACTATAGACGCGCTGGTGCCAAATTGCAGGTGCCTCTTATTTTATTTGCTTTCTTAAGTTGCAGGCGTCCACTGTTTTATGCATAAAATGTTTTTGCTTTTAATACTTCTCCTCTGCGGGTGTTCGACGTCCTCGATAGTCGACCCTCAACACCCCTCCTTGGCATTCAACAAAGCAGGCGAAGGTGAAGTAACTGTTATTTTCGAATCGGGTTTAGGCAATGGGATGAATTCATGGGATCCTGTGATCGACCCTATCTCCAGCTTTGCTACCACATTTGTTTATGATCGTCCCGGGTATGGTCGTAGCCGTAGCGTTTCAGTTCGCAGCAGGACTGGTTTAGACAGTGTGGAACGATTACGTACGCTATTGGCAAGGTCAAATCTTGAGCCTCCTTATGTTCTTGTCGGTCACTCCATGGGCGGTCTCTATATGCAATTGTTTGCGCGCCTTCACCCTGATGAAGTGGTGGGAGTCGTCCTGGTGGATTCCACCTCGGTAGGTAAGAGAAGTGTGCCTACTCCGGTTGGACTCCCAGCAGTTCTGAAAAGAGAATATGATGGCATTGCAGAGACTATCAAGCAGGTAGAGGAGTCACCACCGTTTCCTGAAGTGCCGTTATTTGTACTCACTGCAGGCTCAACTGACGGAAGCAGACGAGTGGCTGAACAACATATGAAAAACCAACGACGACTTGCAACACTGAGCACTTATAGTAATCATGTTGTCTCAGTAAGATCTGGGCATTTCGTACAACATGACGACCCGGAAGCAGTTATAGAAGCGGTAAGGTTTGTGGTTGATCAGGTAGAGAATAATTATTTATTAGGATCAAAATAATCACTTTAGAACAAGGAAAATGAAATGAAAAAAGACACCAGGCTAATTGTTTCTTTATTCTTTATTTATCTGGTTTCTAATGTAAATGCCGCCGATGTCTCTGAAGTCGTTACGCAAAGCGGTACGTACCAGGGTCATAGCTCAGAGCACGCCAGTGGCATTACAGTATTTAAGGGCATAGCCTATGCTTCACCACCGGTGCGAGATTTACGCTGGAAACCACCTGCTTCTCCTATTCCTTTTGCCGGGGTTCGAGACGCAAGCCGTGTCGGACCGGCCTGTTGGCAGGCTAGAAATTCCGATGCTTCCTTGTATGCTCGTGGCAACCTGGAGCGATCTGAGGACTGCCTTTATTTGAATGTATTTACCGGTGCTGATGACAGTACTGAATCACTGCCTGTAATGGTGTGGTTTCACGGCGGGGGCAACACGGCAGGGCATGGTGGCCCACTGATTTTCGACGGCTCTAACCTGGCCGCTCGTGGTGCAGTTATTGTTACAGCAAACTATAGACTGGGTACCTTAGGTTTTCTGGCGCACCCAGCTCTCACTGCTGAATCGAATAATGATTCTTCCGGAAATTATGGAATTCTTGATCAATTAGCCGTGCTTCACTGGGTGCAGGATAATATCGTTAACTTTGGCGGTGATCCTGGTAGAGTCACAATCTTTGGCCAGTCAGCAGGAGGTACAGATGTTTGCCTGTTGATGTCGTCACCGTTAGCCGAGGGCCTGATTCACGGGGTCATTGGTCAGTCCCCCGGTTGCATAAAACTGGACAGAAGCCTGACCGATGGCAACAACTCAGGCCATCAGGCTGGACTTTCTTATGCTAGTCAGCTCGGTGTTGCCGGGAAGGATAGTGCGGCATTACAGCAACTCCGAGAACTGCCCGCAGAACAATTGGTACAGGCTGGAGTTGGTGGTGGAACTATCATCGATGGCTGGGTGATCCCCGATGCGCCGTACACCTTGTTAGAGACCGGGCAGAATAATCAAATACCGGTAATGGTCGGTGGTCTGGCGCATGAAAATCACGGCTTGCAGCACACAAGCCCAGAGATTTCTGAACAGCAATTAGACTCTTACTTACAATCTTCGTTTGGAGAATCTGCTGGACAGGTCAAGAGCGCCTACGGCGATATCCTTGCCAGCTCACCACTTGATGCCAGAAAACAAATTGCGACCGACAATGGATTCTTGTTGTCTTCACGTATGTGGGGACGATTAGTTGAGCACAGGGGAAGTAATGCCTATGTGTATTTCTTTACCCGTGAGCCACCAGCGTTTCGACTGTACGTTCCTGAAATGCCAGATCTGCATTCTGACGGTGGTCAGCGCCATTACGGTGCCTACCATTCCGGGGAGTTGGCTTATGTGTTTGATAATCTGGGCCTGGTAGGAATCGGATGGGACGATGATGACCGAGCACTAGCAGAAACGGTAGCTGATTACTGGGTCAGTTTTGCCCGTAACGGAAACCCCAACGGCGATGGTTTACCTAATTGGCCCGCTTATCGGGCCAGTGAAGATAGAGTACAGATTCTTGGTACCAATGTACGTTCCGCGATCCATCCAAAGAAAGCTGAGCTTGATATGTTAGAGGAAATATATCTGAGCCAGAGGTGAGTTAGTGTTTCCCGTTACACTTGCCTTGACTGAAACCGGATATGTTTTTTCTTTCTAGACGCTGAATGGATCTTTTGGTTTAGTGAGGATAGTTTTATGTCAACCGGATGCAAGTCAAAAGACAATATCCCCAACCCGAACCATTTACCAAAAATTGGTTAAGCTAGGACTAAAACAGTCATACTCAATTAATTGATAGGGTAGGTGTGCTTTAGAGTAAAATATACTGTACTTCAGCATGATGACGCGGATTGTCCAACCAGGTAATGTCTATCACAATGAAAACTCTGATATTCTTTTTGCTGGTTGGTTTCCACGTTGCGGCGATAGCAGAAAGTGAGTGCGTTGTATTACTCCATGGCTGGGCTCAGGTAACGAACTCGATGGGTAGACTTGACAGCACTCTGAGTCGTGCTGGTTATAACGTAGTCAATGTAAAATATGCCTCACGTCGTTATGAGATCGAGATACTGGCAAAAGACGCAATTGGACGTGGTGTTTCTGAATGCCGGAGTGCGGGTACGGGTACTATTCACTTTGTCACCCATTCACTAGGTGGGATTTTACTCAGGGTTTATCTTGAGCATGAAGAACTGGAAGACCTTGGCAGGGTTGTCATGCTGGGTCCGCCAAACCAGGGTTCTGAGTTAGTTGAAAGCTTATTGCATGTTCCTGGATTTAAAACCATTGGCGGTCCAGCCAGTGTGGAACTGGGCACTTCAGATGACAATATCCTGAGCAATTTGAGCCCGGTAGATTTCGACCTGGGCATCATCGCTGGAACTACCAGTATCAACCCGCTGGGTTTTCTGTTTATGCCTGGACCTAACGACAGCATAGTTTCGGTTGAGAATACGAAGGTTGAAGGCATGAAGGCTCACCTGGTATTACCTGTTACTCACCAACTTATGATGCGAAACAATGAAGTCATTGATCACGCAGTACACTACCTCAAAACCGGCACTTTTATTCCTTGAGCCAGGTGACAGTGGAGTTTATATAAATCCCACCCCCACCTTAAACCATAGACATTAAGGAAGTTGGCTACTATGCTTCAGTTAACTTCAAAATAGGGAACTTACAATGGCTTACACATTAATTGGTAAGGATTTTGTTCCTCCAGATATTCATGCCAAGGTGTCCGGCAAGGCTAAATACGCCGAAGACTTTAGAGCCGAAGGCATGCTCTACAGCCGCTTGCTCACCAGTCCTCTTCCCCATGCACGAGTCCTAAACATTGACGTTACTGAGGCGCTACAGATCGAGGGTGTGGTAGCTGTACTTACCGCCGATGACGTGCCCTCCCTGCCGGGCGCACAAAATCAAATATTGACCAATACACCCGCCTATATTGGAGATCCTATTCTGGCAGTGGCCGCTGTTGATGAGCAAACTGCTGAAAACGCAATAGCGGCCATCAATATCGAATTCGAAAGACTTCCTTTTACCATTGACCCGCTAACCAGCCTGCACCCGGATGGCTCCAATGCCCGTGTCGAAGGCAATGTCGGCAATTCTTCGCTGCGAGAGCCGATAAGAACTGTGCGCTGGTCCCAGGATGATTTTACCGCTGCCGGAGAAGACAAACTTCCTTTGGGGGAACCAGCCATTGAATGGACCGTGGGAGACGTTAATGCCGGCTTTGCTACAGCAAGTTATACCTTAGACGAGAGTTTTGTAGTTGCCAGCAATGCCCATCACTCAATGGAGCCTCGCTCGGCCATGTCGTATTGGGAAAATGGCAAATGTTTTCTTTATGCCTCCAGTCAGAGCCAGAGTTTTCCAGTGCCTACTGTCGCTTCTTATATCGGTATTGAACCTGAGGACCTGGTTTTTATAGCGGAATTTTGCGGCGGTGGTTTCGGCTCGAAAGGCGCTGGCTATCCTTCCATGTCGATACCAGCTCACCTCGCCAAATTGACAGGCAGACCTGTCATGCTGCGTATCTCCCGTGAAGAAGAATACTATATTGGATCAGCCCGCCATGGATTCCAGGGCCGGGTAAAAATGGGCTTCCGGGAAGACGGGCGAATCACGGCCGTTGACCTCTATATCGTTCAAGACAATGGCGGCAATGCTGGTTTTTCTGACTGGCTCTCCGCCGCAGACGCACTCTCTTTAGTCTATACACCGTTGGCTATGCGATTCCGGGGAATACCGGTGTTTACCAACACCCCAGCGAAAGGTCCTCAGCGCGGACCGGGTCAGAATCAACTGGCTGTGGCGATTGAGCCGTTGATGGACAAGGCGGCCAAAGCACTGAGTCTGGATCCACTTGCAATAAGAAGTATAAATGCGCCTGGTCACGATGCGCGATACGGTAGCGGCCAGGGTTCCATCACCAGCTCACATTTACCGGAAGCTCTGGCAAAGGGCGCAGAACAGTTTGGCTGGGAAGAAAAGTTCGCGCAAAATGGCCAACGTAAGGGTAGTAAAGTGATTGGTGTTGGCGTCGGTCAAGCCTATCACTCAGCTGGGAGCAATGGATTCGATGGCCTGGTACGTATTTCCCCGGAAGGAAAGTTACATATCCATACCGGAGTGGGCAATCTTGGAACCTATTCACATACCAGTACATCTCGTGTAGCTGCCGAAGTACTCAAATACAGCTGGGATAATTGCGTGATAGAGCGCGGCGACAGCCGAAAGCATTTACCCTGGAATTTAGGGCAGTTCGGTAGCAATACGTCTTTCACCATGACACGAACCAACTATGTAGCAGCCGTTGATGCGGTAGAGAAGCTACTTGAGATAGCCGCAAACGATTTAGGCGGAGTGCCAGAGGACTATGACATTGGCGATGAACGCGTGTTCTTACGCGCGGACCCTTCGGTATTTCTTAGCTACGCAGCCGCCGCCAGGCGTGCTATTGAAATTGGCGGCAAATACAGCGGCCAGATTGCACCTGAAGATATTAACCCTATGACCTCCGCCGCCGTAGCAGGTCTTGCCGGAACCGGTTTGATAGGCGTGGCAAAAGATAACCTGGAGAAGCAAGGCACGGTTCCCGCATTGGCAGCCGGGTTTATTCAAATTGAGTTGGATTTGGAAACCGGTAAATATGAAATTATGGAATATCTTGGGGTGGCAGATTGCGGCACGGTACTTCACCCACAGGGATTAGCTGGACAAATAAAGAGTGCAGCGTTTATGGGTTTTGGTATGGCCGGTTTTGAACGCCATGCCTACGATCCGCAAAATGGATTACCTGCCAATGTCAGCTTTCACCAGAGCAAGATACCAACGATTCTGGATGTAAAAGCCAACATGGATTGGGCAGCAATTGATAAGCCAGATCCGCAAAATCCAGTGGGAGCTAAGGGAATAGGAGAACCCATTCAAGGCTGCGCTGCAGCTGCCTTATTGTGTGCGATCTCTAACGCAATGGGCGGACACTATTTTAATCGCAGCCCGGTAACAGCTGATATGATAGTGAATGCAGCGGCCGGCAGGAAACAATCTCATAAACCCCTTCAAACCAATACAGTATAATGGGAAGTGTAAGGATTATACTTAGTCCTTAGGTAACCCGAACTCATCGCGAGCAATTATTTTAATCCAACATTGAGCGTGTTGTTTGTAGCGTTTAATTTCAAAATATCAAGGTGCCTGTTAGGGATAGTAGAATTAATAGTTAATCCTCTCTCAAATAAACTAGCGCATTATCAGGCTTGGCCGATACGGATAATTATTCATATCACGACATGCGTGGGTGCGCCGCTTGCTTAGATTGGCATTTGAACTTAAACGCCTCTATGCATGACAGGTAATTAATCCGGCATTAAGAACAATACGATAAAAAACGGAAATATAGTGAGTCTGAAAGATAGTTCTACCAAGTCTGTTCCATTTCAATTTACTGGCGATAGTCTCGAATATTTTCGAATCTGGATTGTCAATCTGGTGTTAACTATTTTGACCCTGGGCATTTATTCCGCGTGGGCCAAAGTAAGGACTAATCGGTATTTCTACGGCAATACTTTGGTACATGGTTCCGCATTTAATTACACAGCTGACCCGGTTAAAATTCTTAGAGGGCGAATTTTTGCTGTTGTACTCTTTATAATCTATCAGGCGTGTATACGTTTCTACCCTGTGGTTGCTGGGTATATATTGATCGTTTTTGTTCTATTTTTACCGTTTATTTATGTAATGAATATGGCTTTCAAAATGCGATATACAACATGGCGCGGTATAAACTTTAATTTTTATAGAGATTACCGAATTGCCTACCTGGTTTTTGCCCCGATAATAATCTATATAGTATTGGTTTCATTGGCTCCCTTAATTATTGGTCTTAACGAAGAAGTTTTATTGGAACCAACTGAAAACGCAGATGAGTTTTCATCTGAAATGGCCACTTACCTCGTCTTTGTATCTGGTGTAGCAATTGTGGGCATGTTTTGCTTTCCACTATGGCAGAAATTCTACTACCAGTTTATTGGAAATCGAGCGAGTTACGGAAACGCTAGTTTTAGTTTTTCTGTATCTAGTTGGAAATTTTATAAAATATATTTGGTCGCCTTTTTTATGATAGTGGGTGGCATGCTGTTGTATGCATTATTTATTGGATTGTCTCTAAATTATTTTGCCGAAAGTCTTACACTTAACAGGTTTACTTTTACCCTACTGCCGCTAATACTTATTTTGATTCCTTATCTTTTGGCGTTCTCATATATTCAAACCCGTCTGACCAATGTTATTTATAGCAATTTACGGCTTGAAGACATTTGTTTTGAAAGTAAACTGTCCTTTGTCAAAATGACGGTCCTGTATATTACTAATACCTTGGCTATCCTGGTATCTATAGGTCTGGCGATTCCCTGGACAAAGATCAGGATGGCCAGATATAGGGCAGACAATATGTATGTTTTATCGGACACTCTTGAGGAATTCGTCGCCGTCCACAATGAGGATATAAATGCCGGTGCGGACGCATTTTCCGATATATTTGACCTGGACATTGGCTTGTGACAATTACTTTCAAAGCAAAATACTACAACGGGAAAAAATCAGCAAATCAAGATTTGCAGGTCGCTATTGATGACAATGGTTGGCTTCACTTATTAGATTGCGACATTCCTTCAACTCACATGAAGGACATAGTAATCAACTCTAGAGTCGGCAATAGTATACGTTTTTTAACACTTCCAGATGGTGCCTGCCTGGAAACTTCTTGCAATGACGAAGTTGATGAAGCGTCTCGAAACTGGGGATTAACCGATTCCACCTATCTACATTTGTTAGAACGAAGTACTAAAATTGCCTTCATTGCAATTCTTATACTTGTAGTTGGAAGCTACTTTTTTGTAACAAAAGGCATCCCCGCCTTAGCTTTTGTAATTACCAGCAGCCTTCCGATTTCGGTTGATGAGCGATTGGGAGGCGAGATATTAGAACAACTCGATCAATTGGTGTTTGCTGAAACTCAGCTTGATATCAGTCGCCAACGGGAACTGGAAGAACTTTTTGTGTCTCTGACGCCAGATGACCAGCGCAACTATCAATTGCGTTTTCGTTCTAGCCGAATTCTGGGAGCAAATGCAATTGCTCTGCCTGATGCGCAGATTGTATTTACAGATCAGCTTATTAATTTATCTGAAGATGACAATATGATTGCTGGGATCATGCTGCATGAAATCGGGCATGTGAAAGAAAGACACGCTATGCAGGCTGTTGTACGCCAAGCGGGACTGTCTTTGCTTATAGTTGCACTCACTGGTGATGTAAATACCGCTGCAACGACGTTATTGGTGTTGTTTCCCAGCTTTCTAATTCAATCACAATATTCTAGAAATTTGGAATGGTCCGCTGATACTTATGCTTTAGAGCAAATGCTTGCTCGAGGGATAGATACCGGGCATTTCGCTGACATAATGCAAAAAATGACACAGCCAAGGGACGCTACTGAAGGTGATGCTCGATTAACTATAACCGACGATAGTGAGGAATCCGGTATTCTGGAATACTTTTCAACTCACCCAGCCACACAAGAAAGAATCGCACGATTTAGAAATGCGGCCCGATAACAGACATGGATAGGTTGTTTTTAATCCTTTCAACTCGTTCTCATCTACCTAAAAATCCAGATCATCCCGTGCTTGATCTTGGAAAATTGCCATTCGTTCATCTCTTTCCGCGATTTGAATTCTGCTATAACAGAGGCGACGGCGCATTACGCTACCTAAAACCACTTCATAGTTACAAACGATTTGATCATCATAGGCAGCTGTCTGGTTGAACAATTCAACTTCTTCATCAGTGGGAAGTCTGTTATTGCTGCCAGAAGGTGCAGCGCAAGCGGTAACGAAGAGACTCAGGGAAAGTATCAAAAATAGTTGTTTCATTGTAAATCTCCTTGTCGTCAATTTTAACGTGAATACGGTCACTGAAATCGGTAATCTACGCGTCTTTTTTTGACTAATTTGTAACTCTTGCTCTGTCGGCATTAATGCGAGTATTACTGAAATTATTTGTCTGGAGGAAGCTTCTAGCATACTTGATTATTAAATAGTACCAAATCTAATCAGGATACGGCAAAACGTAGCAGAACAGAGACTTGTGGTTTTTGTGGTTTTAAAAATCCTGGACAGTTCCTCTGGAAAGGTGCTTTTCAATCTCCCTTAGCATAGGTTTCATAAAAAATAAATCCTTCGGGCAAACGTCCACTTTTATGTCGTTTACTTGTAACTGGTCAGCCACAACCGGGCCTACTGCAGCAACCAGGGTTTGCTTCAATCCGGCCAGGAGTTGTGCTTCTTGACCATTTGCCTTGGCTACGCTTAACAGTCGAACAAATTGCGC
>SMVA01221741.1_pt1 | contig 13732 bp, 9 predicted proteins | sample 2456451 | NCBI WGS metagenome assembly SMVA01 (sample SAMN11095933, study PRJNA526329) | marine sediment metagenome | biome: Marine sediment; feature: Surficial sediment; material: Deep marine sediment; isolation source: Hadal surficial sediment | place: Pacific Ocean | collected 2014-05 | depth 0-1...
CTACAGAACTCTCTGATCACAAAGTCCGATATCCGGCGGTCTAGACGGAGAGATATGACCATTTATTCCGTCGTCGGAAATATCGGGCCAAAAAAGAAGGGTAAAAAGTGGTCCAAATCGCCACAAGAAACGGCCTCACTACTCAATACGGCCGATCGGGAATATAAACGGGGAATTGGACTGCCCAGTGCTGTAACTCGCGGCGAGGGGATCAACGTATTGGTAGATCGTCATGTGGCGTGGTTTACCGATGAGGAGCTCAAGAGCTTCAAAAAGCATCTTGCGGCGTTGGAGGAAAAGATGAAAAGGGGAGCAAAACGGGAGAATAGTCGACTGTTTGCTTTTACATACACCTTGAATCCTCTGGAAATGAAGCCGATCCGACGCCCGAACAGTTAACACCGAACATCAAATGAAAAATTCCGAGCGGTTAAAACTGAACATCCATTGAGCATTTCTGAACGAATCGTCGCCTGCGTTTTTGCACTCGCCCTTGCGCCCTCTGCTGTAGCGCAAAATAGTCAAACAGTCGCCGTTCAAGCCGCCATACAACATGTGGCGAAGGGACAGCCGGCCAAAGCCATTTCCATGCTCGATTCACTGCTCGCTCTTCACCCTGACTTTGACCAGGGGTGGGTGGGCCTGGGTCAGGCATATCGGGCAAACGGAGAAAACGAGGCCTCACTAAAAGCATTTCAGAAAAGTGCAGAGCTAAATCACTCAAATCCTGTTACGATGTATAACCTGGGCATTGCCTATGCCCTCGTGAGCGATTTAGACGGGGCATTCGAGTGGCTTCTTAAAGCAAAAACGTCCAATTCGGTCAATGTGACCAATTTCGACGGTCTAGAGGCCGCAAACAATATTCGTGCGGACACCCGGTACGCGTCTCTTTTCCCTTCCGAGCAAGAGATGTCGGACCCCTTTGTGGAAGGGGGCAGACTCCTCAGGGAGTGGCGGGGAGAGAGCCCACGAGATCAGTTCGGTTGGATCGCAAGAAACATCGGCGACGTGGATGGGGATGGAATTAATGATCTGGTAACGTCTGCTCCGACTCGAAGCGAAGGCGCTCCTCAATCGGGAAAAATTTACGTGTATTCAGGTCGTTCCGGTGATCTGATCTGGACGAAAACGGGTACCGTTGCCAACGGTCAATTGGGGATGGGAATCGAATCCGCAGGTGATGTCGACGGGGATGGAATACCCGACGTGATTGCCGCAGCGCCCTACGACAATCATGTATTTGTTTATTCGGGAAGGGATGGTCGGGAAATTTTCTCGATCGAAGGACCCGATTCCACCGGAGTATTCGGCTCCCACGTAAAAGGAATCGGCGATGCCAACGGTGATGGCTATGGAGACTTTCTCGTGGGAGAGCCCTTTCAAATTTGGGGAGCTCCGATAAAAGGAGGCACGCTTTTGCGTTCGGGTCGGGCTCACATTTATTCGGGCAGGGACGCTTCGGAACTCTTGGTTCTATCCGGTGAGAACGCGGGCGATGCCTTTGGACGGGCCGTTGCCGGTCAAACGGTGGACGGTACCACGTACTTCATGATCGGAGCACCAAACGCCGGTCCGAACAACCGAGGGCGGACCTACGTGTATAAAAATCTATCAGAAACGCCGTTTTTTGTCATTGAACCTGAAAATTCAGGAATAAGTCTGGGCGGCATGTTTCTCTCCATTGTCGGAGATGTGAATGCCGACGGGACGCCTGATATGTACGCATCTGATTGGGCTGATTCTGCTCTAGGCGCGTCAACCGGTCGGATTTACGTCCACTCGGGCGCCGACGGTACGCGTCTGCACGTGTTTAAAGGAGAAGCGGCCGGTGATGGATTCGGGATAGGGATTTCTGACGCAGGAGATGTCGACAAAGATGGGCACGATGACCTCATTGTGGCGGCCTGGCAGTACTCAGGAGCCGCGCCATCCGGTGGGAAGCTCTATCTCCATTCGGGCAGGACAGGAGAACTCATGAGAGTTTATACAGGGAAGATCCCAGGTGAAACACTCGGATTTGACACGACTGGGATGGGCGACGTCAACGGAGACGGCGTGGTCGACTTTCTGATTACGTCGGCGTGGAGCGTAGTAAATGGTTACCAATCTGGACGAATGTTCATTCTTTCAGGTAGGTGAGTTCGTCGAAGAGTCCGGTTGTGTTCAGGTGTGACGCATCTGCAGGGTCCATGATCGCGTTCTAGTTGTCGGAGTTCCGTATTTTCCTCTTCGTACCTGTACTCATTCTCAAAGAAGTAGAAAAACCCGATGGATCAAAGTTTTCTAAGCCAGGAGTTGTTTGGACTGGTCGTACTGGAGTGGATAAAGTTGATTGGCCTGTGGTTCTCGCTCACAGGCGTGTTTTTACTCGCCCGTCGACTTCTGTTCGGGCGGTTTTCGAAACTCGCTGAACGAACTGAAAACCAAATCGATGATGTTATTGCAGAATTGCTTCATCAGACGAAGCTGTTCTTCCTGTTGATTATCGGGCTTTACGTCTCGGCCGAGATCCTGACTCAGGATGCCCCGGCAGTCGACATTATTCTGCGTGTAGTATTTATAAGTCTACTCGTGCAGGTCGGGATTTGGTGCTCGTCGTTGATTGCGCAGTGGGCTCAGTGGTTCAGTGAGAGAAATGCGGAAGATGGAGAAAGCAACGTCACTGCGATAAAGGCTCTTGTAATAATCGGCCGTATGGTCATCTGGTCAGTTATCATCCTAATGGCGCTCGACAACTTCGGTGTCAACATAACCGCACTTGTCGCAGGACTTGGAATAGGAAGTTTGGCGGTTGGACTAGCCCTAAAAGACGTCTTTCAAGATATTCTCGCCTACATATCTATCCTGGTAGACAAGCCATTCGTGTACGGGGACTACATGGTCGTCGGTGATTATTCCGGGACTGTAGAACACATTGGAATTAAATCTACGAGAGTTCGAAGTCCCACGGGAGAGCTGATCATATTCGGCAATTCCGACCTGCTGTCCAGCCGTCTGCGCAATTACAAGAGTTTGAATGAGAGGCGAGTACAATTCAGTTTGGGCGTAACCTATGATACGCCGCACGAAAAACTGGCTGAGATACCTGCAAAGTTGCAGGAGATTGTCGAGTCTCATGAGATTACTCGATTCGACCGGTCGCATTTCAAGGAGTTTGGAGATTCGGCTATCGTGTTTGGGACACAGTACTATATGCTGGTCCCGGAGTATGCCACTTATCTGGATACACAACAGTCCATCAATTTGGCTGTTCACAAGTACTTCGAGCGTGAGTCCATCGAGTTTGCCTTCCCAACTCAAACGATTCACCTGGAAACACGGCCTCCCTCGAGTGAAGGACCGACTCCACAAGAAACCACCGTCGGAGCGCCAGCCTAGAATGCGCACGGTTTAATTATTGACGGAGCGCCAGCCGGATCATTTCTTCTGCAGTTGTGGCATCGGGATTTTTGTCCAAAACTCTTCGAAGGCTTTTATCCGCACCGACTCTGGACAAGCCAAGTGCTTCGAGCGCGGCCATGGCATCGGAGCGCGCTGTCGATCCGTTGTCACGGTCGGAGCCTGTTGAACCCGCGTCCACGATTTTCTCGAACCGATCTCGGAGCTCAACGATCAGACGCTCGGCCGTCTTCCGCCCGATCCCCGGAATCCGCGTTAGCATAACCGCATCTCCATCCACGATGCGCGTTCCAATCTCTGTGGGATTCATGGCAGAAAGTGCTGCGAGCGCCAGTTTAGGACCAATTCCTGATACGCCTAAGAGAAGATTGAACACGGTTCGCTCTTCGTCAGAGGCGAAGCCGAATAGGAGGATGGCGTCGTCTCTAACGTAGTGGTGACACTGAAGTCGAACGTCGTCACCCGCCTTCGGTAGTTTTTCAAACGTCGATGTGGGAATTAGAAGTTTGTAGCCGAGCCCGCCCACGTCAATAACCGCTTCAGTCGGTTTCTTTGAGGAGAGCGTTCCAGAGACGTAATCTATCATTCCAAATGGGTCATTCGAGTGGTCAGGTGCAGCACGAAATTACGACGAAGGCGATGCGGGTGCTTCGATAAATAACTGTCTGATGTCCTCACGGTCGAATCGCATCACAATCGGAAGTCTGCGACCCATTCCAAACGCCTTTCCGCTGACACGAAGACCGGGCGCAGCCTGACGTCGTTTGTATTCACTCCGATCCACCGCGTGTAATACACTTCTCACCAATTCGTCCTCGTACTCGGTCGAATCAACAATGGAATGAAGATCTTGACGCTGTTCGACGTATCGTCTGAGGATATCATCCAGGACGGGATACGGAGGCAGCGTGTCGTCGTCGCGCTGATTTTCGGACAGTTCAGCAGAGGGCGGCTTGGAAATCGTGTTTTTTGGGATAACGTCACAGCCTGCCTGGTCATTGATGAGTTCCGCAAGCTGATATACCTGCGTTTTGAACACATCGGATAGAACGGCAAGTCCACCGCTCATGTCACCATACAGGGTCGCAAATCCCATCGAAAGCTCACTCTTGTTGCCGGTGGTTAAGAGTAGATGGTCAAACTTGTTCGAGATCGCCATCAAGGTGAGCCCACGCGAACGAGCTTGAATGTTTTCTTCAGCAATTCCACGAGATAATCCTGAAAAAAGCGGTTCCAATATCTCAGAATACGCATCGACGGCCGATTCGATCGAAACTTTATGAAACTCGATGTCCAGGTTCTCGGCCAGTTCCTTAGAATCTTCTACCGACCCGCGCGATGAAATCGCTGACGGCATGGTTATACCGACTACGCCCGCCGCTCCGAGCGCTTTTACGGCAAGAGCACACGTTACGGCCGAATCAATGCCCCCCGAGAGTCCTACTAGTGCTTTTTCGAAAATGCCTGTCTTGGCTACATAGTCGCGGATTCCCAAAACCAGTGCATCGTGCAGGTCTTGAACTGGATCACGCAACCGATCCTCGCATTCTTCAGTGCTCTCTGTATCCCAGAACACGAGCGCTTCTTCAAACGATGGAGCACAGCAAAGCATGGTGCCGTCAGGAGCGTGAACACGCGAATCACCATCGAACAGCACCTCGGTGTTGGCACCGACCTGGTTGACCAGAACGAAGGGAATGTGATAGCGTTCGCAGATGGTTTCAACAAGACGGTTTCGCTGATCGTGTTTCCCCTCCGAAAACGGGGAAGCCGAAATGTTGATGAAAAGATCAGCGCCTGCGCTTGCCAGATCGTCGAGAGGATTCTCGGCATACATCTGATAGTCAGAGAACCCCTGCCAATTCCACATATCCTCACAGATAGAGATGCCTATCCGATAGCCTCGAAATTCGCAAACGTCTACGTCCGAGCCTGGCGAGAAATATCGGGTTTCGTCGAATACATCGTAGGTCGGCAGCAAAATTTTTCGGGCACGATGAATCACTCGCCCGTACTCGAGCAGAATGGCTTCATTCAGTAGTTTTTTCCCCGAAGCGTCTGGATTCCGGATAGGCGCTCCGATCAGGATGCCGATTCCATTCGGTGCATTTTCTGCAATCCAGTGGACGGCAGCCTCTGCCGAATCTATAAATACAGGATTGTCGAGTAGATCCAGCGGGGGGTACCCGGTTACACACATTTCAGGAAATACGACAAGATCCGCGCCCTTTCTGTCCGCCTGTTGAGCGAATTCGACGATTTTTCTGGCGTTTCCGGAAATGTCTCCGACAATCGGATTTATTTGGGCGAGAGCAATATGCATGATTGATATCCTTGTCTATGCCCTGATACGCCTTCCCGAACCGATTGATGCCAGGCGTGCATCCTAAGAATTTGACTGAGTGTGGGTCCGAATTGCTTCGCGAAGTTGCTCTTCCGGGAGCGTAGCGCCCGTCCACGCTTCGAAGGACGCTGCTGCCTGACCAATCAGCATTTCGAGACCCTCGATGGTTGAAGCGCCCCCCTTTGAGGCCTGATCCAATAAAAGCGTATGCGCCGGATTATAGACTAGGTCGTAGACAATATGGCCATCGTGAATCAACTCCGGATGCATACACGGTGTCTCGCCGACGATTGGCGTCATTCCTACGGATGTCGCGTTAACGAGTAAAGTTGCTTGCTGAATCGACAGCGCAGAATAATCCCATTTTACAACCTCGATTCGGTCTCCCGAGGGATCTATGAGTCGGGCCAGGGTATCACCATTTTCGTCCGACCTGCATACGAGATGAATTCGAGCCATATCGAGCTCGTTCAAGATTGCGTAAGCAACCGCTCGGGCTGCACCTCCGCTTCCCCAGACAAGTGCTTCCCGATCCTTCAATTTCTCTTTGACCCCACCGAGTGGTCTCAAAAATCCGGGCACATCTGTATTGTCGCCAATCAAATGCGGATTCGAGCCTGAGTCGGAATACTCACAGGTGATCGAATTTACTGCACCAACGGCTTCAGCTCGTTCGGTCAATTCGTCCAGAAAGAAAATGACATCCTGCTTGTGAGGGATGGTCACATTCGCGCCGTGAAATCGAAAAGTCTTTATCCCTTGAATGGCGTTTCCAAGAGACCCTTTATCAACCCGAAAAGCCAGGTAAACCATTTCCAGATTCAGCTCCTGAAATCCGGCGTTATGAATGAACGGAGAAAGGGAATGAGAGACCGGATCTCCGAGGAGAGCGACAATCCGAGTATCAGGAGTAACAAACATGCAGAAAAACGACTAGACAGCGGATTCGAATCTGACTCTGTGAATTACAGCGCGTCTCTTGAATCGGTTGTAATTGTGTTACGAAGATAGTAGCCTTGCGGGACTGAATCTCAGTTCTCTAGAGGTACTCCACAACCGAAATGTCCACTATAAGTTTTCTTGATCAAGTCCATCGGATGTTCGAAAAGGCTGCGGCCTACACGGTTCATCCCGCCGGACTCTTGTCGCAGATCAATATTTGTAACAGCGTCTACCGCATGGAATTTCCGCTCGTCAGGGACGACGGGTCGATAAAGGTGATCAAAGCCTGGAGAGCCGAACACAGTCAGCACAAGTTGCCTGTGAAGGGCGGAATTCGTTTTGCCATGGCTGTCAATGAAGATGAGGTGATGGCTCTCGCATCACTAATGACATACAAGTGCGCCATCGTAAATGTGCCTTTTGGTGGTGCGAAAGGTGGGGTAATGCTTGATCGACGGGAGCTTTCGGACACCGAACTGGAGCGTGTCACCCGGAGGTATACGTATGAGCTTTTCAGGAAGAATTTCATTGGCCCCGGCATTGATGTTCCAGCTCCGGACTACGGAACCGGCCCCCGAGAGATGGCTTGGATCATGGACACGTACATGACGCTTTCGTCCGATAAGCTCGATGCGTTGGCTTGCGTGACCGGAAAGCCCGTGGGCCATGGTGGTGTCCGGGGTCGGAATGAAGCGACCGGGCGCGGAACGTTTTATGGGATTCGCGAAGCCTGTGATGATGTCGATCGCATGAAGGACCTGGGGTTTAAGCCTGGCCTGGCAGGGAAAACGATTGTGGTTCAGGGGTTAGGAAATGTGGGATTCCATGCTGCCAAATACCTTGAGGAAGAGGGAGACGCCATCATTGTCGGGATCGCTGAGTACGAGGGAGCCATTCATAACCCAGAAGGACTGAACGTGGAATCTGTAGTCGCCCACCGGAAAGAAACGGGTTCTATCCTGAACTATGAAGGTGCGCAGAATATCGAGAATACTGCAGAGGCACTCGAGCTTCCGTGCGACATCTTGGTTCCTGCAGCCCTCGAAGCACAGATCACCAAGCACAACGCCGATCGAATTCAGGCGAAAATAGTAGCGGAGGCGGCAAACGGGCCGGTTACCGCTGACGCCGATACCATGCTTCTCGAAAAGGGAGTGTTGATTATTCCAGACGTGTACCTGAACGCGGGTGGTGTAACGGTTTCGTATTTCGAGTGGCTCAGAAATCTCTCACATGTTCGATTTGGCCGGATGAGACAACGGTTCGAACAACAGGCCAATAAGAAAATTATCTCGGCGCTGTCCGAGGCAGCAGGAATAAAAATGTCTGACGAACGAATCGCCGAGCTGGCGGTCGGGGCGGATGAAATCGATCTCGTTAATTCGGGTCTGGAGGAAACGATGATCACTGCCTATAACGAGATTAACGAGATCGCAAAAGACAAGGGCACCGACCTTCGGACCGCTGCGTTCATTTGTGCGATCGACAAGGTGGCAATAGCGTACTTAGAAATGGGAATCTTTCCGTAGAAGGATTCCTATTCACGCTAGTAAATGGGAATCTTTCCGTAGGGAATTCGGGATTTTCTTAGCCGCCCACACGTCGCTCGGCTTCGGCGTAGCAGGTTTCCGTCTCGGAAATCCGTACACGCACGGTGTGAATATGGTGATCGAGCAGGACTTGACCAGAATGCTCGATCAGATAGTCGGCCGCATAGATACACATGTTTTCCGCCGTCGTATCGTACGGGATGACATAATGCTTCCAGCTTTTTGACTGCATGACATCCAGCAAGTCGGAATCGTTCTGATCGATTATGGTCCCGTGATCCCAGGCATCCACCAGTTCGGTGAGACACATTTTCAGGTCCTTGAAATCCATGAGCAAGCCACGTTCATCCGGCTCACCCTCTACTTCAACAAACATGGTGTATGAGTGACCGTGCAAATTCTTGCAAAGCCCGTCGTGCCATGGCAGGCGGTGGGCACCTTCCCATCGAAACCGCTTCGCGATTTTCATTCGTCTTCCTTCCGAAATGATCTACTGATCAGCTTGAACTGCGTTCGTCTGAAATCTCGTCCTGCATTTCCTTTTTCGCTTCGTCCCGCTGAATAAATTCCAATCCGGATTCGATTGGTTTTAGCGCTTCATTTATAATCAAATCCATCCTCAATCGATAGAAAGAAGAGTCAACTTGAAGAACGACGCCCCCCTCCTGGAGCCGGTTCAATCGTTCAAACGTTCTGATTTTTACCATGTTACGCGGCGAAATCGCGCCCGAAAATGTCCTGGTTTCCTCCAATCTTTTGCTTTGTAGTCTGAGTCTTTCAACGTGCTTTCGTCTCGCGCTCCGCAAGTTACTCTCCCAAACCACAACGCGGTCTCTTTCCATTTCGTGAGCGAGGACCTGGATTTCTGACAATTCGAGGAAGTGACTGGCACCCGTGTCTATGACGACCTTTAACCCGTCATCGACGATGTATTGAAAGCTCATGGCCATGTCCGAGTCCGACCCGGTAGGACCAGACATCTCTCTTACCTTGTCCGCAAACCGGACCATCGTCGATAATCGCTCTCCCATCTCGTCGGACGATTCCTGAGACCAGGTATGAACGGTGAAACTGGGCTCGGTGACAAAGGGTGTCATTTCTCGCGGATTTTCAATGCTCGTCGGCAGGTCTGGTGTGGGAAGGGCACTGGCGCCTCGCTCTACCGTGAGGCCGAGGACAAAATCTGCATCCTCGGGGGATAGTTTTGCACCAGAACTTGTCAGATTCAGCACATTTGCTGCAATCCGTTCGAGTTGCTCGGGTGCGATTTCATTTGCAGCAACTTTGGCTTTGAACTCCTCAAATGTGTCGGCCGTTTTCGCCCGGTCGTCCGTGTCATCGACCATCGCGATAAGTCGGCGTCCTAATGCGTCGAGGGACGACGAAAGTATATCCTCTCGTTCCTCTCCTAATACCAGGTACCCTCCCACTCCAACAAAAATGAGGAGTAGAACCAGGCCGTAATCCTTAATGAATTGGGTCATTCGACTGCAGAATTTCTTTCACTCAATACGATTCTTGTCGACGAAGTTTCCTCACTTACTCAGATAGATCAGATTCAGACAATCTGCCTATGTTCGACGGGTATAACGTGTCGGGCATTTCATTTCGTATCAAGTAGAGAATGGCAGGTGCTCGTCCCGCAGAAAAATTTTGTGCAGCAGCATTATCGGTCCAAGCGGGGCGCACAAAAAAGAATGCGTCCGGTCGTCCCACCAACGACCGGACGCTCCCCGTTGTTTGGGTTACCGACTGATGCAGTAACCCTGAGGTGTATCCAGCGGGCTCAGATCAACCGCAACCGCTCGCGGCTCCGCAATTCGGGCAGGAATAGCAGGAGCCGGCGCGGACGGTTATCGAACCGCAATTCGAACATGGAGGTGCATCCTCCTGGTTATTAAAAGTGGTTTGTCCATTTGTGGAACTCTTGGGCGATGATTCCACCGCAAACACTACGGACGATCTCTTCGTGACCTCGAAGAATGCCTCGACCGTATCGCCGACCAGGGAATCCTGTTTGTCGAACATATCGATCTGCTCCAGGTCAGACGCGGCAACGTCTTCAGTCGGGCTATCCGATATAGATTTGGTATCGTTAATAGGCTCCTTCGTCCGGCCCAAAAACTTGAGTGACAAGTACCGAAAGATGTAATCCATGATGGATTTGGCGATCGGGATCTGTCTGTTGGTGGTAAAGCCATTTGGCTCGAAGCGCATGTGGCTGAATTTGTTGCAGAGGTCCTCAAGGGGCACGTTATACTGCAACGCCAGCGATATCGAGGTGGCGAACGCATCCATCAATCCGGAAATCGTCGATCCTTCTTTCGCCATGGTGATAAATATTTCACCCGGCATTTTGCTATCGGGATACATTCCGATGTGCAGATATCCCTCGTGGCCAGCGATCGAGAACTTGTGCGTGATCGAAGGGCGCTCGTCGGGGAGGCGATGTCGAACAGACTTGTGAACTATTTTTTCGACCACACGCTCAACTATCCGGGGTTCCTGCGTGGTAGCCATTCCGTCTCCGGAGGTGGTCGATGCCGATGTGTTGCCCCCTTCGCTCGTCGACAACGGCTGACTGCGTTTAGAATTCTCACGATAAATCGCGATCGCTTTGAGCCCGAGCTTCCAGCCCTCTGTATAGGCTTCTGCGATTTCTTCTATGGTCGTGCTTTCGGGCATGTTGACGGTCTTGGAAATGGCACCCGAAATGAATGGCTGGCATGCGGCCATCATCTGAATATGGGCCAGAGGTAAAATCGATCGGACTCCCTTGAACGGTTTGAACGCACAATCGAAGACAGGCAGGTGGTCGTCCTTGATATGAGGAGCTCCCTCAATCGTATCGTTCTCGTCGATGTAGGACACTATTTCCGCCCGCTTCTTCTTGGTGTACTTGAGTTGCTCTAAAGCTTCGGGAACGGTTCGATTAATAATCTTGAGCAGTCCGTCACCTTTTCCAGCCAATAACTTGTATTTGACCAGTGCGATATCGGGCTCGATGCCGGTGGTGTCACAGTCCATCATGAACGCGATCGTTCCCGTGGGCGCGAGCACAGTTACTTGTGCGTTTCGGAATCCGAATTGCTCACCCAGGCTTACCATCTCCGCGGAGGATTCCTCTGCCGCCGTCCGCAGGTAAGCAGGGCAGGCAGGGTCAATTTCCTCGATTGCTTCGTGATGCATCCGCACGACATCCATGAAGCAAATGGAGTTCTCCTTGTACGCTTTGAATGGACCAATCTTGGGATTTGCTGCGATTTCTGAGCTTCTCGCGTATGCCTCGCTGTGCTCGATCGCCATAATGGCGCCCGCAACCGCTCTTCCTTCGTCGCTGTCATACGGAAGGCCCATCGACATCAATAGCGCACCCAGATTGGCAAACCCAAGTCCCAGTGGGCGGAATTCGTGACTGTTTTCAGCAATCGGTTTGGAAGGATAACCCGCGTTATCAACCAGAATTTCCATCGCCGTGATGAAGATTCGAGTCGCTGCTCGGAACCGGTTCACTCCGAAAGACCCGTCTTCCAACTGAAATTTCCTAAGGTTCAGCGATGCCAGGTTACATGCTGAATTGTCAACGAACATGTACTCACTACAAGGATTACTCGAATTGATTGGAGCCGTGTTCTTGCAAGTATGCCACTTCTGGATGGTATCTTCATATTGAATTCCAGGGTCACCGCACACATGTGTGCCTTCTGAAATCTTCTGAAGAATGTCCGCCGCCTCAACGGTTTCAACGACTTCTTCGCTCTTGACGGTTCGTAGGGCATATGGCATCGTCGAATCGGCAGCCGCCATGAATTCATCCGTGACCCGAACGGACTGATTCACATTCTGGAACGCAATGCTTCCGTAAGCGGGGCCGTTGAAGCTGCCGTCGTAGCCTTGCTCGATCAGGGCCCAGGCTTTCTTCTCCTCCTTTTGCTTGGCCTCGACAAATTCGAGTATGTCGGGATGCCAACATTTTAGCGTCTGCATGATAGCAGCTCGGCGTGTTTTACCGCCAGACTTGATCGTGCCGCCCGTTGCATCCTGAACCCGCATGAAGCTGACGGGTCCGGACGGCGTACCTCCACCGGAGAGTGTCTCGTGTGAAGATCGAAGATTCGACCAATCTGCGCCGACTCCCGAACCGAATTTGAAAAGTCGCGCACTCTCCGACATCAACTGCCAGATATCGTCGATTGAATCCCGCACGGAAATGATAAAACAGGCCGATGCTTGGGGTCGCTTATAGGGATCGACGTCAACTCCCTTATTTCGTCTCTTGTCCCAGCCGTAAATTGTCTTTCCGCCCGAATCCGTTATGCCATATTCATGATGCAGACCCACGTTGAACCATGTAGGACTATTGAAAGCGCCGTACTGATTCACGCACAGCCAGGTCAATTCGTCATAGAAGCGCTCTCCGTCCTTTTTCGAAGCGAAATACCCTTGCTTCGTGCCCCAATCCGCAATCGTTCGGGTAACGCGGTGAATGAGCTGCCTTAGCGAATATTCGCGTCCGTTTTCCGCCGGATTTTCGCCGGACCGAGACACTTCGCCGTAGAAGTACTTACTCGCTACTACGTTGGACGCCAGGCGACTCCAGGAAGACGGGAATTCTACGTCAGTCTGCTCGAATATGGCGTCACCCTGCTGGTTCCGGATAACCGCATCTCGAATCTCCCAATCCAGAGAGTCGAATGGATGCTGTCCCTCTTCGGAGAAAACACGGTCGACATGGATGCCTCGAATGAATTTCGAGGTACTTATCGAATCTGAATTAAGAAGGGTCGATTTGTCAGGGTTGGCCATAAGCGTGCTTCTGCAGAAGAGATATCTCGATCACCGGTTCATTGGTATGCACCCGCATCGTGAGTCAGTCGGGTGGGGACCGGATCTCGAGCATGGTAAATACTCGACGCCTGACAAACTTTCACGATGTTGTTCAAACCGCTACTTAAGAACGCTGATTGATAACGGCGCATAAAAGCTTCGCTTTGCTTCCACCACCCGCGAAAAATAGCGGTTTACGGCCTGTAGACTATCAACCGATTCTTTCTAGGCGGCGGTGGGTGTGGGTACTAATTAATCAGATGTAACGCCGTTATGCAAGTAAAAATTTTCCACATCTGCATTTTTTTCCAATCGTGGATTTCTCGACTGTATATGCGGATAATCAAGTGGTCGGAAACGGTGAACTAGCGACTTTTCTTGTATATAGCCGTTATTGTGAGTAAATTATTCCACGTTGTTTTCGACGTCCCCACAGGTTATCCACAAATGATAAGAGGTTGTCATCAATAACGGCTAGCTAGGTCTCCCAATAACGGATTATCATACGGGTATCTTTCCGCCCGTTGATCACTGAACCCATTCTTGTTCGTGACGTTAAAGCGGCCGATGATTCGAGATGCGACGAGCAGAATACCTTTTTGATCAGAGCAGTACTACCCAATCCACGTCAGTACTCTCTGGTCCTTCTAAACCCACACACCAGAAC
>SMVA01140426.1_pt1 | contig 13725 bp, 12 predicted proteins | sample 2456451 | NCBI WGS metagenome assembly SMVA01 (sample SAMN11095933, study PRJNA526329) | marine sediment metagenome | biome: Marine sediment; feature: Surficial sediment; material: Deep marine sediment; isolation source: Hadal surficial sediment | place: Pacific Ocean | collected 2014-05 | depth...
CCAGATCCTGGGTCAGCACAATCTTTCGACTGGCATTCCTGCCATGACGGGAACACTCACCGTTCGCTACCGGCGACCTACGCCACTGTTCACAGAGCTCCGTTTCGAAGCGCGCACGCGTTCGCGTGAAGGGCGCAAGATCACCACCGAGGGTTGGCTCAAGGCAGGCGACGAGATCACCGCCGAAGCCGAGGGACTGTTCATCCTGCCCCGAAAAGATCGGCTGCTGATTCCGGGACACGGCCGGACGGACGTGAAGAAATGAGCGTTCGATTCGGCATCGTGATTCGCACCATGGGTCCCCAGTCGACGCGCGACACCATCCTGGCATGCGCACGCTGCGCCGAGAAAGTGGGCTTCGACGATCTCTGGGTTCCCGACCACATCGCCATCCCGCCCGACGACGCCGAAGGCTCGGGCGGCCGCTACCTCGACCCCCTCGCCACCCTGGCGTTCCTGGCCGCGGCCACCACACGCATCGGTCTCGGCACCGGCGTCCTGATCCTTCCCTACCGCCCGCCGTTGCCCACCGCGAAGTGGATCGCAACCATCCAGGAACTCTCCCAGGATCGGCTGCGCCTGGGAATCGGTGTTGGCTGGATGAAGGCAGAGTTCGCCGCCGTCGGTGTCGACCGTCGGCAGCGCGGCCGGATCACCGACGAGACGCTGAAATTCCTGCGGACCTGCTTCGCCTCCGACGAGGTCGAATCGAACGGACAATCCTTCATCTTCAAGCCTCGGCCGAAGGCGCCGCCCATCTACATCGGCGGCGCACCCCCGCACGCGCTGGAGCGTGCCGCAAGGCTCGGCGAGGGCTGGATGCCCATGGGTGGGAATTCCGACGAGCTTGCTGAACACGTGAAGCAGCTTCGAGAACTCACCCAGGCTGCAGGACGCGCAGACCCCGAAGTCGTGCTGATGACTGGCTTCCCGACCCAGAATCCGAGCCAAGCCGCAGACCAAGCGCGCGCACTCGTAGCGGCCGGTGTAACCCAGCTCGTGTGCGGCACGCGCTATGCTGACGCCTCCGACTTCCAGCGCAACGCCGAGTGGTTGGTCCAGCACGTCGCTCCCGCCGTTCGAGCCGAAGGCGGCTAGCTTGAGAGTCCCCCAATGAGCCTCGACGGCTTCGAAGAAAGACTCGAGTCCTGATGATCACCGAGGCCCCCCACTGGTTCACTGATGCCGTCGAAGAGCCCCGAGAAGATCGCTGGGTCGAGGTCGCAGGCGCACGCATCCACTACCTGCGCTGGGGCCAGGCCGGTCTTCCCGGCATCATCTTCGTACACGGGGGTGCCGCCCACGCGGATTGGTGGAGCTTCATCGCCCCCCTGCTGACCGGCGAATACCGCTGCGCCGCCATCGACCTGTCGGGTCACGGTGACTCGGACCGTCGTGAACTCTATCCCCGCGAACTCTGGTGCGACGAGGTCATGGCTGTCGCCGAAGACGCCGAGTTCGAAGGCAAGCCCATCCTGGTCGGTCACAGCATGGGCGGGTTCGTCTGCATCGCCACAGCGGCCGACCACGGCGACGACCTGGCCGGCGCGATCATCCTCGAGTCACCCGTGCGGCAGCCCGACCCTGAAGAAGAAGAAGGCGCCCGAGGCAAAGCGTTCCGCAACCCCAAGGTCTATCCAGACGTGGAGAGTGCGGTCGCTCGCTACCGGCTGGTTCCCGAGCAACACTGCGACAACCAGTTCATCTTGGAGTACCTCGCGCGCACTTCCCTGCGAAAGGTCGAGGGTGGCTACACCTGGAAGTTCGACCCTCGGGTCTTTCGCCACATCAGTCCGCGGGCTTCCCACGAGATCCTTCCGAAGGTGCGCTGTCGGTTGGCACTGTTACGCGCTCAGTTCGGCATGGTGACACCCGACATCGGCGAATACATGTACGAGCTGCTCGACCGCAATGCTCCCGTCGTCGAGATTCCCCAGGCCTACCACCACCTGATGCTCGACCAGCCGTTGGCGGTGGTAACGGCGCTTCGCGCTCTGTTGGCCGACTGGGAGCACTCGATCCCACGAAGAAGGCGGACTTGACCTTCCAGAGAGCCGTCGGTGGGGCCTCCTCCTTACCGCTGAACAAGATGCGTAGGACTCACAGCTAGCCCGCCTCCGGTGTCGACTTCGGCGACGTCACCAGCAGCAGCCATCCGAACGTGAGCGCGGCGGCCGCCGCGTAGAAGACGGCGGCATAGCCCGCGCGGTCGGCGAGCATGCCGAACAAAGCGCTCGCCCCGGCACCCACGTTGAAGGCCGCCTGGACGAAGGCGATGACGCGACCGCGCGCCTCCGGACCGCCCGCTACCAGCGACGCGGCACTGAACGCCGGGTAGAAGGTTCCGTGGCTGAGCCCGAGCAACCCACCGATCAGCATCAGCCCGAGGACGTCGAGCCGGGCCGTCGCCAACACGACGAGGATGTAGAGTGCGAGCGACGCGATGGCGACACGGCGGTGCCCCCACTCGTCGAGGAGATGGCCAAATCCCGCACGCACCACGGAGGCCACGACCGCGTAGGCCACGAAGAAGAGACTCACATCGATGAGGCCCAGCTCCTCGGCGTAGAGTTGGACGAAGTTGAACATGGCCAGCAGCGCGGCCCCGATGCAGGCCATGATCAGCATGGACCGGATCGAGACGGGACCTCTCACGCGGGGCTTGGTGGCCTGGGTTCCGGTGGGAGGCACGAAATTTTCGCGAATCCGCAGTGCCAGCAGTGAGCAGGCCAGCGCCGCGATTCCGGCGATCGCAAACGCTCCACCCCAGCTGAAGTGCTCGGCGATCTGCTCGACCGCAGCACTCGCCACACCGTTCATGGCCAGGAACGTTAGACCGAACAGGCCCATGGCCTGTCCCATGCGCTCAGGCGGAGCCTCGTCGACCGCCAGCGCCCCACCCGCCGCAAAGGCCATGGAGAAAGCCAGGGCTTGGAGCAGGCGCAGGCCGTAGAGCAGGGGCCCGACGGAATCGACGAACAGGAAACCCAGGGACGCCGCGCTCATCAGCAGACCTCCCGCGATCAGGAAGCCGCGTCGCCCGACCCGGTCGACGGCCATTCCCACCACGGGCAGGAAGACCACGATGCCGGCCGCTGCCAACGACATGACCCAGCCGACCTGGGTGGCGCTGGCGCCGAGCTCGCGCGACATGAACGTCGGCAGCAGGAAGAAGCTCGAGAACGCGTAGCCGAAGCAGGTCTGCGCCACCAGCAAGGCCGTGAAGTTGGCGGTGAACAGGCGTGGCCTGGCTGATTCGATCACTCGTTCGTTCACCATCATTTCACTCCGACGGGAATCGCACCACCATCGCGCGAACGGGTCGGAGTCGGTTGTCGGTTCCAGAAAAACGAAACCCTCTCCGGCCAAACGGGCGGGAGAGGGTGCGAGCCTGTTCCAGTGTCTCGACTAACGGCCGCCGAAGCCTCTCTCGGCCCACGACTTGTTCGTCGTGGCCAGCGTGTGCTTCCAACACCAGATCTGGGGGGCGTCGAGGCGGAAACTCATGGTCGCTGCTGTGTACGCCAGCCGACCACGATCGTCAAGATAGGCTCGCGACGCCGATCGATTCCAGCGGCGCACTGGGATCGTAGTAGAGCTCCTGCCGTGCAATGCGCTCTCCCCGGTAGCGATACAGGACCACATAGTTGGAGCGCAGCCTCGTCTCGCCCACGTCGAAGTCAAAGTGGACGCGCACGAAGCTCGACGCCCCGTCGGGAAGCAGCGCTTGCTCGACGGCTTCATAGTGAATCTGGCCACATCTCGAGAGGGTAAGCTGGATGAATTCGAGGGTCCGATCGATCCCCTCGATGCGCGTCGGCCAATCGTAGAGCCGGACCGTCGGACTCAGATAGACGACATCTTCGCAATACAGCACCCGGGACCTGCCGATGTCCCCGGCAGCAAAGGCCTCGGCAAACAGGCGCTCCTGGGCCGTCAGTAGGCTGGCATCGATGCGACTCGACATGGCCGCCCTCCGTTGAACCTGTAGAGCACGGCCGCACCGTCGTCGAGGATCTTGTGCTGGTGCTCGTGGGCGGCTGCATCGCTGATGGCACTCATGCCTGCTTTCATCAGCAGAGGCCCTCACCCAAGATCGCACCGGCTGCGGCCAAGCCGGCGTGAGCCGAGATGTCGACGGGCCCGGCCTCGCTCTCGATGGTCGTGCCGGCGATCAAGAGACCGGGCCAGCCCGCGACGTCGACGTCGTGGCGCACGATGGGGGCCCAGAACCAGCCCAGACAGGCGGGCCGCTCGATGAATTGATGCGCCGACCAATCGACGCAGTCGTCGAGATCGAGGTAGAACTCGTGCAGGTGCTCGACGACGCGCCCGATCGCGTCGCGCGCCGCCGACCACTCGGGCCTCTCGTCTCTGCGAAGCCAACGCGCCACGAATGCGTGGAGCAGATGACGCCCTTCGGGAGCTGCCCGCCGGGAACCCAGCGACGGCAGGTGAAAGCCGCCGAGATATCGACGATCCGGGCCAACCAGTACCCGGTTCCAGCCGACGTGGAATTCGGGCTCGCCGGTCGAGCGGAGCCTCGGCAGGCGCGTGAGTCCCGCCTGCCACGCGATGGCGTCGGCCTGCTCGTCTTCCAGCCGGCTCGCCAGCTCGGCCAGCTCCGGCCGTACCCTCGAAGCAGGCAGCAGCGGCAGCGCCTGCCAAACGGGCATCGCCAGAATCACGTTCGGCGCGTGGACCTCGAGCACCAGATGACTGCGATTGCGCGCCACCAGACCTCTCACGCGTGTAGCATCGAAGTCCACCAGCGCCGGCTCCAGGTCGAGCAGGATGCGTCCACCGGCTTCCCGGATACAGCGGGCAAAGGGCTCCATCAGCCCCTGCATCCCGCCGACCTCCGGATGATCCGGGTAGGCCGTCTGGAGCGGCGGAAGGTCGGCGCGCTTCGCGAAGAAGCCCATCAACCGTCCGACCGAGGCGCGCGACGGCTCGTCGAAGTAGATCACCTTCACCATCGTGAGGACGACCCGTCGCAGCTCCTCGTCAGCGACGTTCTGCGCAAGCCAGCCGCCCAGCGCGACGGGAATCGCGGCCCTGCGTTCCTCCGCGGTCGCAGCGGCCAGCTTCGCCAGGACCGAGGCCAACTCAGCCACCTTGTCCTCGGGACAGCCGAAGCCACCGATGGCAAGGTCGACGAATCCCTTGGCGCCCCATTCACCTCGAACGACGCGCGCCTCACCGCTCCCGGGCGCTTCCGGGAGCTGGTGCACGCGCACGACCGGCTCGACGACGCGGATCGGAACTTCGACGCCGGCCGCCCGCGCCGCCAGCTGTCCGTAGCGCCAGCCCACCTGGAGGTCTCCGATGTCCACGCCGTCGCGTTGCCCGCCGTCAAGCCAGTAGCCGCGATGTGGAGTGGCTCCGCCACGCCCCCCGACTTCGGTTGCCCGGTCGACCAGCACGACACGTCGGCCCCGTCGAGCGAGGATGGCGCCCGCGACCAGACCCGACAGTCCGGCCCCCGCAATGGCGACATCGCAATCGATCGGGCGCGAGAAGTCCAGTTCGCTCATCGAGCTGCTCGTGGCTTTCCGGCTTTCCGGCTTTCCGGCTTTCCGGCTTTTCAATCGGTGAAGAGGTAATGGGTGGAGGGGATCGTACCGTCTATTCTGCCTCTTCAGACTCCGCTGGGGAATCGGAGAGTTGCCACCCGAGGCGATTCAGCTCCTCGTCTGCCCGTTCCTTGTCGGGCGAATAGATCGCAATGGCCGCGACGTCGCCCGCTTCGACCTCGAGGCTCGCGTGCATGGGCCCGGTCTTGCTACCCCGGCGAATCGTGAGTACGACGAAGCGGTCGCTCAGCGGTTGCTCCCCCGTGAATTCCGCCGGCGGCTGATCGAGAATCTCGGAAGAGGAGGGCTCCACACCTACATACACCCAGTTCTGGACCTCCACCCCGCCGTGCCGCGTGCGCACGTCCCAGCGCTCTACCTCGTGCGGTCTGTCGAAGAGCACCTCGGCTTCATGCTGTTGGACAAGCTCGGGTGCCAGACCTGAGTCGGGATTGTTCGCAGCCACGTAGCCATTCGGAACCGAGAAGCGCTCCCGGGTGCGACTGACGAATACGCCGTTCAGCATCTGATTCTGGGTGAGCCCGACGACCGTGCCGACACCCTCCATGCGTGCGCGTAGCAGGGTTCGTTCCTGGAGGGCATTGCCGAAGACCACCGAGAAACCCTCCTCCTCGGCCTGTCGACAATGTTGTGGGTTCGTGTCGAGGAAGGTCACGGGCACCTCGGCGTCGCGCAGCGCGCGTCCGAGCAGGAGTCCCAGGCCGCCTGCCCCCAGAATGGCGACCGTGTCGCGGCCCGGCAGGCGCAGTCCGAGGAGTTGGGCAACGGGTGCGGCCGTGATCCCGGCGAGCACGACCGTGGTCGCGATCGTCAGGAAGACCAGGGCAAGCAGCTCGGTGCCGCCAGCGATACCGGCCTTGTCCATCTCGACCGCCGCGACCGAGGCCACGGCAGCGGCCACGATGCCGCGCGGTGCGAGCCAACCAATCAACACGCGCTCGCGCAGGCTGAGATCGGAGCCCGCCGTGCACATCCAGACAGAGAGCGGCCGAACGACCAGGATCAGGACGCCCACGACGGCCAGACCCGGCAGCCCGAGGTTCAGCACATCGTCCAAGCCGACCGACGCCGCCAGCAAGACGAACAGCATGCCGACCAGCAGGACCGTCAGCTGGTCCTTGAACTCCCGCAGGTCGCGGTCGACGGGTGTGTGCAGATTCCCCATCACCACGCCAGCGACGGTCACCGCCATCAGCCCGCTCTCGGACTGGAGCTCGTTGCAGCCCTGGAACAACAACAAGATGCTGGCAAGGACGACGATGTTTTCGAGCCCCTCGGGCACGGCGGCCCGGATGCTCAGCAGTCGCGCGAGCAGGAAGCCTGCTACGGCACCGGCCACGACGCCCAGACCCACCCGGCTCAGCATCAACCCCAGGCCTTCCGCCAAGCTGTCGGCACTGGGTGCAAGGGCGACACCCAGCAGCAATACCGCGAGCAGGGCGCCCACCGGATCGATCAGCACGCCTTCCGCTTCGAGAACCGCGGCGACACGCGGGCGAAGCCGAAGCTGACGGACCAGGGGTCCCACCACGGTGGGCCCGGTGACGGCCACCAATCCTCCGAAGAGCAGTGCCACCATCCAGTCCCAACCGAGGAAGACGCGCACGGCCGTGGCGGCACCAGCGGCCGTGGCCAGCGCACCCAGCAGCACCAACCGCTGGATGGCGGTCTGCTCCCGCCGCAGCCGCGAGACCTCGAGGTTCAGACCGCCCTCGAACAGGATCACGGCCACCGAGAGCTCGACGATCACCAGCAGCCCATGCCCCAGCGACTTTGGATCGATCCAGCCGAGGCCGTCCGGCCCGAGGGCCGCGCCAGCCGCCAGCAGCAGCACGATTCCGGGAACCCGGAGGTGGCGGGCGATCAACTGGGCCAGAACGCCGACGGCTAGCGACAGCGAGATGGTGAATGCCGGGTGAGCGCTTTCCACCGCGGCGGAGGCTAACCCGAGATCGGCAGATCAGCCCCTGCCGTGGCTGACGCTCAGGTGGGTTGGACGCCAATGCGGGGCAAAAAAGACCCGATCCTTTCGCTTGGACCGCCCTGTGGCAGCGACAGCAGAAGCCCGAAGCAAGGCCTTCAGCCTGTCAGGAACTCGTCCGATGTAGGGGCGGGCTACTGGCGCCGGAACGAGACGATTGGCGCAGAGCCCGAAGGAATTCGAATCGGGAGCCCCTGCGTGCGAGTGACCTCGACACCGGTGAGCCTGCTGCTGCATGACGGGGAGCTGCGCGACATCCGTGAGCTGATGGAGGAGCTCGGTCTCCGCTTCCGCGAGCGCCGCGGCAGTGCGTCCCATGAGGACCGGATCCGATCCTGGGACCTGGTGGTCGGGACACCGCGCCTTCTCCTCGAGCTCGATTGGTCTCGCGCGGGTCAGGTGCCGCGTCGCATCGCGGTGGTCGAGCGCGACTCGAAAACACTTCGTTCGGTGCTCCAGCGTGCCGGAATCGACCTGGTGGTCCGACGGCCGGTCCATCCGGCCTCGCTGCGATTGCTGCTCCTCCACATCCTCTACCAGGGCCCCGAGAAGCGACGCACCCAACGGGTGACGATCGGCTCACGCGTGATGGTGCGTATGGGGTGGCGTCGACGACCGGCCGTTCTCGCCGACCTGTCGTTGAGTGGCTGCCGACTCCTCTGCACAGAGTCGCCCGACGACAACCAAAAGCTGAAGATCGCGCTGCCCGGAGAGATCACCGGCGGCAAGCCGCTGAAGCTCACCGGCAGCGTGCTGCGCTGCACCAACGCCGAGTTCCCCGGTGTGATCGCAATCGCGGTGACCTTTGCGCAGCGATCGAAGCAGGAAACCCAACGCCTCTCGGAGGTGATCGTCGCCCACGCCAGCGGTCCCGCCCAGCTCGCCGAACGCAACAACCCGGTCCCGGTCGACCCTCCGACAGCCTTCGCGACCGCTTCGCGGCCGCCGCCGGAGCCCGAGCAAAGACAGCCACCCGAAGACTTGCCGCTGCCGGCGACGCCGACCCCGCGAGCGTCGCCCGACGACGAGCCCGACCTCGGGGCGAGAGAATCTCATGGTCCCTCCGCTCGTGGCGACGACGAAAACCTTCACGACACGTCCGAGCGCAGGGGCGAGGTCCGTCACGTCTACGATCGACACGTGATCGCCCTGGGCATCGAGGCGACCCGAGTCCTGATCGGGCGCGACATCTCGATGGGCGGTATGCGCGTCGATCCGAATCCCAACATCTCCATCGGCGACCAGATCCAGCTCGCGATCCACGTTCGCGCGCGCGAAAACCCGCTCGTCATCGACGCGACGGTGACACGCGACGACGCTCAGGATGGCATGGTGCTTCAATTCCAGAAGCTCTCGAGCGAAGCCGAGCACTATCTCCAGCAGATGATCGACTTCCTGCCGATCCTGGAGATTCGGGACGAGAGCGGAGAGGGGACCGGGATCTTCGTCTCGGAGATTCTCCACCACCGATCCGCGGCCAGCAGCTAGTCAGTTACCCCACATAGTCAGAATATGTATGCTGATTCGGGTCTTGGGAGGCTCTGGCCGCGTCGTCGAGAGGGCGCCCATCCCCCAGCGGGTCCCAACCTCTGCCATGGGCTCGGCATTCGGGGGATCGATGACGGACGGAAGCCGAAAGGCCATCGTCGCAGCATTCCTGGTAAACCTGGCCATCGCGGTCTCCAAGTTTGCCGCTTGGCTCGTGACCGGTGCGGCCTCGATGCTGGCCGAAGGCGTGCATTCGCTGGCGGACACGGCCAACCAGGGCCTGCTGCTGCTGGGCGGCGTGCGCGCCCGGCGTGAGGCCGACGCCGAGCACCCCTTCGGCTACGGCACGGAACGCTACTTCTGGGCGTTCGTCGTAGCCCTCGTGCTCTTCCTGCTGGGCGGTGCCTTCGCGATATTCGAAGGCATCAACAAGCTCCAGCACCCGCACGAGATCTCGAGCCCGGCGTGGGCCGTCGGCGTGTTGAGCCTGGCCATCGTGCTCGAGTGCTTCTCATTTCGGACTGCGATCATCGAGGCCAACAAGCTGCGCAGCGAGTTGAGCTGGTGGGAGTTCATCCGGCGCGCCAAGAGTCCGGAGCTTCCCGTGGTCCTGCTCGAAGATGCCGGCGCCCTGCTGGGTCTGGGGACGGCGTTGATCAGCGTCTGCCTGACGGTCTACACCGGAAATCCGATGTGGGACGCCCTGGGCAGCATCGCGATCGGCGCCCTGCTGCTGATGATCTCGATCGTGCTGTGCGTCGAAATGAAGAGCCTGTTGATCGGTGAGTCTGCCTCGATGGCCCACCGGCAGGCGATCAACGACGCACTGACCGGCGCCGAGCACATCGAGCGCGTCATCCACATGCGTACCCTTCACGTCGGTCCCGACCAGCTGCTGGTGGGCGCCAAGGTCGAGCTCGCGGCGGGCCTCGACGTTCCCGGTGTCGCCGCCGCGATCAACGCGGCCGAGGACGCCGTGCGCGCAGCCGTTCCCATCGTCGAGTTCAGCTACATTGAGCCCGACATCCACGACCCCGACCGACCCCAGCAAGGATCCGAAGACGGATCAGAGGAGCCCTGATGGCCGAGACCTACGACTTCAACATGCCGCTCGAAGAAGCCATGTCGACCCAGCGAGCCATCCGTCGGCTGACCGACGATCCCATCGACGACGACCTGCTGCGGCGGCTGATCGAGCTGGCGCTCAAAGCCCCGACCGGCTCCAACGCCCAGAACTGGGAGTGGATCATCGTCCGCGATCCGGCGGTGAAGGCCCGGCTTGCCCGGAAGAACCGACAGGCCTGGGGGATCTACGGCCGCATCGGGCGGCGGATCGCGAAGAACGACCCGAAGATGCAGAAGGTGCTCGACGCGGTGCAATGGCAGGCCGACCACCTCGAGCAGAGCCCAGTCATCGTCGTCGCGTGCCTCAAGGGAGCGCGCCTGATGTTCCCGCCGATTGCCGCCGCCAGCTACTACGGGTCGATCTTCCCGTCGATACAGAACCTGCTGCTGGCTGCGCGCGCCGTCGGACTCGGCGCGGCATTGATCACGCTGCCCTTGTGGAGCTCATTCTCGGCGCGACGCATCCTGGGCTGTCCGTACAGCGTGACGCCGTGCGCGGTGATCCCGCTGGGCTGGCCGCGCGGCCGCTACGGTCCCACCACGCGCCGTCCCGTCGAAGAAGTGGTTTCCGTGGATTCCTACGGAAACCGCGCCTGGCTGTGAACGGCTTCTGGCCCCCCGCCAGGCTTCGATGACACGCTCTCCAGGCGAACCCGCCCCGTGTCGGGATCAACGGCGAGCCTGGCTGCCGCCGCCAGCCGAAGCTTGTGACCGTCTGCGCTCTCACCCGTGCGCACATCGAAGCGGTAGCCATGCCACGGGCAGGTGATCAATCCATCCACGACCTCGCAGCCATCCAGGGGACCCAGCCTGTGCGGGCACGTCGTCGAGTGGACGACCAGGTCGCCGTCGACGTCGACGATGCGAAAGCGGCGGCCGCAAAAGTCCACGCTACGCGGAAGCGCTTTGCGCAGCTCGTCCGACGTGCCCAGGTCGAGGGACGCCGGCTGGTGGCTTCGATCGCCGCGGCAGGCGAGCTCTCGTGTGCGACGCAGCATCATCTCTTCGTCTTCGTCCCACAGCTGCGTGTAGAGCGCGAGGTAGCCCTGCGCGAGTGGCCGGGCCTGGCTCCCGACTGACGCAGGGAGATGGAACTGGACCTCGATGTCCGTGGTGTCGTCGCCCTTCGGCTCGAGCAGGGTCCAGATCTCGGTTCCGCGTCCCGCGCCCTCGACAGTCCGGGTGACGTAGCGAAGGGCGGGCTCGTCGATCAGCAACTCGATGCCGATGACGTTGCCGGCCTGCCTGGGCTGGAGGGTCAGCCGGGCCCGCCAGCCCCAATCCCCTTCCTCCTGGAAGTCGATTGCGCCGACGCTCGTGGCATGAAGCCACGGCAGATGTTCCCAATCTCGTACGTTCTCCCAGACACGCTCCAAGCAGGCCTGGACCGTGCGTCGATAAACGGCTGCCTGTACGAGAGCCTCGGTCACCCTTCCGATCATACGTTAGCTACGTGCTCCCCCCGGAGAGTCGGCAGCAGCGCTGCCTCGAGCGCTTGCCGCGCCTGCCGCAGCAAGAACTTCCACCCGCGAATGCTGTCGTTCCTCCAGAAACCGAAGGCCAAGCTGGCGGGTCCGCAACAGAGAATTACCGTTCTCAGACCTCTCCGGTCGGCAGAAACGGTTACCTCCGAGCCCGCCCAAACTCCGATTTGAAAGTTGAATACTCATTGAATTCAAACAGGTTGGCGTGTTGCCGGGGCCACACGCTAGGCTGCCGCGGGCGCTAGACGAGCCTCCCCGATGGAGCTTGGGGCCGCCGTTGACAACGAAATGACTCGGGGTCACTCTCTCGCTGGCCGCAAGCTGCCGGCGGACGGAAGCATCCGTTCCGCCTACGTTCCCAGGGTGGGACGCAGCGTCGCGCTCCGGGGGCGCGGGCCTTTGTCCAGACCCTGGATCCCGAATCAAGAGTACCCACAGCGACCGGTGCGGATGACCGCCGGGGGGAAGGACGTTTGAACGCCCGGACATTTGAAGGTGAATGGGCCGTCATTCTTGGCGGTTCGAGTGGCTTCGGGCTGGCGACCGCCCACAAGCTGGCCGAACACGGCATGAACCTCTGTGTCGTGCACCGCGACCGCCGCGCCGTGCTGCGACGTGTGCAGCCAGAGTTCGAGAAGGTCCGGGGCCACGGCGTCGAACTTCTCAGCTTCAACACCGATGCCCTCGCTGCCGATAAGCGGACCGAGATCCTCGACGCGCTGACAAAGACCATGGGCGACGGACGGGTTCGCGTGCTGCTGCATTCGATCGCCTTCGGGAATCTCAAGCTGATCGCGCCCGAGCGGCCCCGCTCAGGCGAGCGGGCCCGCTCAGGCGCGGGCGATCCCCGCGCAGCACTGGCCGCCAAGCTCGACATCGAAGTGGAGCGGCTCAGCGAAGCCGTCGATGAGCTATTCGCCGAAGGTGAACTCTCCCTGTACCCGATCGCTTCCCCACCCGCGTATGCCCAGCAGAACCTGCTCGATTCCGAGGACTTCGCCCGAACCATCCACTGTATGGGAACGAGCATGCTCGACTGGACCCAGGATCTGCTGACCCGGGAGCTCTTCGCCGACGACGCGCGCGTCTTCGGTCTCACCAGCGAAGGCAACACGGTCGCTTGGAAGGGATACGCCGCGGTCGCCGCCGCCAAGGTCGCCCTCGAGAGCGTCGGGCGTTCGATCGCCGTCGAGATGGCGCCGCACGGCATCCGCTGCAACATCATCCAGGCCGGTGTGACCGAGACGCCGGCCCTCGCCGCGATTCCCGGCAGCCGCCACCTGAAGGCGCAAGCACAGGGTCGCAACCCCTTCGGTCGGCTGACGAGGCCGCGCGATGTCGCCAACATGATCTATCTGCTTTCCCTGGACGATGCTTCGTGGGTCAACGGGGAAGTGATCCGCGTCGACGGGGGAGAACACATTTCGGGGGCGACATCGTGACACTCTGGCTCCACGGAATCGGCCATTTTCATCCCGAGAACGAGATCACGAACCAGTTTCTCGAGGATCTCGACATCGGCACGAACGACACCTGGATCATGGAGCGCGTGGGCATCCGATCCCGTCGGACGGCTCTCGACCTCGACTACATCCGGGAAACGCGCAATCGCGACCTGCGCGCGGCCGTCGATGCCAGCACCTGCCCAAACGAGGTGATGGGCGGAAATGCCGCGAAGATGGCCCTGGAGCGGGCGGAGCTCACCGCCGACGCGATCGGCATGGTGTTCTGTGGTAGTTCGGCACCCGACTTCCTGTCGCCGGCCGATGCATGCACCATCGCGCGCCACCTGGAGATCGACGTGCCGTGCTGGGACGTGAACTCCGCGTGCACCAGTTTCCTGGCCCAGATCCGAATGCTCTCGATGATGGACCCAGATCAGCTCCCGGCCTATGTGCTCGTGGTTGCGCCCGACAGCTTGACCAAGACCGTGGACTACAGCGACCGGGCCGCTTCGGTTCTGTGGGGTGACGCCGCGGCCGCCGCCGTCCTGTCCACCAAAGTTCCGGGCCGCGCGCAGATCCTGGGCGCCTCGTTGAATTCGCGCCCG
>SMVA01016190.1_pt1 | contig 13724 bp, 13 predicted proteins | sample 2456451 | NCBI WGS metagenome assembly SMVA01 (sample SAMN11095933, study PRJNA526329) | marine sediment metagenome | biome: Marine sediment; feature: Surficial sediment; material: Deep marine sediment; isolation source: Hadal surficial sediment | place: Pacific Ocean | collected 2014-05 | depth...
AGCGGCTTGTGGGAGCGGCTTTAGCCGCGATACCTTTATTCACCCAACCGTAGGAGCGGCGTTACGTACAGGATGTACTTATGTCGCGGAGCACATGGATGTGCGTGAGCGACCGAGCCGCGATCATTCCGCAATTCGTAGGAGCGGCGTCCCGCCGCGATCATTCCGTAATCTCGTAGGAAGAGTACAGGCAAATTCGACTCGGGCGAATTGGTCGATGGCTAAGTGTGATAATCGGCATCTGATCTTACATGCGGTGTTGGATGAGATTGCACCTTGAGCGGCCGCTGTCCCGGTAGCGGTCACTCACGACCATTCATATCAACGTCGAAGAACGGCCATGGCCGGACACACTGGCGGCAGGATTCCGCAGCAACTTTGCCACATTTTGACTCGATGATAGGGTGACCAGACAGCAAGACATAGGAGGATGACGTGGCTTGGGATGTTGTCGATTTCACTTTCTTCGGTGCCATGCTATTAGGCGTTGGTGCCATCTATACGCTAGCGAAGCGGAAGGCTGACAATACGGCGTACCGATTCGCCGTTGGCGTTGCGCTTGCAGCAGCATTTATTCTCATCTGGGTAAACGGCGCCGTTGGCATCATTGGGGATGAGAGCAACCATGCCAACATGATGTATATCGGGGTGCTCGCCGTCGGAATCATCGGCGCCATCATCGCCCGCTTCCAGCCATATGGAATGGTACGCGCGATGTACGCGACGGCGCTCGCCCAGGTGTTGGTCGCCGTGATCGCGCTGATCGCCGGGTTGGGCTCCACGGGGCCGATTTTGCCTGAGGATATCCTGATTCTGACCGGGCTCTTCATCGCGCTGTGGCTGTTATCTGCCAGGCTGTTTCGGAAAGCGGCGCGGCAGCAACTTACCATAGGTGCAGAGCCGGAGGGTTGATGCGAGCGCCAGTGACCGTTTTGGGTCAACAGCCGTCATACTAACGCATTTCATTCGTTCGACCGCTTACCAGCCGTAAGCAGCCCCACCGCTGGTACTAATGATTCTCGTTCAGAAAATCCCTCCGCGGAGGGATTCTGAACGTCAGCTCTAGCCGACACCAGTCGCTCGTTGATGAAAGAGGCGATCGTCTCAGTTCGGCCAAAACCAGCCGTCAACAGCGCTGCAAATGCACCGTTACGATCTAACCTCTCAATTCAAACATGCCGATGGCTAATCTCTCCGACCGAGACAGCGGCCTCTTGGCTAAAAATATCGCACAAAAGACAGCAACAAACCAGAAGACAAAATCGACGAAGGATACGTTGGAAATCGACCGCTCTACGAGCACCGATAAGGAGTTATTCCGGAGAACGTCAATTGGTGAAGCCGCAGTCGCTTGCGCTAGCTCTATTATTACCCTGAACAAGTTGCCGATAGCGCAGCCGGTAATCGTGTACAACGTGGCTACCACAGCGAATTTCGTCGAAATCCCACGCCCGAGAAACCCCATCGATAGTCCAATTGCAATCCCAACGCCTGCCGCTGCGAAACCATAAGAAAAATCCCATGTAGCGACCGTGATGCCGTAGGCGGCAGCGGCAAGGAGTGTAGCTACAGCTCCTACAATGACGGCCGCAGCAAAATTCTGTTCCGAAATCAGCTTGTCCGCCAATTCGTAGTTTTTTTGTTTTTCCTCGTCATCCATAGGCGCCGAAATCTCTTGCGAATGGCTTAGAATGTTCTAAATACGGTTGCGAACCGTCCAACGCTTAGTGACCGAAAAGGGTCAGTTGCAGTCGTTTCCCTTCGCCACAAGCCTATCATCTCACCGACCGTTTTTGCGCGTAAAGTGGTCATCGGTCTCGAATCAATCTGACACTGTCTGTCACATCAAGTATCCATTATCATAGCTACGCCTGTTAACACCGAGCGATTTTGTCGCAAATAATTACCAAGGGAAATTGACGGATCTATTTGATCGGTGATTCTCTGAACATCTTATTCAATGTTCAGGGGTTGCAGAGAATGATGCCATCTTGTGCCAGTATTTCTCGCGTTCTGCAGAGGTTTGTTCACCCAGAACAGGCGCGATGCCGATCATCACGACATGACTGACGCGCTCCGGGTATTTCTTGGCATATTCCAGCGCCATTAGCGCGTGCCCGGAATGTCCTATGATCACGATCTCGCCGAGTCCTAGCTCATTGCGGACCAACTCCAGGTCGTCGCTGATCTGGTCCAAGCTGAACTCTGACACCGGGACCGGTCCGGGAGACGGACCTGATCCACGGTGATCCACAAATACCATTCAGAGTTGAGAGCGAATGTTCTGCGAGAAAACTCTTTTAGACACTTCCTGGCATCGCTTCGAATTGCAGTGCCACTTTTCATCACAATTGATCCCCACGCTGACATATTCCTGACCTCTTAGGCGCTGTATTCCACTGTGTAATTGATTCCGACGGCAGCCACCTGGTGTGGCGCTCAATCACCGGAGGAAATCAAAATGCGTAACAAGATTATATTGGCTGGACTCATCGCAACACTGACAGCGGCTCCGACCTTCGCCGGGAGCACATCGAAGGAAGAGGGCATGGGCGTTGGCGTCGGAGCAGTCATCGGCGGGTTTGCCGGTGGCCCGGTTGGCATCATCCTGGGTGCCGCGTTCGGTGCCAAATTGGGCGATGCAATGCATCAGCGCGATACGGAAGTGGAGCGGCTGTCCGCCTCATTGCAGGGATCGCAACACCGCGTGCAGAAACTGGAACGGGACATCGATGCGCTCGGCGGCGACCTCGAGCGCATGCAGGCAGAATCCCGGCCCGAACTGCTGAGTCTCCTGCAGGCGGGCATCGAAATGGATCTGCTGTTTCGCACCGATGAGCACGTACTTAGCGCTACGACCGGCTCGCGACTGCAGCAACTTGCCGCCAGCCTCGCAACGATGCCGGATGTGTTCATACGGCTGGACGGTTTCGCAGACGAACGCGGTAATGCCGACTACAACCAGAAACTGTCGGTACGACGCGCACAGCACGTCATGCATGTCCTGCTTGCTAATGGTGTCTCGGCTAACCGAATCAGTGTCAAGGGACACGGCGAATCGCCGGCGGCCGACGACAACGTCGACAGTTTCGCATTCGAGCGCAAGGTCAGCCTGACGCTGTACATCGAAGACTCACCCTCATTTGCGTCAAACCCGCAATAGCAAGCGCTCCCCGCGACTCTTCACAAGAGTCTCCGCCTGGCCGGCCCGTTACGGGCCGGCCTTTTTTGCTCAGTTCACCGACAATCCGTATAGTGCGCGTTCTGCTGAAACCGATACCTCACCGATGATTGATTTCGCTGACAGAAAGTGCAAACCGTGTGAAGGCGGCGTCGCCCCCTTGTCCTCAGCGCAGGCCCGGGAATCGCTGAAGGCTTTGCACGCGAACTGGAAATTGAGCGATGATGGAAAATCCATTGTCCGCGCATTCGATTTTCCCGCATTTAGCCGCACCATCGCGTTCACCAACGCAGTCGCGTGGATTGCGACTGTCGAGGGACACCATCCGGAAATGACTGTCAGCTATAGTCGCTGCGTTGTGGCGTACAAGACCACGGCGATCGGCGGCTTGTCCGATAACGACTTCATCTGCGCGGCGAAAATTGACCGCATTGCGGCAGATTCCTGACATGGTTGACTTCAAAGATGTCGAAGCAGCAGCGAAACGACTGGCGCCGGTGACAGTTGAGACACCCTTGCTGAGGTCATCCGCGCTCGACGAAATTGCCGGCGGCACGGTATACATCAAGCCCGAGAATCTGCAGGTGACGGGATCATTCAAGTTTCGCGGTGCTTACAACATGCTGAGTCAGCTTACCGCTGATGAGGCGAAGCACGGTGTTGTGGCTTTCTCATCCGGAAATCATGCGCAGGCTGTCGCGGCGTCGGGAACGATGCTCGGCATCGACACGACAATCGTCATGCCCGAAGACGCGCCCGCCATAAAAATCGAGAATACCCGCCGGCTTGGCGGCAAAACCGTTCTCTATGACCGATATTCGGAGGACCGCGAAGCGATCGCCCGGGGAATTGCGGCCGAAACGGGAAGTGTGGTTGTGCCGGCTTTCGATCATGAACGAATCATTGCGGGGCAGGGCACTGTCGGGCTCGAGCTGATGCGCCAATGCGCGGATTTTGGCGTGACGCCGGACCAGGTACTGGTCAGTTGCAGCGGTGGCGGGCTGATTTCAGGCACGGCACTTGCTGTAAAGACGATGTCGCCGGAGACGAGCGTGTACCCGGTCGAGCCGGAGGACTTCGACGACACGGCGCGCTCACTGATTTCCGGCGAGCGGGAGACCAACGATCCCGGAGCGCGTTCGATTTGTGACGCGCTGCAAACGGAAAGGCCGGGTAAGCTGACATTCGCCATAAACCGGAAACTGCTCGGCGTAGGGCTTGTCGTGAGTGACGGCGAAGTCAAGGAAGCGATGCGGTTTGCGTTCCGTCAGCTCAAACTGGTCGTCGAACCCGGCGGCGCAGTTGCGTTGGCCGCCGTGCTAAGCGGCAAGATCGACACACGCGACAAACTGACAGTAATAGTTTTAAGTGGCGGCAATGTCGACGCTGAAATGTTTGCGGCGATTCAAAAAGAGTTGTAGGAGCTCGCTCCCAATCCTCCTACATCGAAGAGAACACCTTCGTCGATCGGTGAGGATTGATCTTTAGAAATATCGCCAGGAAATGAGCTTTCGCCCGGTGGGCCAGGCGCCTACACCGCGCCGGTACCGGGCTTGCGAATTGGGGTCACGTTCGTTGGCTTTTCAAAGACACCAGATTCCGTTGGATCGTAGCGCCGCTCCCGCCAGCCATCGAGCCATTCGATAACTTTCTCCAGTTGTTCCATGTCCTGACGTACCTTGTGCGGTTGCATATCGCAGATGCCGATGCCTTTCTCGGCTGCGTAGACATAATTCTGACTGTCACGCAGCACCGCGATGATCGGTATGCCCAGTGAATCGAGAAAATCCATCAGTTTCTCGAAGCTTTTGGTGTTTTTCCGGGTACGGTTTGCAACGACGGCAAGCTTGCGATCGCGGCGATCGATCTTCGCAACCAGCAGCAGGTCTGCAATGCAGCGCGAGGCCGCATGAATATCGATGGAAGATGGTAAAACTGGGACGAGCACGCTACAGGCATCGCGCGTCATCTCACGAAAGTCGTCAGGAGTAAGGCTTGCCGGCAAATCGACAATCAGGTTCCTGGTTTCGATTGGCACGCGTAATTGCCAGCTGCGCGTCGCCGCCATCGTGCGTTTGTAGGCGGCGATGCCATGTATCTCCGGCAGAGATTTCGGCCTCCGGTCGAGCCATAACATCGTCGATCCCTGCGCATCGCAATCCATGATGGCGGGTACCGGTCCTTTCCTGGCGTAATAGCTTGCAACGTTTGTAGCCAGCGTTGTCTTGCCGCATCCACCCTTGGGGTTGATGACGACGATCTTATTCAGGTTGTCTCTGTTAGGTGTGATCAGCATCGCTTGATTTCGATTGTTCGACTTGTTCCAGAAATTGGATTTGGCGTCAAATCGGACCTTAACTGTGTGATATTTGCCAAATCAGTTCCTTGATGCGGTTCACATACTACGGGAAGCGGACAAACTATGAATCCACGGCGCGATGAGATTTTCGTACCAGCGCCAGGCTGATACCCCCCAGTATAAGGGCGCCCGAGGTCAGTAGCCTCAATGAGACTGGCTCGGCCAGCAAGATGACACCGCCGGTCGCTGCGATCGCGGGCACTGATAGCTGCACCAATGCCGCCTGCATAGCGCTCAGGTAATTCAGTGCCGCATACCAGATGACATAACCCACTCCGGATGTTATCGCGCCCGAGATGACTGCCAGCAGGATGCCGCGGTCCGTGAGGTTGGCGCTGGTAACCGTAATGGCGGTCAGGATGATGACAAAGGCAATCGAATACACGAAGTTCGAGCAGGTCGCGACCAGCGCATTGGTTTCGCCGCGGCCACGTATGGAGTAGACGCCCCAACCGATGCCTGCAAGCGCCATCAGGGTTGCGCCGACGGCTGGTGGTGCTTCGATGCCGGGAATCAGGAGCCAGACCAGGCCACCAAAAGCCAGCAACCAACCCAGCCACTCGGAGACATTCGGCCGGTCTCCGGACCACAGCGCCATCGCGATCATCGTGCCCTGCACGAAGCCAAACAGGATCAATGCACCGGCGCCAGCACTCAAACTGATATAGGCATAGGAAAAGCAGACCGCATAGATGAACAGCACGAGAGCCGAGGTCCAGCTGCCATGCTCCCGAACTGACGATTTATTGCTTGTCAGCCGGACGATCAGCAACAATGCAAGGGCGCCTGAGAGCAGGCGAATGGATGTAAAACTCGCCGGATCAATTGCACCGTCTCTTAGTGCCATGCGGCACAGGATCGAGTTGCCGGCAAATGCGAGCATCGTGATGCTCGTGTAGACAATTGCGCGGAGCTGCGGAGAACCCACACTCATATTAATGGAACGCACTGGCTGCCGTGCCCGTGCACGGCAGCTAATTGCTGTTACTCGGGGGGCTTCCGCAATTTAAGTACAAAGCGATCCGTGTTGCCGCGAAGGCCCTCGGCAAAAACGCTCTGCGTGTGGTCGTCAGCCGGGTTGGCAAGAATATTGGCGTCCCCATCGACCACGAAACCTGCGGCTTTTGCAGTTTCAATCGCCAGCGATTTTTCGACTCTATGCAGTGCGGCGTTGTCGGCGCCAGCCACTCCGGCGTGATCGATGATGCCGAAAACACCGCCGGGCGTCAGGGCGCTGTAGATCGCCTGCAGCGTTGCCAGCGCCGCCTCGGGGCCGCGGCTGTTGTAGATATCGTGGAAGTTCAGTGCGGTGATTGCGGCGTCGAAGGTCCCGGCGATTGCCCCAATATCCTCAAAGCCTGAGTTCATCCTCGAAACATTCGGCAGCCGGTTGCCGGCCAGTCGCGCGCTGATTGCTTTCTCGTTCGCGCCTTCCCGCATTTCAAGTATGACCGGCGGATTCTGGGCGACAACATGTCCGTCAGGCCCAACGGCCAGCGACAGGACTTCGGTGTACCAACCGCCTGCGGCGATGACGTCCAGGACACGCATGCCGGGTTCGATGCCCAGGAATTCAATGATTGCTGCGGGTTTGCGGCCGGCGTCGCGAGCCCGGTCTTCCGCCGATCTCGAATCGCTCGCCAGCAAGGTGCGCAGATCTGCGGGCGCCTCGGCCATCGACTCGGCAGCCGGCGGTCCTTCCGGCTCGGATTTGCTGCAGGCAGCCAGTCCGAAAAGCACGATAAATGTAACGGTAAGCAGTGATTTATTGGTCATTCGTATTCTCCGCCGGGATTGTTCGAATTGTGTCGGGCCGCTCAGAATACAGAGGAATGCCGCCTGCAACAATGCCGATTGAGTTATATCAATCAGGATCTTTGCGGATATTCTGCCCAAACCGGCAATTCAGTGGAATCACAGGACCACTCGGCTTTTGAATCAAAGAATATTCGGCCGCTTGGCTCAATATCAGGATTGCTGTCCAGGCTGCCGGCCGGGATGACAGCTATATTCCGCTCCAGCGCAACACGCGGCAGCGGGCTGCCACAGTTCTTGCAGAACATGGTTCTGAATCGCTCCGCATCTGGTACTTTGTAACTACCAAGCAGCTCTTCGCCCGCAGTCCACTCCGCAGCGTCAGGATTGAGAATGATATTGCTGGCGTGACCGGTGCCAGTGGATTTGCGGCAGCGACTACAGTGACAGTGGTAAAAGAATTTGAATTCCCCTGAAATCTCGTATTTGACGGACCCACAAATACAACTTCCTGAATATTTTTTTGACGACACCGGACGCTTCCTCGAGTGTAAAGGGAGCATCTTAGCCTATACGAGAGCGGTCCAGCGGACGATAACACACCGTTAAAAGATTGCACTAAAGATCAATCCGCACCGTTCGTCGCGGCGATGATTATCAATGTGGGCGGATTGGGAGCGAGCTCCTGCGAGACGTGTCTACAATATCACTTCGTAAGAGCCCGGCTTACCGGGCGATTGGACGCGATCTAGAACATCTCGCTGGGATCAGGCTGATCGTCGGCAGTACTGTCCCTGCTGGCGATGTAGTCACCGGTAACCATCTTGTCGTAGCTCAGCCCCGGACCAACCATCGGATAGACGCCGGCGTTCGGATCGATAATGACTTCGAGAAATGCCGGGCCCGGGAAATTCACGAACTCTGCGATAACTGCCGGCATATCCTCTTTGTGGTCCAGTTTGCGGGCAAACTCAAAGCCATCGGCTTGGGCAGTCTTCACAAAGTTTTTGCGGCGCAGCGATTTATCACTGCCCGACATGCGGCCCTTGTAATACAGATGCTGCCACTGCCGGACCATGCCGTCGCCGAAATTATTGAAAATAATTATCTTAACCGGCAGCTCGTAGGTGGTCGCCGTCTCGAGTTCGCCGATATTCATACGCATGCTGCCGTCGCCATCGATGTCGATGACGAGCCGGTCCCGCTGCGCAAACTGTGCGCCAATCGCAGCCGGCAGGCCGAAGCCCATCGTGCCCATGCTGCCGGACGTCAGCCAAAGGCGGGGTTCCTTGAAATCAAAGTATTGCGCAGCCCACATCTGGTGCTGGCCGACACCGGTGGATATGATGGCTTTGCCGCCGGTATGCCGATTGATTTCCTCGATGACGGCCTGGGGCTGGATTAGTTCGCTGTCACGGTCGAAATTCAGGCAATGTTTTTTCTTGAGCGCCGCAATTTCATCGTGCCAGGTAGAAAAATCTTTCTGGAACCCGATACGTTGGCCGTAGGCGAGCATATCATCAAGGTCTTGCCGCATTACGCCAATGTGATGCCAGTTGACGCTTTTGACCTTCCCGATTTCTGACACATCAACATCGAAGTGAGCGATGTTTTTTGCATTAGGTGCGAACCTGGGCGGATCGCCGGCAACCCGATCGTCAAACCTGGCGCCGATAGCAATCAGGAAATCACAATCTTCGACGGCGTAATTTGCGAAAGCCATGCCGTGCATGCCGAGCATGTGTAGTGAGAGCGGGTGTGTCGTGTCGCTGGCGCCCAGGCCCATCAATGTTGTCGTCACTGGAATTCCATAGGCGTTGGCAAGATGGCGCATTGCCTTGGTGGCGTCGCCGTTGATGACGCCACCGCCGGCATAAATGAGCGGTCTTTCCGATTCGGCGAGCATCTTATAAAAGCGTTCGCAGGCATCGTCGCTGAGCCTGTTGTCGATGACTGCCTGCAACCGGCTGCGATAGCCGGTCAGTGGCAGCGAACCACCACCGGTAAATTTGCCTTCCCAGTTCTGCACGTCCTTTGGTATATCGATGACCACCGGACCCGGCCGGCCGGTGCGGGCGAGCTCGAATGCGGTACGCAGTGTGGCCTCCAGCCGGCTCGCATCGGTGACCAGGAATACGTGCTTGGCGATAGCGCCCATGATTGCCGCAACCGGCGCCTCCTGGAACGCGTCCGTGCCGATTGCGTGAGTTGGCACTTGCCCGCAAATAACGACGATCGGTACCGAATCGGCCATACAGTCGCGCACTGGCGTAACGGTGTTGGTTGCGCCCGGCCCCGAGGTCACCATGACTACCCCGACTTTGCCGCTGGCACGGGCGTAACCTGCCGCCATGAATGCGGCACCCTGTTCGTTAGCGGGCACTATCAGGGGAATGGGCGATGAGCCGTCGGCCCGCCGGTGCAGGTCGTTGTAACGAAAGACAGCGTCGAATGTGGGCAGGATGGCACCACCGCTGTAGCCAAATATTGTGTCCACACCCTCGTCTGCCAGTACCTGAACGATCATATCGGCGCCGCTCATTTGTGTACCAGCCAGCGGGTGTTCCGGATGCAGGTTTGCGGGCCTAAGCGTTGCCATGATCTGTTTCAAAAAGTCACATAAGTACTGGATTTTCGGCGAGTGTTTACTAAATTTTATTGCATTGCAATACTCCGGTGAGTACGCGACCATCCGCCGGGTGCTCCAGGTGCATTAGTTACATACGAATTTATATTTTATCGGGATTGAGCTGGCAATGAGACACGTAATTTCGGTGCTCTTACAGAACGAGGTGGGTGCCCTGACCCGCATGACCGGGCTGTTCTCCAGCCGCGGCTATAACATCGATTCGCTCAACGTCGCGCCGACCGATGAGCCGACGGTATCGCGGGTGACGATTGTCATATCCGGCTCGGACTCGGCAATTGCGCAAGTGAATACGCAGCTCGCCAAACTCGTAGATGTCGTGAATATTCACGATATGACGCTCGGAGACCATTTCGAGCGCGAACTGGCCATCGTCAAGCTGAAGCTCGCGACCGGTGGCTATGCGAAAGTGCTGGCGCTTGCCAGGAAATTCGGTGCGGAAGTCCTTGATGATTCGCAAGCAAGTTGCACCGTGCAACTGACCGGCAGACTCGCCGAAATAGATGATTTCATTGCGTCCGCGGCGTCGATTGGCGAAGTCTCAGCCGTCGCGCGTAGCGGCAGCGTGGCAGTGTCGAAAGGCGAGGTTACTTTGTCATCCTATGTTCGACATCATCGTTTGACCGGTTAGCATTTTGGGGACAGTTTACTTAATTCGTAAATCACTGGATTCGTTTCCCCATGGCTGAATTCGAGCAATTAAGTAAACTGTCCCCAAGCGGTCAGACCAGGCCCTGATGTCGCACGCCGGATCTGATTACGACGTCGTCGTGGTTGGCGGTGGCATCAACGGTGCCGGCATCGCGCGGGATGCAGCGCTCCGGGGCTTAAGCGTGCTCCTGCTCGAGAAAAATGACTTTGGCAGCGGAACCTCGAGCTGGTCGAGCCGCCTGATTCACGGCGGCCTGAGATATCTCGAGCACGCCGAGATACCACTGGTTTTCGAATCACTTCATGAGCGCCGCCGGCTGCGGCAGCTTGCGCCGCATCTTGTCAAACGGCTACGACTGGTTATTCCGATCTACGAGCAAAGCCGGCGCAGCAAACTGCTTATTCGCCTTGGCATGATCGCATACGACCTGTTATCGATCGGCAAAAATGTTCCACGCCACAGGATGCTGAGCAGGGGTGAACTCATCGAGGCGGAACCCGGAATCAACAGGGAAGGGCTTAAGGGTGCCGCGCAATACTTCGACGCGCAAGTCACCTTCGCCGAGAGACTGGTGCTCGAGAACATTATCGGGGCAGCGGAAGCTGGCGCCGACGTCCGCAATTACTGTCCCGCCATCGGTATCAATGTCAGCCAGGGTGTCGTGCATAGCATTCACTACTTAGAGTACGGAAGCGCTCAGGAAACGGAAGTCACGACCAGGCTGGTAATCAATGCCGCCGGACCATGGGTCGACCGGGTTCTCGCGACAGTCAACCGGGAAATTCCCCGCTTCATGGGCGGCACCAAAGGCAGCCACATCATTGTTGGCCGTTTCGAGGGTGCGCCCGGGAGTGCGTTCTATATCGAAGCAGCGGCAGACGGCAGGCCGTTTTTCATTATTCCCTGGAATAAGCAGTACCTGATCGGCACGACCGACATCCGCTATCACGGAGATCCTGCAGATGTCGCAGCGAGTGAAGAGGAGATTCGCTATTTGCTCGACGAGACCAATCGGGTTTTTCCCGAAGCAGATTTGACTTTCGAGGACATACACTTTGCCTATGCGGGTGTGCGGCCGTTGCCACTCCGCGACAAGGGACCGGAGTCGGCGATTACCCGCAAGCACATCATAAAGAAGCATCGCCGCGTGGCAAAGGGCCTTGTCTCCATTATTGGCGGCAAACTGACGACTTATCGAAACCTGGCGGAACACGTCGTCGATCTTGCAGTACGCTGGCTAAAAAGCGACACGGGCGCTTGCGAGACACGCACGATGCCGTTGCCTGGCGCGACCGGTATCGAAGCGGCCCGGGAACATTTATGCGATTTGAATTACTTGTCGCAAAATGGGGTCGAACGCCTGCTGAGAATCTACGGTGGCCGTGCCAGCCAGATCGCCGCGCTGACCGCTGAGGAGCCTCACCTGGCACACACGGTGGATGACGAAGGATCAGTGCTTGCAGCAGAGGTGGTGTTCGCGCTGCGTCACGAATTCGCAGTAAATCTCACAGATATCGTTCATCGCCGTCTCATGACCGGGCTATCGGCTGACCAGGGTCTGGGCATTAGCGAAGAAATTGCAGCGATCGCCGCACGCGAGTCGAACTGGAGCAAATCAGAGAAGGAACAGCAGCTGGCTGAATTGGGGAAATACAATGCGCGTCTGCGTGTCAATCCGCTGGCGTCTGCATAACCAGCGGCTCTGCCTGTCGCCAGGTAGGAGCGGCCTCCGGCCGCGATTCCTTGTCATTCGCGGCGGGGACGCCGCTCCTACGGTCGATCGCAACCCAGCCATGGCAGGAGCGGCCTTTGGCCGCGATTCCTTTGCCGATTATTGTCGACCTTCGACGACGAGGTTGACCCCGCTGCGGCCAAATACATGCTTGGTGAATATCCCGTAAACATGGCCGCAGTTATCACAGTGGGCCACGTAATACCACGGCGCATTCTGCCGCGATTGCTCCTTACTCGGTGTCGATACGATTTTTTCGATGCCGGATTCACCACAATCGGGACATTTTGGATCTGCCATGAAAAACTCACCTGAGATTGATCAGCTGTTAACACGTTGTTGACGAGAATAACCCGACCACTTCGGATTATCATCCCTGTCAGCTTTGATTCGACTGACTAGCAAGGGTTGCAAATGAAAATCACTTTTTTCCGGGCAATGCCCGTAATCATTTCGCTGTCAATCGCGATGCAGGTCAAGGCTCAACCTACCGAGCCGGAAATAAACAACGTGAGGCCGCGCATCGGATTGGCGCTGGGCGGCGGCGGTGCTCGTGGTGCCGCGCATATAGGTGTGCTCAAAGAGCTGGAGCGTCTGCGCATCCCGATCGACGCAATTGCGGGTACCAGCATGGGCGCCGTTGTTGGCGGTCTTTATGCGTCGGGCAAAACCCCCGACGAATTGCAGCAACTGATAGAGTCGCTGGACTGGGCGGATGCCTTCGCTGACCGATCGAAACGGGAACAACGGAGCTTCAGGCGCAAACAGGACGACGCCGCGTATCCGATCCCGTTGGAGCTGGGCTTGCGGGACGGCAGCCTGCAACTTCCGAAAGGTCTCATCCATGGGCAAAAGCTGTCGCTGATTCTCCGCGAGCAGTTGTTGCACGTTTATGACGTGCATGATTTCGATGATCTGCCTACGCCATTCAGAGCGGTGGCGTCCGACATTGAGACCGGTGATGCCTATGTGCTGTCGCATGGCGACATTGAGCTGGCTATTCGCGCAAGCATGTCAGCACCCGGGATTTTCTCGCCGGTCGTTGTCGATGGTCACATGCTTGTCGATGGCGGGCTTGTCGGGAATGTCCCGGTGAGCGTAGTGCGCGAAATGGACGTCGATATCATCATCGCCGTCGATGTCGAGTTTCCGCTGTACCCGCTGGAACAACTCCAGTCTGCGCTTGCGATAACGGAGCAAATGCTCACCATCCTGATTCGCAAGGAAACCCGTCGGGAACTATCGAGACTGCGCGATGCCGATATTCTGATTCGTCCTGATCTTGGCGGGTATGGGTCGACAAATTTTCAGGATATTGCGCAGACGATCGCACCGGGCGCTGCAGCGACGATCGCCATCGAAGACCGGCTCAAAGAACTCTCGGTATCCGAAGACGAA
>SMVA01304472.1_pt1 | contig 13723 bp, 14 predicted proteins | sample 2456451 | NCBI WGS metagenome assembly SMVA01 (sample SAMN11095933, study PRJNA526329) | marine sediment metagenome | biome: Marine sediment; feature: Surficial sediment; material: Deep marine sediment; isolation source: Hadal surficial sediment | place: Pacific Ocean | collected 2014-05 | depth...
CTTTTCCGTTGCCACATTCTTCAGTTATATCGGGTCCGGCATCCACAAAGAGTGAACCGGGTCCTTGTGCCTTTGAATTATAGCTTGAGAAAAAGAAAAAACTTAGTAAAAGAATAGAAAAAAATGTTCGTGTTTTATTTATTCCATGAGGGCCATGGAAAGATAGCAGTGTATTCATTTTTTTGGCTAAGATTTTTATGATAGACTAAAATATATAAATAAGGCCTTAAATGTAGCTCTTTTTAGATAAAAAGAGTGAAATCCACGATAAAAGTTAAGGCGTTGTAACCATAGAGTTAATCTACTGTGAAAATGGAATAAACAGGGAAATGATCACTAAATCCGCCGAGGTATTTCTTTCCTCCATAGGTTCGGAACGGCAACCCTTTATACCTTCCTTTGTATTCTTTTATATCGTCTGGACTAAAGATATTTGCACTTTTATATTGAAATGGATTGTCATGTCCCAATAAGAAATTGTGGGATATAATTATTTGGTCAAACAGGTGCCATTTGCCTTTGTGGCTTAAAGTTCCCTCGTATTTTGTCAACAGGACCTCCATGGGATTGTAAAATCGCCGCGTCATCAATCGTTTGATACTTTCACTCTGAGGGTCATCATTAAAATCGCCCATGATCACTACTTTGGGATCGACTTCTTCTTCATAAATACGCTCAATTATCTCGAGGTTACGCTCTGAGGCGGCGATGCGTTTGTGTTCGGTCGTCCTAGTACCATTTCTTCGTGAAGGCCAGTGGTTGACCAATATATGGAGGGATTGATCTTCGAGCATTCCATGGACATACAGGATATCACGGGTGTAATCACGTTCACCCTTCTCATCTGTCAGATACACCGTGAAAGTTTCTTTTTTCACTACTAAAAAATATTCCTTGCGGTATAATAAAGCGGTATCAATACCACGTTCATCCGGTGAGTCAAAATGAACATAATCGTAGTCTTTTTTCTTAAGAAATTTTGATGAGACCAATGCGTCCAGTACCCCGGCATTTTCTACTTCAGCAACACCCAAAAGTACGGGTGGATGCTTAATATCTCGGTAACCAATGTTTGAAATAACTCGTCCCAGCTTCTTTATTTTTTTCCTGAATCGTTTCTCATTCCATTTTTTATCAGAAAACTCGGTAAAATCATCATCGAGGGTTTCAGGGTCGTCCACAGTGTCGAATAGATTCTCAAGATTGTAAAAACCGATAGAGAAATGGTTGGTTTTTTTTGAAGTGGTTTCCTGCATTTGAAAATAATTTGAACCTAAAATACAAAAATCACCAACAAACTCTTTTGTACCTTTGTTCAATAATTAATTACATGCCCGAAAAACAAGAAATAGAATATGAAAAAGTAGTGCTCATCGCCCTTATTACTAAATTACAGGATGAGGAAAAATCTCGGGAATATTTAGATGAACTTGAGTTTTTGGTATACACGGCGGGAGGAGAAGTGGTAAAGCGATTCACGCAAAAAATGGAGAAGCCCAATCCGAAGACCTATATCGGGACCGGTAAAATGGAAGAAGTGCTGGATTTTGTTGATACTAATAATATAGGTACCGCAATTTTTGATGATGAACTTTCTCCGGGACAACAGAGGAATATTGAAAAGATCCTTAAGTGTAAGATCATAGATCGCACTAATTTGATATTGGATATTTTCGCAAAGCGTGCACAAACCAGCTATGCGTGTACTCAGGTGGAACTGGCACAATATGAATATTTACTGCCCCGGCTAGCGGGAATGTGGACTCACCTGGAAAGACAAAGAGGGGGTATTGGTATGCGTGGACCCGGTGAAACCGAGATTGAAACAGACCGTCGTATCGTTCGAGATCGCATTTCATTATTGAAAAAGAAGCTTGTTTCCATAGACAAACAGATGGCCGTGCAACGTGGGAATCGGGGCGCTTTGGTGAGAGTGGCTTTGGTGGGATACACTAATGTGGGGAAATCAACTTTGATGAACGTAATTAGTAAAAGTAAGGTCTTCGCCGAGAATAAACTCTTTGCAACCCTTGATACCACGGTTCGAAAAGTGGTGATAGGGAACCTGCCTTTTTTACTCAGTGATACGGTTGGGTTTATTAGAAAATTACCTACTCAATTGGTAGAGTCGTTCAAGAGTACTCTTGATGAAGTTCGAGAAGCAGATCTGTTATTGCACATTGTAGATATTTCGCACCCTTCTTTTGAACATCATATCGCATCGGTAAATAGTATTTTGGATGAAATTGTTGGAACCGAAAAACCCACCTTGATGGTTTTTAATAAAATTGATGCTTATGAACCCGAAGTGCTCCATGAAGACGATTTGGTGACCTTAAAAACCAAAGTGCATTATACGCTTGAAGAATGGAAACAAACCTGGATGAATCACGAAAATGGAGGAGCCATATTTATTTCGGCATTGACTAAAGACAATCTGGAGGAATTCAGAAAGACATTGTATCAAAAAGTTAGGGAAATTCATGTGACCCGTTTCCCGTATAACAACTTTTTATATCCAAAATATATTGAATAACCCTATCACAAGAAAATTTTAATAGAGCTTTATCATTTTATACTTTATAGACCGATATTAGAATCCATAGGTGACACCTATACCAAGTGCCTCCCTTATCTGGAATCCTTGAATAGCATTATCTTCATATATCGCCTGAAACGTTAAATTCGCAGTAATCCAGTTGTTTACAGACAGATTGAGGTTCATTGTATAATCGATATTCACATTTAGAGGGTCTGAGAGATAATCACTATACAGATTCAGTAGATTCTCCATACTTACATTAGGCATAATATCAAATTTGGCGTATCCGCTCACCGATGCTCCAAATTCAAATCGCAAGGTCTTATTGGCTGCCACACCAAAATACTCCATATCGTCGTCCAATCGGTTTCTGGGATCATTTGGATCGGTAAATTGTCCATCAACAAAGATGAGTCGTATTGCAATCGGTGAGATATTCACTTTTAAATTTTTGCTTTTTTTCCAAAGCAAACCCGGTCCAAACTGTAAATATGCAGGAGAAAGAAACTTTGAGTTTTTGGTACGGTCCGTGATGGTAATTATTTCACCATTGACATTTACTTCACGGTCGGTTTCTTCATAACCCGAATCAAATTGGGTTTTAAAATATAAAAAAATGGAATAGAACCATAAGGACTCCTTGATCTGCTTCCCCAAAATCGAAGTAAATGCCAACCTATCATTGGTTTTTTGTGTATTTTTTTCGCTCTCGATCTTTGTAATACCATATTCGGCCAGAATTTTATTATCCCAGCTAATTTTTCCTTTGAGGTAATTGAAATCGTAATCCCCCTTAAAATTACCCGAAAAATTAGACACTCCACCCCCTTGCCATTCGGCATTAAATACGGCCTGGCTAAACAGTAAAGAAATGTTTCCCGTTTTGGTCCACCTCTCTTTGGGTGTTTCTTTCTCTTCGTCTTCTTGAGCGAATCCAATAAATGATATTGCAAGTAATACACAGATCAATAACTGTTTTAACATGGCGATTATTTTTAGTTGAAAACCCTAATTTAGGATTAATACTATCAAGAATAAAACAATGTTTTTGATAAATAGATTTGTTCGATAAAAATGAAGGAAATCGGATTTTGAACTACTTGCTTTTTTTGTACAAAGGAACCGAGGAGCAAGCTTCCCCGTACATAATACTTTTAGCGATGGGGCGCAGTTTTTGAGCTAGCCATACAAAGGCATTTTCCGGAACAGGCTTGTGGCCACACCCTTTGATAATAACCGGTTTATCTTTATATACTGAAAGATCCATTTGTGCGATAATTTCAGAAAAAATAAGAGTTTCCAAGTCGTTTATCGTACCCACAATCACCATTCGGGCAATAGGGGTTAATTGAAGCGAAACCAACATATAGGCCCATCCGGGAATAATAGCGTCTGCGGAACAATGTAGGGCAACATAGGCATTTTTGTATTGGGACCAATCGTTATTTACCAGATGTTCTCTAAAATCTTTTTCGTGAAGTACCACTCCTTCCAGAAGCCAATTTGAAATATCTATAGCGAGTCGAGGGCCATCTGGGTATAATTCCTCCAGGTCCAAAGTAACCAGTTTGCTGCTCGCAACTCTATTGACAATTTTATCTTTCAATGTATAGGTTTAAAAGCTTTTTAACCACAAAGTCCGCAATGATGTAACAGCGCGGTTATCTGTAAGTGATGATTTAAAGCAATCCTAATTCCAACTTCGCCTCTTCACTCATTTCGTTTATCTACCGGAAAGTTTTAAAGTTTTTGTGTTTAAAAAATTACAAAAACTTTAAAACAACCACCAAGCTCCCATGGAGCTGGTTGGTATTAAAAATCACAACATACCTAGTTCCAATTTCGCCTCTTCACTCATCAATTCTTGCGTCCAAGGAGGATCGAAGGTAATTTCTACTTCGGCATCCTTCACCGGTTTAAGACTTTTGACCTTATCCTCAACTTCCAGGGGCAAGGATTCTGCCACGGGACAGTTGGGAGTGGTCAATGTCATAAGGATTTTTACTTCAAAATCCTCATTGACAAACACGTCGTAAATAAGTCCGAGTTCATAAATATCGACAGGGATTTCCGGGTCATAAATGGTTTTAAGCACATTGACAATTTTTTCTCCGAGTTCGTTGGTGTTTATTTCAGTAGTACTCATTCTTTATAATTTAATTGTGCTTGGTAGGCCAGAGCGTACAATTTCATTTGCTTGATCATTGAAACCAGGCCATTGGCACGAGTGGGAGATAAATGTTCTTTTAGTCCTATTTCATCGATAAAATTTGTGTCTGCATGTACTATTGATTTGGGTGATTGATGCGAAAATACCCGAACTAATATTGCGATTAATCCCTTTGTTATAATGGCGTCACTATCCGCTGTAAATACGACATCATCATTTGCCATTCGCGCATCGAGCCATACCTTACTTTGACAACCTTTAATCAGTTTATCATCAATTTTAGCGGATTGATCTATCAAAGGTAATGACTTTCCCAAATCGATGAGGTGTTGGTATTTATCCATCCAATCATCAAAGAGCGCAAACTCGTCTATCAATTCATATTGTATCTTTTCTATTGTCATTTTAATCTTTGGAAGCTGTTTTTTTTATGGCTACCAGGATAATACTTCGGTCGCTCTTCGAGTACAGGGTTAATACACTATTTTCAATATCGTATGTGCCTGTGTTTCGAAGCGCTTGTAAAAACGCGTTTTCAACATCCATAATGGGTTGTTCACAGGCCATTTCCGTTGAGCTTATATCATTGAATGACAAAGCCGAATGATCAATTGTATAATTTCCGAAGAAACTATTACAACCTGTATTACCATGGATGGTTTTCTCTAATGCGATAAAATTAATGGTAGGAACATTTTCCGACACGGCTTTATTAGAAATACTCGAGATCCTGTAAGCCCCGGAAAGGTGAACATTTCCTGCTCCGTCTATAGTTTTTTTGGTCCCGTCACAAGCCGATATTAAAAGTGCTGCGACTACAATTGTGATAAAATTTTTCATCAAACTACCATTTGTTATAGAAAAGTGAAGATACCATTAATCTTTGGTTTTCACCTTTTTTACTTTGTTAGCCAAGCATTATTTTGGCCTTTTTAACCGCGTCCAAAAGGCGGTCTACTTCCTCTCTTGTATTGTAAAAAGCAAACGAAGCCCGAACCGTTCCTGGGATACCATAAAATTCCATTATAGGTTGTGCACAGTGATGCCCGGTGCGTACGGCTATACCTAATTTATCCATTATAGTGCCAAGATCGTAAGGATGGATACCTTCAATATTGAAAGAAATGACCGAAGTCTTTTCATTTCCGGTTCCATAGATCTTCAATCCTTCAATTGCCAACAAGCCTTTGGTCGCGTATTCAAGCAGATCATTTTCATGTTTGTTTATCGCATCAAAGCCTATATTGTTCAAGTAATCGATCGCTACTCCAAAACCGATACCCCCAACGATATTTGGAGTGCCTGCCTCAAATTTATGGGGGGGTTCGGCATAAGTTGTTTTCTCAAAGGTAACTTCTTTAATCATCTCTCCACCACCTTGATCAGGAGGGAGCCTTTCAAGCCAATCCAGTTTACCATAAAGCATTCCAATTCCGGTTGGGCCACACATTTTATGGGCTGAGGTCACATAAAAATCTACGTTCAGAGCCTGTAAATCGGGCCGTATGTGTGAGCAGGATTGTGCACCATCTATAAGTACAGCTGCACCAACTTCATGTGCTTTCTCAATGATTTTGGCGATGGGATTGATAGTTCCTAAGGCGTTTGATATATGATTGACAAAGACCAGTTTTGTGTTTTTTGAAAGAAGTTTTTCATATTCTGAAAAGATTAAAACCCCTTCTTCGTTCATGGGGATTACCTTTAAGCTAGCTCCGGTTCTCTCGCAGAGCATTTGCCAGGGAACAATATTCGAATGGTGTTCCATAGCAGAAACTATCACCTCATCAGTGTTTTTGATTATAGAAGAAAACCCGTTGGCAATCAGATTAATTCCATGCGTTGTTCCCGAAGTAAATATGACTTCCTCAGGATGTTTGATATTAAAATGGGCTTGTATTTTTCGCCGGGCCGTTTCATATGCATCCGTGGCTTCCTGTGCTAGAGTGTGCACACCCCGGTGAATGTTCGCGTTGTAATTACTGTAATAATCAACGATACAATCGATAACAACTTTTGGTTTTTGAGAAGTGGCGGCGTTGTCTAAATATACCAATGGATAGCCATTGACCTGACGGTGTAAAATAGGAAAATCTTCTCGTATTTTTTGAACATCGAAAGCCATAGACTTATCCTTTTCTTAAAACAAATTATAGGTTAAAGCCTAAACTCACACCTAATTTTAAGGCGATTAGCTTATTAATGCGTTTTTTAAGTTCCGGGATCTTTACACTTTCCAAAATGTTATTTGCAAAAGCATACATCAATAAGGCGCTCGCTTCTTTTTTTCCAATTCCACGAGAACGAAGGTAAAATAAAGCTTCGTCATCCAATTGGCCGACGGTACATCCATGAGAACACTTTACATCGTCTGCAAAAATCTCGAGTTGTGGTTTTGCGTTGATCGTAGATTTATCGCTAATCAGAATATTGTTGTTTTGCTGAAACGCATCGGTCTTCTGTGCTTCTCTATCCACAAGGACTTTTCCGTTAAATACTCCTGTTGAGTTATCATCAAAAATGCCTTTGTAATCTTGGTGGCTCTTGCAATTTGGTGAAATATGATGGACCAAAGTATTGTGATCTACGTGCTGCTTATCATTTAAAATAGAAATCCCTTTTAATACACTATCGCAGTGCTCCCCAATTTGATAAAAATTTAAATTATTGCGAGTTAATTTACCCCCAAACGAAAAGGTATGTACATTACATATACTATCTCTTTCTTGTTGCAGGTATGTATGATCTATCAAGGAAGCTTCAGCACGATCATTCTGAATTTTATAATAATCTACCTGAGCACGCTTTTCAGCAAAAATTTCAGTTACCGAATTCGTCATTACCGCATTGTTCGATAAACTTTGATGACGTTCGATAATTTGTACATGGGCATTTTCTCCTACGATGATCAAATTTCGAGGTTGCAGCAGGGTCGCCACTTCACTTCCGGTAGCAAAATTGATGATCTCAATGGGTTTGTCTGCCTCCACATGCCTGGGAACAAAAATATAGGCTCCTTCTTTTGCAAAAGCGGTATTCAAGGAAGTAAGACTATCTTTTTTCGCAACTTTATTGAAATACGCCTCGATGACAGCTTGGTATTTTTTCTTGCTTAACGCTGAAGAAAGCAGGCAAGCATCAAATTTATCGTGCGTAGTTTCCGAAAGGAAGGAGCTATAAATTCCATCCACAAACACAATCTTGTACGTATCGATTTCGTGTAGGAAATATTTTTTTACATCTTTGTATTCTACGCTGTTCTCCTCCTTCGGAAAAAGACTGTAATTCTCCTTCAAAAGAGAATTTAGCGAAGTGTATTTCCACTCCTCGTCTTTTTTGGTAGGAAATCCTTTGTCTTCAAATGTTTTGATAGCCTCGTTCCGCAGATCGTGCAGTGGGGAATCATCTTCCAAATAATCTTCGAAAGCAATATATGAAGAGAGTAATTTATCTTTTAAGCTCATTTTTCAAGTTGTGAGTTTTACGTCTTTAGCTGCGATCCAACTGTACATCCAAGCAAAAAATTAATTCACTAATTCTTCCTTAATCCAGTCGTATCCTCTTTCTTCAAGCTGGTAGGCCAGTTCTTTGGAACCCGATTTTACTATTTTTCCATCCATCATAACATGGACATAGTCCGGGATTATATAATCCAATAGTCGTTGGTAGTGGGTAATAAGAATAACAGCATTGTCCTTGTTTTTAAATTTATTGACTCCATTGGCAACAATTTTCATGGCATCGATATCCAGACCTGAGTCGGTTTCGTCCATAATGGCCAACTTGGGATCCATTATTACCATTTGAAATACTTCATTCCGTTTCTTCTCTCCCCCCGAAAAACCTTCGTTCAAAAAGCGTGATAAAAACTTACGATCTATCTCCAATAGGTCTGCCTTTTCTTTGATCAACTTTAGCATTTCTCCAGCCGGCATATCCACAAGGCCTTTAGCTTTACGGGTTTCATTGATGGCCGTTTTAATAAAGTTGGTCACGGTCACCCCAGGGATTTCTACCGGATATTGAAACGAAAGAAAAATACCTTTGTGAGCTCTTTCCTCGGGATCCAACTCGGTAATATCTTCTCCGTTGAAAAGCACATCCCCCCTGGTGATTTTAAATTCATCTTTTCCTGCGATCACAGCTGCTAACGTACTTTTACCCGAACCATTAGGGCCCATAATAGCGTGTACTTCACCCGATTTCACATCCAGGTCGATCCCTTTTAATATATCTTTATCATCTACACTCGCATGCAGGTCTTTGACTTGTAGCATATTAATTATTGGTTTCTTCAATTTTTATATCGGCTTCAGCGGGTTTATCGCTAACCGCAATAATTTCTTTGATCGTGATCACTTCTTCCCAGCCTTCTCCTGCAGCAACAAGATTAGGATTTTTACTTACTACCCCTTTAACCACAACGGCGACCATATCAAAATCTTCGTTTTTTACAGGAGCTACTTGATCGGCAAGTTCTCTGGCTTTTTCATCCAGGGTCACGCCATAAATGAAATTACGGCCCTTCAATACTGCTGCATCTTCCACATAAATAAATTCTCCCTGATATATAGGATAGCTCTCGGTTTGCTCTGTAAGTTTTGGGTCATTTTCCAGAGTTTCGGTTTTTTCTTCGGTGTTTTTACACGAAAGAATTACTACTGAAATCGAAACTGCTAAAAGTAAAAGTGTTTTTTTCATTTTCATACTAAATTGGTTATTTTAATTTATCCCACGGAGCCTTCAAGGCTAATTTCCAATAATTTTTGAGCCTCCACAGCAAACTCCATAGGAAGCTGGTTCAATACTTCTTTACTGAAACCATTCACGATAAGTGCGATGGCCTTTTCGGTATCGATACCACGTTGATTGCAATAAAAAATTTGGTCTTCTCCAATTTTACTGGTGGTGGCTTCGTGTTCTATTAGAGCCGTTTTATTTTTGACCTCAATATATGGGAAGGTATGGGCACCACAATTGTTTCCCATCAACAAAGAATCACATTGTGAAAAATTACGGGCATTGTCTGCCCGAGGGCCTATTTTCACCAATCCACGGTAACTATTTTGGGATTGCCCGGCAGCAATTCCTTTCGATATTATAGTGCTTTTGGTATTCTTACCCAGGTGGATCATTTTGGTCCCCGTGTCTGCCTGCTGGAAATTGTTTGTCACAGCGATCGAATAGAACTCCCCAATGGAGTTGTCACCTTTTAATATACAACTTGGATATTTCCAGGTGATAGCACTACCGGTCTCAACTTGTGTCCATGATATTTTAGCATTTTTATGGCATATACCACGTTTGGTCACAAAATTAAAGACACCCCCTTTTCCTTCTTTATTACCGGGATACCAGTTTTGAATGGTGGAGTATTTTATCTCGGCATCGTCCAGTGCAATTAGTTCTACAACGGCTGCATGCAATTGGTTTTCATCACGAGAAGGAGCAGTACAGCCTTCCAAATAGCTAACAAAACTTCCCTCGTCTGCTATCACCAAAGTACGTTCAAACTGACCGGTGTTGGCTTCATTGATCCTAAAATATGTGGAAAGCTCCATTGGGCAACGAACGCCTTTTGGGATATAACAGAAAGATCCATCACTAAATACAGCACTGTTCAACGCAGCGTAAAAATTATCTTTTTGAGGAACGACAGAACCGATGTATTTCTTTACCAGCTCAGGGTGTTCTTTGATCGCTTCGGAAATGGGACAAAAAATAATCCCTTTTTCAGCCAGTGATTCTTTAAAAGTCGTCGCTACCGAAACAGAATCTATCACGATATCTATAGCCACTCCGGCAAGTTTCTTTTGTTCTTCCAGCGAAATCCCCAATTTATTGAAGGTCTCTAAAAGCTCTGGATCTACGTCGTCAATACTATCATATTTAGCCTTTTTTGAAGGGGCAGAGTAATACGATATGTTTTGAAAATCGGGTTTTTTATAGGTTACATTGGCCCATTCGGGTTCAACCATTTGTTGCCAGCCTCGAAACGCTTCCAAACGCCATTCTGTCATCCATTCTGGTTCTTCCTTCTTTCGGGAGATGGCACGTACTACATCTTCATCCAAACCTACAGGAAAGGTTTCAGATTCTATATCTGTATAGAAGCCGTACTCGTATTCTTTGGTTTCGAGTTCCTTCTTTAAATCGTCTTCTGTGAATTTTCCCATTTTCCTTTTTTTCAGCAATTATTAAAGCGAAAAACTTTCTCCGCAGCCACAGGTCCTGTTCGCGTTGGGGTTATTGAATACAAATCCTTTTCCATTAAGACCACCACTGAATTCGAGAGTTGTTCCAACCAGATATAAAAAGCTCTTTTTATCAACGATGATTTTAACCAAATTGTCCTCAAACAACTTGTCATTTTCATCATGTGTATGGTCAAAATTTAGTTCATAGGATAAACCGGAACAACCACCACTCTTCACACCTACACGAACATAGTCATGCTCAATGTTAAATCCCTCTTCCGTCATTAACTGAGAAATCTTTGTTTTTGCAGTATCACTAACCTTTATCATTTATATAGATTTATTCTAAATAAGACTACAAATATACTGAAAATAGGTCTTTAAACCATGTTCGAAGACAATTTTAAGCTTATACAATGATAGATTTATGTAATAATTAACAAGCCGGGAAAATGAAAAGTTACCTCAAAAAAAATTTTAACTCATGTTAATTCCGGAAATCGGGGTTATTGACAAAGCCAGGGTCCGAAAGTGAGAGTAGAAACGCTTTGAGGTCCGCTTTATCTTCTTCGGATAGGTGTACATCACCTTCCCCTACTTTTTTCATCAAAGGGTCGATGGTTACTGAATGAACAGACCCACACGGTAGTGATCGCTCACTACATTCAAAGTTGGGAAAACAACCACCATAGGCTTATTTTAATTTTACGATCAAAAGATCTTTTATCCCTTGAAAACGTGGAATGTCTTTATCGTTGCTTTCCGTATTTCCAACTAGTAAGACTGCGGAATTATCGTGCCCAAGAACAGCGTCTTCACCAAAATCAAAGTTCGAACCCCCTATGGTTTTTTCGAATACAAGCACACCATTGGCATCCATAATGACCACCCATGCGTCATTTTCTCCATTATTGAAAGAAACGTTTCCATCAGTGCTTCGGGTAGCTCCGGCAATCAGATAATTTCCATCGGTGATGGGCACAATACTTCGGGCCGAATCGAATTGACTTCCGCCAAAGGATCTGTTCCAAATGATACCACCGTTTCCATTGAACTTAACCGCCCAAAGATCGGCGTTGCCTATAGGATTTGTTACATCCTGGTCTGTACTTCGTGAATCTCCAACGATGATAAAATTACCATCAGCAGTTGCCGTAGCGGCATACCCATTGTCAATTTCGGATCCTCCATAGGATTTGGTCCAAAGCTTAATTCCAAAGGCATTTACTTTAACCACCCAATAGTCATAACTTCCTTTACTATCGGTAACGTCGAGGTCTTCACTTTCAGAAGCGCCAATAAGTAAAAATCCACCATCACTGGTTTCCAAGGCAGAATAACTTATATCACTTTCTGTTCCACCAAAATAGCGTCGCCATATATATTCACCACTGGCATCCATTTTAATAGCCCAATACTCCCCAACTCCATGACGATTTCCAGCACCACGACCATCATTTCCAGCTCCCCCACTAGCAGTAACGTCCAAAAAACCAGTTACAAAATAGCCACCATCTTTGGTTTGAAAAACATCAAATGCCTGATCGCTTCCCGAGAAACCAAATGTCTTGTCCCAGATTTTGTTACCATTAGCATTTAATTTCAAGATCCAATAGTCGTGGAAGCCTGCATTACCGGAAGCATCTCCATCGTTACTACGGCTATAACCTGAAACGATATAGCCCCCATCACTGGTTTTGGAAATATTCGTCGCCACATCATCGTTGGAACCTCCAAAAGTTCTGTTCCAAATGAGCTCTCCGGTTTCAGAAATTTTTAAGATCCAATAGTCACTATCGGTAGTGGTTTTGTCGATAATATCTCCATCAATACTATTTGTAGTTCCCACTACGACATAAGCATTGTCGTCTGATTTGACGATAGCAACCGCCTGGTCGATATTACTTCCACCGAAAGTTTTAACCCAATCTATTTCGCCTTGAAAACCAACGGGGTTACCATCGTCTATGGGATCAGGTGGATTTACGGTGTCATCCGTTACCGGAGAATTACCTTTACTACAAGAAATAAGAACAACGCAACTTATTAGTAAAAGGTTCAAAAAGATGATTATATTTTTCTTCTTTAATAACATTCAAAAATTTAATTCACGATCAACTTTTTTGTAGTAATATTATTAATTTTAACAAGATACAGGCCAGAATTTAGATTTGAAATATCTAAGGTTTCAGAAAAGTTATTTGAGAACGTTTTGTTCAGAATTGCTTGTCCCAAAACGTTATATATTTCCACATGTGAAATCACTTCGTCCATAGACGAAATTGTTAATTGATTCTTTGCAGGGTTAGGATACATGGCGAAGTCGCCTTTAGCCACATCCTCAATACCCAAAATAGGATTATGCACCAAAAAGAATCCTTCCTCACCGCTTATTACAATATTACCGCTGGCAAAGAAAGGGTAGACATTCCAAGTGCCTCCAAAACCTGCCGAGTTAGTACCAGGGATCGTATCGAAAAAACCAACTTCCGAAATATTTTGATTGTCGATATCACTAAGATCCAAGGCTCTCAGACCGGCATTGTAATTTGCCATATAAAAGATATTTCCAACAACATACCCGTTATGGTCGATTGCGGGAGTATTTCCATAATAATCAAAAAAGAAGGTAGGGTTGTCTAAGTCAGATACGTCAAAAACGATCGTTCTGGTATTGAAACCAAAGTTCAACTCATCAATCTCATCACCCACTATAAAATACCTCTGGTCTTCAGTAAACCATCCCTGGTGTGTATAACCAACATTTCCATAGCTTCCAATAGATATGGATTGCGGGTTGTTCTTATTGGTTAC
>SMVA01112030.1_pt1 | contig 13722 bp, 16 predicted proteins | sample 2456451 | NCBI WGS metagenome assembly SMVA01 (sample SAMN11095933, study PRJNA526329) | marine sediment metagenome | biome: Marine sediment; feature: Surficial sediment; material: Deep marine sediment; isolation source: Hadal surficial sediment | place: Pacific Ocean | collected 2014-05 | depth...
CTCGCCTCGATTCTCGATCACGAACGGCGAAATCGTAGATGTGACCTATCAGCTGACGTCGCCCGGGCTTTTCTACTGGCGTGAGGTAGCACTCGAGAGTCAACACCCCGAGCCCATTTCCGTCTCGGCGGACGACAGCACAGTCGATTACCTCACTACGACCTGTGCGAGCGTAACGGGTACCATCTCCATCGTGGCGCCTGGCCCAGGAACGGTAATCGTGAACGCGAATGCCTGGCTCCGCGTGAAGCACACGGTGGGGGTGCAGGATGAGACGATCATGGTGCTGAGCGAAACGAGCGGCGGAGATTGCGTCGACTGGCAGCACACCAGGCTCTACTCTATTCCAAGCGGGTATCCAACAACCGGCGGTAGTGAGATCCAGACGATCGATGTCCGTCGCGTCTTCGACGTGGCCTCTGCGGCCACGGTCACCTACTACCTCAACGCCCGCCAGGCTCTTGGTTTTACTTCGACGACCGACAATATATGGTGGGTGGGATTGCAGGCAACGTTCATTCCCGACTGAGAATGCGATCGGAGATCAGGGGTGAGATGGTTCTCGTACCCACAACGCAGGAGACGCTCTTCATGGCTCGCCGCCTTCTTGCACGGTTAGCGGTGTTGCTCAGTGTGCCGACCCTCTTGGTTATCCTGAATCCGGGTCTTGTGGCGGCCGACTGGGGAGAAAACTGGGGAGTCATGCAGTGGGGGGTTTCCGACGGCGACGTCGACGGCGACGGGATTCTGGACGGGGACGACAATTGTCCGTTTGTTCCGAACAACTCCCAGACCAACAGTGACCCGCTACCGGCCGGCGATGCCTGCCAATGCGGCGATGTGAACAACGACTTCATTGTGGATGGTCTCGACGCCCAGATCGTGCGCGAAAACCTTGTCGGTCACGCGCTGAGTGGAAGTTTCGACCCCGAACGCTGCAACGTCATTGGGACCTCGGACTGCGGTGTCGATGACGTCTTCATCCTTGGCCGCTTGGCCGAGGGGTTGCCCGTCAGTCTCCAGAACATCTGCGACGCTTATTTGGGGGGGCAGTGAGGGGATGATGTCGAATCGAGCAGTCGGCTGATGTCGCTGACTGCGACGTGGCCGACGTCTTCGTGCTGTGCCACCGCGCGTGTCGGCTGCACCGAAACAACAAAGCGAATGAACATTCCCACGAGTCAAGAGAGGCAGCGCCCAACCATGGTCGAGGCTTGAATCGGGCTGCTCACCCGACTAGACCGCACTTCGTGTCAACGCAAGTACGTGGTGTGGGTCTGGTAAGGGAAGGCGGGTCCGTTTGAAGAAATGTCGATCATTGACAAACCCAGCATTCTTCTTCGCTGGGGCAACTGGGATGTTTCATGTAAGCGGCTGTCATACCTGTGGAACAATTTCCACATTCCCCCTCGCAGTCCCCGCACCGATCTTCGTAGTCTCCCAGCTCAACGGCAAGCGCGTCAGAATTCTCCTGGATTTCTTTCATGCAGTCCTGGATTCGCTCATCCCTTAGGTCGCGCACGCTACGGCAGAAGCCCTTACCGGCCTTGGAGCCACAGTCGTTCTGCTCCGATTCGCAGCATTCTTTCTCAGCCTCTCCCGGTGTACCACCAAGGTTCTTCGTGCAGCCGCGGGGAGCGTGGCTCAGTTTCTCATTGATGAGATTCGTTCTGTTGTCGATAGAACCGCGCCACGCATCGCAGCTTGCATGGTCGCGAAGGACAAAGGCGGGTTCGTCTCCGCTGCTGACCAAAGGAATGGCGACGCCGAGTACTATAAGGAAGGCAAAATTTCTCATGGTTGATCTCCTCGCGGTGCCGGATCTGGAGTCGGCACAGGTAATCCTACCAGTAAAGAAGAGTCCTACCCGCCTCGGCATTCCGAGGTGGCCGGACTCCTCTAACCCCCTTCGTTGCCGCGCTTCCACTCGCCACTCGCCCATCGCTCGCGCCTCCCCCTCAGCCTCGCGAGCGAGCTTCGCTCGCGAGGCGCTACCGGGCTCCTGTACCTGGGGCCCGAATGCTTACACCGAGTTGCGAAATTTATCGCCTCACTCATCTACCGAACGCTGAAACCAGGGGACGGCTTCCTCGAGAAAGAGGGTAGGATTGCGCCGAGCCCCGCGGTTCTTCGGCGCGGGGAAACCGACTTCACCAGTCGGCGTATCAGCAAAGGAGGGGGCTGTTCATGCGCCAGATCCGCTTCGGGCTGTGGGTCCTTGTCGGTTTCGGGTTGCTGATCCAGCTCGTTCCCTACGGGCGCAATCACGAGAATCCGCAACCGGTTCAGGAGCCCAGTTGGGACCATCCCCAGACCCGAGCAGTCTTCTTCCGCTCGTGCAAGAACTGCCACACCAACGAGACGGAGTGGCCTTGGTACAGCTACGTGGCCCCGGCCTCGTGGCTCGTGCAGCGGGACGTGGAGGAAGGCAGGTCTCACTTCAACGTCTCCGAATGGGGCAGGGAGAAGAACGACGGCGGCGAGGCGGCGAAGCTTGTCCGAGAGGGGGAGATGCCGCTGTGGTTTTATCTGCTCGCGCATCCAGATGCGCGCCTCTCCGATGCGGAGCGGGAGGAGTTTGTCGCGGGGCTGGTCGCGACGTTTGGCGACGAGCAGTCCGATCAACCGCACGATCATGATCACGACCACTGAGAAATTGGGGCGTCTGTACCCTGCAGCGCCAGAGTACAGGCTGCGCTTTTAGCCGATCTCGAGATTGCCTCACGAATTCATTGAGTTGCAGGGCCTGCGGGCAACCCTTGACTCCGTAGTAGGGTCCAGACCGTATACTCTCCTGCGACAAGCCTGCCGGGGTGTCCCTCATGGAATCTCTCAAGATCGGAGAAGTCGCGAAACAGAGCGGGCTGGGTGTGGAGACCATCCGCTTCTATGAGCGGGAGGGGCTGATCGAGGAACCTCCGCGTCAAGCTTCCGGCTATCGCGCTTTCCCAGGGAGTGTCGTTCCTCGGCTGAGCTTCATCCGGCACGCGAAGGAGCTCGGCTTCACCATCAAGGAAATTCGAGAGCTTCTCGCCCTGCGGGTGGATCCAAAAGCAAGCTGTTCCGCAGTCGAGAAGCGGGCTCAAGCGAAGATCACAGATATCGAGGAAAGGATTCGGAGTCTTCAGAGAATGCGGCGTGCTCTCCGAAAGCTCGTGGAAGCGTGCGACGGACGAAAGCCAACCAGCGAGTGTCCGATCCTCGAATCGCTCGATCGGAGGAAACAATGAACAGAGAGTCGCTGGCAACGGGCGGAGCATTCGCAGCGTCCTTTCTGATTGGTTCCTGCTGCATCGTGCCCACGCTTTTTCTTGTTTTCAGCGTATCTGTGAGTTCGCTGGGAGTACTCTCAGCTCTCGAACCGTTCCAACCAATTTTTATCGTGGCGGGATTCATCGCACTCTCGTATGCGGGACTGAGAATCTTCCGCGAATCTCCTGGTCCGGAATGTGACAACGAATCCTGCGATCCGCAGTCGCGCAATCGGCGCCGGCTTCGCCGGCTCTTTCCCGTAGCAGTCCTCTTCTTCGTCGCTGCCATCTCATATCCCTACATTCTCAACGCACTGCTCTAAAAAAGGAGAAAATTGTGCTTCGAATCAGCATGCTCACCATATTTTTGGCCCTCGTATTCGCTGGAACGCCCGTTTCAGCAGATCCTGAATCCGACCAGACCCATGTCTACAAGGTCAATGGGATGACCTGCGCTCTCTGCAATAAGGCCATTCAGAAATCGCTTCGTCAGGTGGAGGGTGTCAAAAGCGTCGATGTTGACCGAGCCACGAAGCGAGTCACCGTCAAGGCTGCCCCAACGGTGGAACCCAATTCTCTCAAACAAGCGATCGAATCGGCGGGTGGTTTTACAGCGACCCGACAGGAGTCCGATGACGGCTGAAGCGGCTCGCAAGCTTGAACTCAAATCCATCCTTACCTGTCCGCACTGCGCCTATTCCAAGGAAGAGGAGATGCCAACAGATTCGTGCCAGTTTTTCTACGAGTGCGAGAAGTGTAGAGCGATGCTCAAGCCGCTAAGCGGCGATTGCTGTGTGTTCTGTTCCTACGGGAGCGTGAAATGTCCTCCGATCCAAACGGGCCAGTGCTGAACATGAATTGAGCCTGAGCTACGTCCCCGAATGGATCTCGGGGAAATACGCAAAGCGAGGTTAGCTCGCGATTAGTTCCAACCTTCAAGAGAAGGTTGGTTCGCTCCTCGATGACGAGGTAGTCCTCATGGAAGACTCTTCTCTGTCCACCAAGAACAAAAAATGCCCTTTCTGCCGCATGCAGAGCACGGGCCGGTTCCTTCGCATCTCGGTATGCGCAATCTGTCGTGATCAGCTTTATGACTTCGTCTGGGCATCCGCCGTTCAAGCGGTGGTCGCGGTAGCGTTTCAGTTGGGTGGTTTCGTATTCCTTGTAGAAGAGGTACTCCTATTTCTCGTTCTCGTTCTAGTCAAACATCGCCTCACACCTCCGTGGGAGAAAGGTCACTCACATCACTAGATTGAGAACTGCACAACCTCGAAGAAACGCCTGCAGCTGACACCAAGCAGCCGATTCCAATCGTTCCATGGGCCTATCGCGGCACCCAGGACGGTACTCAACACCGGAAACGGCACCCAGGCGGCACCGAAACAGTGCCGCTAGCAAACGTGGGCGACTCTATCAGTAAGCCGATCGATTCAGGGTTCCTCGAAGCGTGCGTTTCGGGGACGGTTCGGAGTCAATCCGATCGACCGTGAAGCGCTAGGCTTCGCTCCAATCGATGTCCGTCTACCGCTCACCAGGGGTGTCGTATGAAGCTTCCCCATTTCGCTTTGACCGAGGCGGCCGTTGCCGCACTTTCGCCGATCTTACTCAGCAAGATTAGAAGTCTTACCGCGATAGCATTTTTGTTCGTATTGCTCTCGGTTCCAAAGGATGTTCTTGGGAAGACGGATGTAATTGTTGTTGGGGGCATACAGATAATGGAAGTCCTTATACCCATGAAAGACGGGATAAGACTGGCTGCCGACCTGTATGTACCGGCGAAGATGAAAGAGAACGAACGACTTCCCGTCATACTGGAATATCTGCCGTACCGTAAAGATGAAAGTCGACCCGGGCGCCTCGCCAACTTCGATTATTTCGTCAATCACGGGTACATCGTTGCTCGCGTTGATATTAGGGGAACTGGCCGCAGCCAAGGGAAATTGGTGGATGGAGAGTATTCGGAGCAAGAACAACTGGATGGCGTAGAGGTTATTGATTGGCTGTCCAAGCAGGGATTTTCAAACGGAAATGTAGCGATGTTCGGTATTTCGTGGGGAGGTTTCAACGGACTTCACCTTGCGATGCGGAATCCTCCTGCTTTGAAAACCATTATTTCATGTATGGCTTCCGATGATATCTATCAAGATGATGTTCATTACATCGATGGGATGCATCACATTGATACCTATGAATTGGGTATGGATGTATCGAATACAATTCCCGGACCACCTGATTTCAACATCGATGGAGACTATTTTAAGAACCGATTTGAAACAGAACCGTGGATACTGAAGTACAAGAGACAACAAGCTGATGGTCCATTTTGGGACAGGGCTTCTTTAAATAGAGATTATTCATTAATCGATATCCCGGTTTTTCTGGTAGGCGGATATTACGATGGTTACCGGGATATCGTGCCGAGAATGGTCCAAAACGCTGACGTGCCTTACAAAGTGTTGTTGGGTCCATGGAATCATACTTTCCCACACATTGCTGAACCCGAGCCTGCCATTGAATGGCGAGAGATGGCTGTGCGTTGGTTGGATCATTGGTTGAAGGGAAAGGACACAGGGATTCTAAAAGAGCCATCGGTTTATTACTACCAACGAGACTGGCACGAGCCAGGAGAGAATCTCAAATATATTCCCGGTCGGTGGTACACCTCTGATCAATGGCCCGACACCAAAGAATCGAGACTTTATTTAAATCAAGATCACGAGTTGGTCGCCACACCCGCAGAGTTTGAGCATTCATTGGTCTACAACGTGACTGCTCCCGACGCTAGCGGTGCTGCAATGTGGTGGGGCGATTGGTTTCCGGATCAAAGGGCTGCAGACGCGCACAGCCTGGTGTACGACTCTGAACCGGTTACCGACAGCGTAGCGATAATGGGCATTCCGCAGGTGACTTTACAAACTTCTACAGATGCGCCGGCAGCTAATTGGTTCGTGAGGCTATCCGATGTAGCACCCAATGGCATGGTTACTCACATTACGGGAGCCGGTTTCAATGCCAACCATGTGGAATCTTCAGAAAAGCCCATTCGCTTGATCAAGGACAAGATTTATACGATTCAAATTGATCTGCATGTCACTTCATGGACGTTACAAAAAGGACATAAAATCCGGATCGCTGTTAACAATTCCCAATGGCCCACGATTTGGCCTTCTCCATACGCCATGACCACCACAATCAGATCGAATGACAAGGGGAAGTCTTTTTTAAAATTACCTGTGCTCGTCGACCCAACACCGATGGCGAAGGCTTTCCCAAAACCTGAAGCGCCTCCCAAGCTAGGCGGTTATGGGACCATCGCCGCAGGAACGCCTTCTGGCTATGCGGAATTAGAAGAAGCGGTGCGAGACGAGAGCACGGGAACAACATCTGTATTGTCCACTAATTCGGGTAGCGATAGATACCCATGGGGAGTTCACCATTACACGCAAACACTGACGCACACAGCGAGTGATGATGAGCCTGCGAATTCCAGTGTTCGAAGTACCTACACGATTTCCGTTGAGCAGGAGGACCGAATCTTGAAATGGACTGGAATTCTCGACTTTAGCAGTGATGAAAAGACATTCTTTTATAGGTACAAGAGAATATTAGAGAGAAATGGCAAGGTGATCAAAGAAAAGGAATGGGTAGAAGATATTCCCAGGTTGTGGTGAGGCCCACCAGATCTGTAAGAGGTTCTATGGGGTGGGGGATGCATGCGAGCTGGGTTATCAGACATTGCCGAAAACGCAGCTTCAATCGCTTAGCCTCATCGAACCCTGCGTTGTAGCCGTCCTGACTAGAAAGCAGGAAGCGTTCGAGGAGCGGTTTTGAATCGATTGCGTCGCTCGCTGATGATGGCCGTTCTTTGCCTCTCCGGCGGCGCGATTTACAATCTGCCCTACGTCTTCGAATTTCTATACATCCCGATGCAGCAGGCGATGGATTTGAGCAAAACCCAGATGGGTATGCTGATGGGGGTGTTCGGCGCGGCCTCGATTGTCACGTATTTCCCCGGCGGCTGGTTGGCCGATCGAATTTCGCCGCGCAAGCTGATTACCTTCGCCATGATCACTACCGGTTCCGGCGGCTTCTACTTTGCCACCTTCCCCAGTTATGAGTCTCTACTGGCGCTCCATTTATTCTGGGGCGTGACCATCAGCCTGATTTTCTGGAGTGCCATGATCAAGGGGACTCGGGACTGGGCTTCGAGCAGAGATCAAGGGCGTGCGTTTGGCATTCTGGAAGCCGGGCGTGGCGTTGTCGAAGTCGTTCCCGTGACGATCCTGCTGGCCGTGTTTGCATGGCTCGGCAGCACGGACGCAGCGCTGGCAACGGTCATCCGGTGTTATTCGGTCATGAATATCATTCTAGGGTTGGCCGCCTGGTGGATATTGGAAGATCCACAAATCTCGCGCGAATCCGCTCTGCAAGCCACGGAACGCGAAGGCGGCTGGGCTCGAGTGATGAGCGTGTTGAAAATGCCGACCGTGTGGCTGACGGCGGCCGTCATCATGGCCGCGAACACTGCTTATTGGGGGACCTATTATTTCACTCCCTACGCTTCGGAAGTGTTCCTGATGAGTGTCGCGATGGCCGGCTTGCTCTCCGTCGCCCGGATGTGGGTCAAGCCCTTCGCTGCGTTGTCTTTCGGATTCATCGCCGACCGTTTCGGTGTCTCTCGTACGGTGGCGTGTTGCATGCTCCTGACCGCCATCAGTTTCACGTTGTTCGCCATGACACCTGCAAACCAAGCTCTACTTCCGTTGGTCGTCATCAATGTGGCGGTAGCGGCAGTGGGCATCTTCGCCCTGAGGGGCATCTATTGGGCATTACTCAACGAAAGTGGCATACCGGTTGCGCTCACCGGAACAGCCGTCGGCGCTGCATCTGCCATCGGTTTCCTCCCCGATGTCTATATGCCTCTGCTCAGCGGCGTGCTGCTCGACGGGTATCCCGGTCCGCTGGGTTACCGGCTGCTGTTCGCCGGGATCGCCGTGATGGCGGTGGTTGGCGTAGGTGCCGCAATTCTGCTCATGCGGCTGAATCGGCGTGAAGGCGAGCGAGTCGTGTCGCCTCAGTCCGCGACGGCTTCTCGCGGGTCGCAGGTGTCATAAGAGGAGTGGCGCTCCGGGAGGAGTTCGACGACTCGCTTCGCTCTCTTGTCGAATCCGCCTCTGCGGAGACGTTGACGGAGGTCGGTGATTTGCGAAGGCTGAGCTGTCGGCGCGCCTGGAGGGGTTCGACGGTTCGCTTCGCTCGCTGCGAGAACGCTCTGCGGACGTCGGGACCGCGGACCCTATGCGTGTGGCATTAGCCCGCAGCTCCGCGGCGGGCTGATCGGGGCCCGATTGCGAACACTCCCATCCCAAGGCACATCACCAGAAGAAGAAGCGCGATCGGTGACAGCGCGGGAACCGGCGTGGGTGTCGGCGTGGGCGTCGGTAGTTCCGCGATGACCGTGTAGGCCCAGGGGCAGAATTGGCCGCCGGTATTCGCGAGAAACGCCGCGGGATTCTGTTCAATAAATCCCGGCCAGCCGTCGCAGAGTTCGATCGTGATTTCGGCGAATCCCGAGAAACTCGTGACGTGCCAGCTCCAGAGGGGCTGACCGATCGCCAGTACGTCCCGGTTCTCGCCATCGCTGCCGACCGTGAGCACCATGACAGGAATGCTCCCGACCGAACCGCCTGGGCCCTCGCTGATCAGCGTGCGTGCATCTGCGATGTCCGCCGGGTCGGAGAGCGGGAGTACGAACGAGTCACAGTGGAAGCAGAACGCCGGGGCAAAAATCTCGGCGACCACGAACAGCCGGGTTTCCGCAGAGCTGGCGAAGGGGATCGCTCCGACGAGCCTGAGGAAAACGATGAGGTCGAGGAAGTGTCGCACCCTGCGAGTATAAACTAGATCATCGGAACAATGAGCTGAATTTCCGCCAGTGTCCGGTCAGTCGGATTCAATGGCCACCCGCCTTCCGACTGAATCCTAACGTTCCGACTGCTCTTATGAACGTGAGGGCCTCGATGTAACCAGTTGTCACTTCAAGCGTAAGCATTAGGTCGGTTGTTGACACTACAGGCGTTAGATGCCGGCGCCCCTTTGCATGGGTATAGTTTCTGCTGTTTGCTCACACCGAGGTCCCGCCGTGAAGATTCCCAAGTTTGCCAAGTACCTCCCGCTGATCCCAATCGCGCTAGTCGTGGTTGTGCTGGGTATGTCGTACAAGAAGACGCACAGCCAGCCATACGACCAGAGCATCAGCGATGCGATGATCCCCAAGTTCAGCACTGCGACGCTCGACTTTGTGCACGAACATGATGGAACGTCGCTCCCCATGCTGGCGGCCTGCATCATCGATATTGATGGTGATGGGATACCAGAGGTCTTTTTGGGCGGAGGCAAGAACCAACCCGATGCACTCTTCCGCTTCGAAAACGGCGGCTTTCACGCGATCGCGGAAATCGGCGGTATCTCGAAAATCACGCCTGATGCGAGTTATGGCGCCGCAACCATCGATGTCGACAGCGATGGCGACAGTGATCTCTTCGTCGCGCGCGACTCCGGGGTAACGCTGTACATCAACAGCGGTGGGCATTTTTCGGGGGAAAAGCTCGAGATCCCGTTTGACGAGAAGTCGACTCCGTTGTCGTTCGCCTTCGCGGATCTCGATCGCGACGGCGCGATCGACATGTTTATCTCAACTTACCTGCCCAAGGCGCAGATGGAGGGGATGAACATCTTCAACAAGAATGGCTACGGCGCCAACAGCCTACTGTTGCTCAACAACGGAGACAACACCTTCAAGGACATCACCGATCAGGCTGGTATGCGGTACACCCACAACACCTTCCAAGGGGTCTTCGTCGACATCGACGATGATGGGGAGCTCGACCTGGTCGTCGCGTACGATACCGGACAGGTGAAGACGTGGAAGAACTTGGGCGGCCTGAAGTTCAAGGACATCCCCAACCCGACGAGCAACGTGTACGGGTACCCGATGGGGATCGCCGTCGGTGACTACAACAACGACGGCCGCGTGGACTTCTTTTTCAGCAACACAGGCGGTACCGCGCCGCCATTCTTGGCGAGAGGGGATCTCCGCGACGACCAAGTCTATGAAGACCGACTGATCTTTTTCCGCAACGACGGTGATTTTTCATTTACCAACGTGAACGAAGAAACCCAAACCGCAGATTTTGAGTTCTCGTGGGGCACGGTCTTTCACGACCTGAATCTCGATGGACGTCAGGACCTGATCATCGCTCAGAACTTCATCGATCTCCCGGTCACAAAGGTTTTCATGCTCCCCGGCCGGGTGCTCATTCAGCGCGAAAACGGCACGTTCGCCGCAACCGAAGAGCGCTCGGGAGTTGTCAACCGCGCTTACGAAATTTCGCCGTTGGTCGCCGACTTCAACGGCGACGGATACCCAGATCTGATCCGCGCGAACCTCGATGGAGCCGCGCTTGCCTTCATAAATGTCGGCGGCCCGAACCACTACCTGAAAGTACGCCTTCCGGACAATGCCGGTTCGATGGGCGCGCGCGTCTCGGTCACGACAGCGAAGGGGCGACAGCTCACAGACTGGCACGTCACCGGTGAAGGTTTGGTGGCCGACCAGACCCATGTCTTGACGTTTGGACTGGGTGACGAAACCGCCGTAACGACTGTCGAGATAAAGTATCCCAACGGCAAGTCGCAGACGATTAACAATCCGAAGATCGATAGATTGTTGGTGGTTGCTGCACTGATCGAAAAAGTGGAACCGGCGCCAGCCCCGACCGAGCCTTCGACAACCACCCCAGACGCACCCGCCCCGCCTGAGGCAAAGTGAGCGCCGACCCCGAACTCACTCCCCGAAGCTGGGTTGTGGCCGCGGGTGTGGCCGGCCTGCTGGCGTCTGTATTGGTAGGGGCCGCGGAGTTCTCTCTCCACTTTACACCCACGATGAACTACACCGGACCCGAGTACGAGTTCTTTCTTGGCACTTCGAAGGCACGGCTGACGTTCGGGCACTTCACCGCCATCTTCTGCGTGCCGCTCTACTACTTGGGATATTGGCACCTATTCAAACGTCTGGCTCCCGCGCCGGTGTGGGCTCGGCGCACAATCATGTTTCTGGGTATCTACTCGTTCGCACTAGGAACCGTCTGGATTGGTTCCCGCGTCTACCTTGCAATATTGATCCAAGCCCGTGAGGTCGCCGTCAACGCAGAAGCTAGAGCACAGATCGCCGCCCTTCTCGAGACCGCGAGTTTCTACAACGAGACAATCCTGATCGGCCTTCGGATCGGTGTCCTCACACTGTCCGCGTTGTTCGTTTGGCTCGTCGCGGCGGGACGCACCAGCTACCCGCGTTGGTTCGCCGCCGCCAACCCCATTTTGGTGGTAATGGCATGTTTCGCGCTGTGGGCTGCGGTTCCGAGCATTGGTGGGTATTTCATGCCCATCGCAATGAACGTCGCGCACTTTGTGCTCTTCGGAGGCTCGCTGCTATTGATGCGCAATGCGACCGACACTGGCGCGTCGGCATGACCGCGTCATTTCGTGCCCTTCTCGCGTTCCTCGTTGCCGTGGGGCTGTTAACGAGTTCTCGACTGGCGTGGCGCGAAGGCACAGTCGGCGAAGCTTGCCCCTCGCTGAGTTCAGTCCCCGCCTGCTACATCGCGTTCGCGGCCTATCTGCTGATGGCACTCGGATTAGTCGCAAAATTCAACTCACGTGACGGAATAATCTATCGGAACATATTTGTGCTGGGTCTGGTGATTGCTGGCGGACTTGCGCTCTTTGGCTCCGTGATGGAGTTGGTTCAAGGCGACGTGTGCCCTCGTGCCGGTGTCATTCCGATGTGTTACTTGTCGTTGGTTTTCTGCGCGACTATTGGCCTACTTTTCTGGCATACCGCCCAGGCCAGCGCCGCGATTCAGGGGTAGCGCTGTAGCGCCTGAAGTCGCGCGCAGTGCCCGCTCCCCCTGCATGATCTTCCGATTAAGGCGCACGCGATCTCAGCAATCCCACGCGCCCTTGCGATTTCTCCTAGCTTCCAATCGAAGTGCAGTCCCGTGTCTTTGATCGGATCCCAGTCAGAAGGGGCTCGCGAACCCCACCTGGGCTTCGGGATTGGGCGCGCCGATGCCCACCGCTTTTATGAACGTGAGGGCCTCGAAGTGACCAGCCATCACGTCAGGCGCAAGCACTAGGTCGGCGCTCGACCTCGCAAGACGCTGCAGCCGACCTCAAAAACCGAGTCAAATCGATCCATGGTACGATCTGGTCGCAAGTGCTCTCGTCCGCAAGCTAACGGTTAGCGTGATTGGCGCGGGCTGGACGCCCAGGAGTTTCACGGTGCATGGATGAGACTATGAAGCATCTGAATGCCGAAGAACTCGAAGCTGGATTGGGTGAAATCCTGCGGTCGCCGATGGATACCGGTGCGGTAAGAATGATCGTTCGTCGGCCGGATGTAGATGAGAGAGAGGTGCTCGAAGAAGCGGAGCTCGATGTTGCCGAGGGTTTGATCGGAGATAATTGGGGGCCTCGGGGAAACGCTAAGAGAAACGATGGGTCTGCGCACCCCGATATGCAATTGAATCTGATGAATTCTCGGGTCATTGCACTGGTGGCGACTCGTATGGAACGGTGGCCACTAGCGGGTGATCAGTTCTTTCTAGATTTGGATCTGAGCAGGAGCAACCTACCAGCTGGCGCCCTGCTAGAAATTGGCTCCGCGGTAATCGAGATAACTGAAATGCCTCACACAGGCTGTAAGAAATTTGCAGCGAGATTTGGCGTGGAGGCGACGAAATTCGTCAATTCTAGTCGTGGAAATAAACTTGGCCTACGCGGTGTCAATGCAAAAGTTGTAAAGCCCGGCGTTGTTCGTGTCGGGGATCGGGCGGGGAAGGTGCTGTAGCTTGTCTGGCCTTCGGAGTCCTCCGCACGGACTCGCTGCTAGGCGGAACTTTGGGTTATCGGGTCTTGCCGAAAACGAAGTCTGAATTTCCGATTCTCGACCCCATCAATCTAAAAGGAAATACACGATGAATTTCACCAGATCACTGTACCTGTTGCCACTCCTGGCAATCGCCCAGGCAGCCGTTGCAAAAGAGGGCCTGAAAATCTACATCTCGGCAGATATGGAAGGTGTTGTCGGCGCCGTTACCGCCGAACAACTCGGTCCGGAGGGGTTCGAGTACGAGCGTTTTCGCAAATTCATGACAGCCGAGGTCAATGCAGCCATCGCTGCGGCGCGCGCCGCGGGTGCCGCCGAAATCCTGGTCAGTGATTCACACGGTAATGGTCAGAATCTGCTGATCGAAGAACTCCCGAAGGACGTGAAGATCGTACGCTCATGGCCACGTGAGCTGGGCATGATGCAGGGCATTGATGAAACCTTCGATGGTGTGATCTTTATCGGTTATCACTCGAGCACCGCCAACACCCGGGGTGTGCGTGCGCACACGATGTCGAGCGC
>SMVA01288415.1_pt1 | contig 13722 bp, 11 predicted proteins | sample 2456451 | NCBI WGS metagenome assembly SMVA01 (sample SAMN11095933, study PRJNA526329) | marine sediment metagenome | biome: Marine sediment; feature: Surficial sediment; material: Deep marine sediment; isolation source: Hadal surficial sediment | place: Pacific Ocean | collected 2014-05 | depth...
CGACGGCCAGCCCTTGTCGGTCAGCCAGAAGGACGTGAAAATCCAGGGCCACGCCATCGAATGCCGGATCAATGCTGAAGACCCCCAAACCTTCATCCCGTCGCCAGGAACCATCCACGAGTTTCACGCTCCCGGCGGTCCAGGCATCCGGGTAGACACACACATTTATGACGGCTACGAGATCCCGCCCAACTATGATTCGATGATCGGCAAACTGATTGCGCACGGCCACGACCGGGAAAACGCACTGGCCCGCATGCGGGTGGCTCTGGACGAAATCGTCATCGAGGGGGTCAGCAACAATGTGGAACTGCACCAACACATCCTCATGGACAACGCCTTCCGGCAAGGCGGCACCGATATTCACTACCTGGAAAAACGTCTGGCAAAGCGAGGATAGGCGCCGTGGGCCTTCACCTCCGGAACAACCTGAGGGACACGGTTTGCCAAACAACTCATGGCCTCCACTTCCCGGACACCCCGGCAGAAACGGTTCCGTAGAGAAGCCATGCCCTTCCGTGGGCTGCGGATCACGCTCGAATTGGCCCGGGGACCGCCGGTCTGCGGCTGAAGCCGCCCTCCTTGAAGCCACTGACGGGCCCGGTTGGCCCGGGTTGGCGCCAGGCGTCCGTCACCGGGATAGAATGGCTTCGGGACCACATCATGTTGATAACTCAGTGCCCACATTGCGACACGGTCTTTGAGGCCACCGTCGATCAGCTCATGCGTGCCAGCGGCCGGACACGCTGCGGTCATTGTCGCGAAGCCTTCGACGCGCTGATCAACCTGCGGGATCGTCTGCCGGAAACAATCCCCCCCGACGCCACGCGTGCCGGTTTTTGCCGCTCCCAGGTACCCGGAATGCCGGGAATTCTGGAAGGAGCCATCCTGGAAGAGGAAGACCCGCCGGAAGACGCCGGCCAGGAACCCGATCCCGGCCCTGCGCGTCCTGTACACACGGAACCGGTTTTCGATCTTTCAGATCTTCCGCCGCTGGAAGGGGCCGATCTGGCTTTCGACGATACCAGCCTGGGCGAATCTCTCGAAGAAGAAGGTTTTGTGGCGCAACTACCGGAACCCCCGCTGGCGCCCTCACGGAAATCATCCCGCATCGCAGCCACGCTTGTCTGGGGCGCCGGCAGCATCCTGCTCACACTGGGTTTGCTGGCGCAAGGCATGCTGTCGCGCGAAGCCATCACGGGATTTCCGCCGCTGAGAGCATTCGCCGAAAATATATGCTCCATCTCGGGATGCACGATGCCCCTGCCCCGGGAGCCTGAACGCCTGAGCCTGGTCAGCCGCGATGTGCAGCCGCACCCGAGTGTGGAAAATGCGTTGCTGATCAGCGCAACCATGATCAACCACGCGGCGCACCCCCAGGAATGGCCCATGCTGGAGATCACCCTGGCGGATCTCAACGGCACGTTGCTGACAATGCGGCGCTTTGGACCGGATATCTATCTGAATTCGGGCACTGACCAGGAGACGGGCATGCCGCCCAACACGCCAATTCACATGGTCTTCGAAACAGAAGATCCGGGAGATGACGCGGTGGCCTTTGAGTTCCGGTTTCGTTAGACGCTGTTCAACTAATTTTTTTTCAGTCTAATCAGCGCGCTGTGTAACGCTTCTCAACAGCGTGCAACAAAGAAAAAAAATCCGCGACAGCCGTGCGTTTTCCCTGTTCCTGACCCGGCATTGGGAGTATGATTGCTCCCCCGCGGCGGCGTGAATTATATTGAGAAAGGGGGCATGCTCGGTCACACCGAACATGATCATGATCGGATGTCACCATCAGGCATGACCCACATACCTACCGCTCCACGCTGACAGGGACGACGAAGACTTGCCAAGGGCAAATCTTCGGGGGTTGGTTATTCCCAGCCGACACAAACGAGGCGCGAGTAGCGATGAAATCGGCAAGGCGAGCGACAGCGACTACCCGGTCGGCGACGACGAACAAAACAAACAGCACAGCTCCGATTCAGGACAGCGTTCGCCGCTCAGTCAACCGCTACTTCAAGGATTTGAACGGACATCAACCGCAGGAACTTTACAAAATGGTCCTGCAGGAAGTCGAACCCCCCTTGCTGGAAGTCGTCATGCATCGCACCGGTGGCAATCAGACTCTTGCATCGGAGATGTTGGGTATAAATCGAGGCACGCTGCGCAAGAAACTGAAGCAGTACAAGCTGCTGTGACGCCGAGCAGGGCGCCACCCACGTGCTGCGTCCTGAATGAGACCCCCGAATGACCACCGACGCCGCACGTCGCGCGTTGATCAGCGTTTCCGAAAAAACGGGCGTTGTTCCGTTCGCCCGGGAACTGAGCGCACACGGTTTCTCGATCATTTCTACTGGTGGAACCGCCGAACTTTTCAGGGAAAACGGTATCGACGTCACCGATGTAGCCGAATACACGGGTTTCCCGGAAATCATGGGTGGACGCGTCAAGACACTGCACCCGCGGATTCACGGTGGGATTCTCGGCCGGCGCGGCATTGACGAAGCTGTCATGGCCGAAAACACCATCGAACCCATCGATATGGTCGTGGTCAATCTCTATCCCTTCGAGAAGACCGTGGCTGATCCCGGTTGTGATCTGCAATACGCGCTGGAAAACATTGACGTCGGCGGGCCGGCCATGGTGCGCGCGGCCGCCAAGAATCATGCGTCGGTCACCGTGGTAGTGGATCCCGCCGACTATGCCCGCGTGCTGCAGGAGATCGCCACTGACGGCGCCACAAGTCTCCAGACGCGGTATACGCTGGCTACCAAGGCATTCGCGCATACCTCCCGTTACGACGCGATGATCAGCAATTACCTGAGCGGTGAAACCGGCGTCGGTTCCGGAGAAACTTTTCCGAATCTGTACTCGCTGTTGCTGCACAAGCAACGCGACCTGCGCTATGGCGAGAATCCGCATCAACGCGCCGCGTTTTTCGCCGAGTTTGCGCCCGGGCACGGGCTGGTGTGTGGCGCCGAACAACTGCAGGGCAAGGGACTGTCTTTCAACAACATTGCCGATGCCGCAACTGCCTGGGAATGCGCCGCGGGTTTTGAGGTACCGGCCTGCGTGATCGTCAAACACGCCAACCCCTGCGGCGTTGCAGTCGGTGACAATTTGATAGCGGCGTATGAAGCCGCCTTTGCCTGTGACCCCACCTCCGCCTATGGCGGGATCATCGCCTTCAATCGTGAACTCGATGAGGCCACGGCAAAACGCGTCATCGAAAACCAGTTCGCCGAGGTCATCGTGGCCCCCACGGTGGACGCTGCTGCCCGGGAAGCGCTGGCGGCAAAGCCCGCTCTCAGAGTGCTCGCGTGCGGTACACGGGCGGCGCCCGGCACTCCCGAACCCGACTTCCGGAGCGCGGGAGGCGGCATTCTCGTCCAGGACGCCGACACGCGCGAACTCACCGGGGACGATCTCAGGGTCGTCACCGGACGCCCCCCGGACGACCGGGAAAAAACCGATCTGGCGTTCGCCTGGCGGGTAGCCCGCTTCGTCAAATCCAACGCCATTGTTTACGCGAAGGACGGACGGACCCTGGGCATCGGCGCCGGACAGAGCAGCAGGGTGTGGAGCGCGCGCATCGCGGCCCTCAAGGCGGCTGAGGAAAATCTCGATCTTGCCGGCGCGGTGATGGCCTCGGACGCCTTCTTTCCGTTCCGCGATGGCATCGACACCGCGGCCGAGGCGGGCATCTCGGCTGTTATTCAGCCCGGTGGCTCAAAAAGGGACGAAGAAGTCATACAGGCGGCGGATGAGCACGGATTGGCCATGGTGTTTACCGGCATCCGGCATTTTCGGCACTAGTCCAGACCGATGGACCTTGAATGGGAGGGCATCCAGATATGAGCCACGTGAACGGAGTCGGAGGCGCGTTTGTGTTCTCCGAGGACCCGGCGAGACTCGCCGGTTGGTATCGGGACAAGCTCGGGCTTGCATTTGAAGGCAGCGAGGAGTTCGGGGCTTTCTATCAGGTGTTCTGGGGTCTGGATCCGGACAATCCGGCAAACCGCCTGGACACGACTTTCGCCATCATGCGTGCGCGAAAGCCCATGCCGTCCAGGGACACCGAAGAAGAGCCTGATGACATGTATGGCGATCAGCCGTTCATGCTCAACCTGCGTGTGAACGATCTGGACGCGTTGCTGGACGATCTGAAACAACAAGGTATCGAAGCGATCAAGCGAGAGGACGAAGAATACGGGCATTTCGCCTGGATACGGGACGCCGATGGGAATCGCCTGGAACTGTACCAACCGGTGCACGCCGGGTAACAGGCTTGAACCGATCAGGCAAACCATTCGTCAGCGCCGTTCGTTAACCGGTTTCATTAACCCAATTCCTTAAGCCCAAGGGGGTGTGTCATCCGCAAGATACTGATTATTGTTCTGCTCGTCGTCGCTGTCGTCGGGGTCGGCGCCGTCTTTTTTGTCAGCAACATCGATCGCTTCGTCAAGAACATGATCGAGGATTCCGGGACCCGCGTGGTCGGAACCCGGGTAAGCGTTAGCTCCGTGGAATTGTCGCTGGGTGACAGGCTGGTGGTCATCCACGATCTGGAAATAGCCAACCCGCCCGGCTTCAGTTCCGATCCCGCTTTTCGCATTGGCGAGGCGTCCGCACAGCTGGATCCGGATGACTACCGCGTCATTCGAAAGATTTTTGCAAGTGATGTGACGGTTCAGGTGGAATCCAGGGGGCTCGACACCAATTTCAAGCAGCTCCAGGAAAACATCAGTAACTACTCTGCCCGTTCCGGAAATAATTCCGAGCCCGCATCTGGCGACGAAGCAATGCACCTCGTCATCGATCTGCTGGAAATGGACAAGGCACAGGCGCGGCTTGTTTCGGACGTGCTCGCGGAACCACTGACTTTCGGCATTAACCGGCTGGTGATGCGCGACCTGTCCGGCACGCCGGAACAGGTGAGCTATCAGATCATGCAGCAGATCACGGCCGCGGTAGTGTCCGCTGCCGCGTTGAAAGTGCTCGAGGCTCAGGCCCGGGACAAGGGCGGCGCCATCATGGACGCGATTGAAGAACTGCTGGACGATCTCAGCGAAGACACGGACGAACAAGACTAGTCCGGACAAGATACGGCCCGGCCGGAAACTCCGTTCCGGCCGGGCCATGACACCCCGCCCTCCTGCGGGCTGGGGGCATCATGCGCCGCGCCAACTCCGTACGTCAAGTCCAGTCCGGAAACAACAAAGGACTTACTCGAAACTCACCGCCGTAACGTCTTCCCAGCGCAGATAGCGCGGCTCATCGGATTCGCCGAACACCAGGATTCCGTCGTTGGCGACACCAGCGTCGGCCTTCCTGAGCGTCAGCTTGCGGCCGGTTCTCAGAGTCACATCGAGACGCGTTACATGCTCATGATCCAGCCGGGCGATATTTCGAAACGGGATGGCATAGTCAATCCCGTCACTGCTCCCGTCCAGCATTTCCACATCCAGGCTCTCGTCCAGATCAAAGACGACGCGCCCGGTGTGGGTTTTCCCATCACTGGTTGTGACCGTACCTTGCAGGGAACGCGGCAACGCGAAGTCTTCCCGGCGCGCAACGGATGACGGTGTTTTTTCGAAACGCACGGATTCGAACTGCTTCCAGGGGATGTCCACGCGGCCCAGATCCAGTGTGTCCACGATGATGCCGCGGTTATCGTCGTCAACATCGTTGGTACCATCCAACAGGAAAGTATCACCTTCGATGGTCGTGACCTTGCTGGCGTTGCCGACTTTTTCGATGGATGCGATGTCGCCGAATGACAAGGTCACCTCTTCACCGTCCTGTTGTCCGTCAAGAACATCAACGGAAAGGCGTTCATCGTGGTCCCATTGAACGATGCCGGTGAACTCACCAGCGCTGGTGCTTACCGTCCCGAAATTGATGCCCCCAAAGAAGTGTTTCGACTCCGCAGGCGCCGCCCGGAATCGCACCTCCTTGATTTCCCGCCATCTCCACTCGGATTCCTCACCATTGGAATGCAGCACCGAGACGTCCGCGCCGATGTCGTTAGACCCGCCCTCCAGTTCCAGCGTGTCGCCATTGCGGAAATGTACCGTCACTTTGTCGCCATCACCGCGCACCAGCTTGTCCACATCGCCGAAACGAACGGCAAAAGCGTGAAGCGATTCGTACTCACTGGAAAAACTGATTCGTTCGAATACCTGGAAGACATCGGTCCACTCCTCTACCACGATCGGCCGGCCGGAGAGGAGGTATTTCTTGTCCTCGGCGGAAAGCTGCCCGATATAGGGGTTATCAGCCTTGGTCCCGTTGAAGTGATCCGTCCAGTAGACCTCTTCACCTTCCCAACGCAACAGGCCTTCGACGGTTTCGCCGTCCCGCGTCAGGATTTCGCCATAGATGTAATGGCCCGCGTCTGCCGCGGCCACGCCCGCTGACAGGGCTGCCGCCACGACGAGCCAGCGCATTCGAACTTGCATGTCTGTCCCCAAAAAAGAAAGAAAAGAAGCGATGGTCGTTCCGAAGATAGTTGCCGCTCGAAGCCCCTGACAGTGCCATTCGGCACGACCCGCGCAAGCCCTGTGTTTCGAACAGCTCATTAGACCGGACGCGGAGCTTTCCGTAGCATATACGCCTTGTCCGATGCAGGAGCTCGTGCGGTGAAAATCCTCGTCGTAGGCGGCGGCGGCCGGGAACACGCCCTGGCCTGGAAACTCGGGCAATCCCCGAGGGTCTCCCGGGTGTTCGTCGCACCCGGCAACGCCGGAACCGCCCTGGAAGCCGACACCGAAAACGTTCCCATCGACGCCGAGGCCATCGACGAACTCGTCACCTTTGCGCGGGACGCTGCCATCGGCCTCACCATAGTGGGGCCAGAAGCTCCGCTGGTGGCCGGGATCGCGGACCGCTTCGAGGCGGAAGGGCTGCGCTGTTTCGGGCCGTCCGCCGGCGCGGCCAGGCTGGAGGGCTCAAAGGCTTTCACCAAGGATTTTCTGGCACGCCACAATATCCCCACCGCCGTCTACCGCAGTTTCAGCGACGCCGGTGACGCGCGGCGCTGGATTGCCGAACAGCGCGCACCCCTGGTGGTCAAGGCCGATGGTCTGGCTGCGGGAAAAGGCGTCATCCTGGCCGACAGTATCGAACAGGCCCAGGCGGCGGCGGACGAGATGCTGAGCGGGTCGGCATTCGGTGATGCGGGGCGCTGCATCGTCGTGGAAGAATTTCTCAGCGGCGAAGAAGCCAGCTTCATCGCGCTCGTCGATGGAACACACGTTTTGCCCCTGGCCAGCTCCCAGGACCACAAGGCCCGGGATGACGGAGACAGGGGACCCAACACCGGCGGCATGGGCGCCTATTCGCCAGCGCCGGTGATCACCGCCGAGATGCACTCACGCATCATGGAAGAGGTCATGCTGCCCACGGTCCGCGGGATGGCCCAAGACGGTGCGCCTTTTCGCGGATTCCTGTATGCGGGCGTCATGATCGGCGACGACGGCGTGCCGCGCGTACTGGAGTTCAACGTTCGCCTCGGCGATCCGGAGACCCAGCCGATTCTGATGCGCCTGCGCTGCGATCTGACTGCGCTGTGCGAGGCAGCTCTTGATGGAACCCTGGACCGCCATCACGCCGAGTGGGACTCTCGAGCCTGTCTGGGTGTGGTGATGACTGCGGGCGGTTATCCGGGCAGCTACGAGAAGGGGAAAGTCATCAGCGGACTCAATGAAGATACGCCCGACATCAAAGTGTTCCACGCAGGCACCGCCCTCAAAGCCGAACAGGTCGTGACCAGCGGAGGTCGCGTGCTGTGCGTGTGCGCGCTGGGGGAATCCGTGACCGAAGCGCAGGCGCGCGCCTACGAACGGGTTGGCACCATCCGCTGGGACGGCGTTTATTACCGCCACGATATCGGCTACCGCGCCGTTGCGCGGGACCGCCAACAAGCCAAAGGAAAACAGTAATGCATAACTTGATACCGGCAGTCCTGCTCGTCGTTCTGACGACCGGAATAACATGGGCCGATGAAGCTGCGGACCGCCAGGCCGTGATGGATACCGACCGGGAATTTGCCGCGTACGCGCAGGAGCACGGACCCCCGGCAGCCTTCGACAGATACATGGCGGACGACGCCGTCTGGTTGCCTATCAACGGTCACGCGATCAAGGGCCACGACGCCATCGTCAATGAAATGTCCAAGGGTCCGGAATACGAATTGACCTGGGCTCCGGAAGAGGCGGAAGTATCCGGTGACATGGCCTATACCTGGGGTAAATACACGGTGCGTTTCGATGACGAGGAACAGGGGATGGTCACCGGCTACGGTAAATACACCACCGTGTGGCGACGACAGTCAGACGGCAACTGGCGCTGGACGCTGGACATCGGCAATCCCAGCCCACCCCCCACGAAGGACGGGCAGTAAAACTGCGACCCCTGAACCCGGGTTGCCCCCGGAGAACCTCGCCGGGAACTGCGGAACAGCAACCACTTCAGCCCGAGACCACGCGCGGGTTCGCCGCCATCCCGGAAGCCGCTTCAGGACGTGTCTCGATCCACCGAAAAGCCCATGGGGGGCTTGCCTGCCTGCTGGTGCTCCACCATGTGTTCCAGGGCACTTTCGAAATCCCGCGTGTAGCGCGTCATGTCGAACAACGGACTGCTGTCGCGTGCTTTGACCAGGCCTTCGCGGAATCCGGCAAGCCGTTCGGGTTGGCGGGCCAACTGAACCGCGATGGTTTCGTAGTCGGCGGCGCTATCCACGACCAACTCTGACAGACCCACGGTGTGAACAATGCTGCCCGCGACGCGCCCGGCAAAAGATTCCCCGGCCCGGGTCAGGACCGGGCAGCCTGCCCACAATGCATCACTGGCGGTGGTATGTGCGGTGTACGGCCAGGTATCGAGAAACAGGTCAGCAACAGCCAGGCAACCCAGATACTCCGCGTGGGGCATGCGTTCGGCAATTATCAGCCGATCCCCCGAAATCCCGCGTGCGGCGGCTTCCCGCCGCAGCTTGTCCGTTACCGATGCCGCCGGATTCATGTTGAGCAACCACAGCACGCTGTCATCCACCGACTCGAGGATGCGCATCCAACTGTCGAATACCTCGGGGCTTATCTTGTAACTGTTGTTGAAACAACAGAAAACGAAACCATTATCGGGCAGACCCATTTGCGCCCGACTGGGGCGCTGGTCGGGCAAGCGCCGTTGCGTGTCATTGGGCTGATAGCAGTGCGGCAGGTATGCAAACTGCTCAGCAAAATTCTCCTGCTGATTCGTTGGTGCGACGAATGGGTCCACCACGATGTAGTCCATGAAATCGGCGCCCATAGTCGCGGGAAAACTCAGGAAGCTGACCTGCACCGGGGCAGAACGCATGGCGAACACCTCGCTGACCGCCTGGTCCTGGTAACCGCGCATATCCACCAGGACATCCACGCCATCAGCGATGATGCGCTGTGACAGGGCCTGACGGCTCAGACTCTCCGCGTCCACCCACTCTTCGAAGGCGTCATGCACGCGCCGTTTCAGCGGACTGTCCGGGTGCCGGCGTGTTGAATAAGCGATGGTTCTGAACCGCATCTTGTCATGGTGTTCGAACAATTCGACCGCCAGCCTCGAGGTGGGCTGGTCGCCGAACCCGGACGAAACATAGCCCACGGTGATTCGGTCGCTTGCTCCTTTACCGGATGGCGCCGCAGCTTCGACTGCGGGCCCGACCGTTCCCTCGATATCGGCGCTCCACAATCGCGCGCAGGCCAGTTGCTGGGCCGGCGTGCTGTCTTCGGCCAGAAAGGAAAAAGGCGTTATGCCGCGCCGGCCCTGATCGATTGCATCGAGGACCTGTGAAAACAGTTCCCGCGTACCGTCCCACTCACACAAGCGACGTTGCATGAACAAGGTGGCGCTCATTGCCCGAATATAGGCGGGATCGCTCACCAGCGTTGCCCGATAGGATTCCAGCGCGCCGGTCCAGTCGCCCTGTTGCTCAAGGGTTACACCCAGGTTGTAGCGGGCATCCACATTGGAAGGATCCAGTTCCAGGCACTGCCGGTACGCCGCGACGGCCTCGGGCAATCGCCCCACGGCACTGAGCACGCTGCCCATGCAGGCCTGCACCAGCGGGTTGTTCGGTTCCAACTGCTCGGCGCGGCGGGTGAGAGTTACGGCGTTGCTTATCTGACCCAGGTACAACAACACGATGCTGGCGTTGCACAGGCTGTCCACGGTGGGCGCCAGTTCCAGAGCCTTCTGGTAGCTGCCCAAGGCATCGTGCCAGCGGTGTTGCGTGTGCAGAACATTGCCAAGGTTGTTGTGAGCGTCCGCCAGGTTCGGATCCAGTTGGATGGCCCGCGTGAGCATCTGCGTGGCGCGGCCCAGATCGCCGGCGCGCCGGTAGATGGCGCCGAGATTGCACCATACATCCGCGTTTTCCGGCTGTGCGGCCAGCGCGCGTTCCACCAGATCGGCGGCAAGGGTGAAATCGCCGGATTGCGCCCTCAAGACACCATAAAGATGCAGGGCATCCGCGTGAGTCGGCACCAGGTCCAGGGCCTTCCGATACAGATCCTCTGCATCGTTCAGCCGTCCGGCTTGATGATGGGTCAGACCAAGCGCGAAAGCGCGGTCAGCCTCCTGGTTTTCGACAGACATGGCCCGCGCCCCACGGCGTGTCAGGCGCGCTTCATTGAATCAAAGAACTGCGCGTTGGTCTTGGTGGCCTTGAGCTTGTCCAACAGGAACTCCATCGCGGCCAGTTCGTCCATGGGATGCAATAACTTGAGCAATACCCAGATTTTCTGCAACTCCGCTGGTTCGACCAGCAGTTCTTCGCGGCGCGTGCCCGAGCGGTTGATGTTGATGGCCGGGTACACGCGTTTCTCGGAGATCCGGCGATCCAGATGCAGTTCACTGTTGCCGGTACCCTTGAATTCCTCGTAGATGACCTCGTCCATCCTGGAACCGGTATCGACCAGCGCGGTGGCCAGGATCGTGAGGCTCCCGCCTTCTTCGATGTTACGGGCGGCGCCAAAGAAGCGTTTGGGCCGTTGCAGGGCATTCGCGTCCACACCACCGGTGAGCACCTTGCCCGATGAGGGCACAACGGTGTTGTAAGCGCGGGCCAGCCGCGTGATGGAGTCCAGCAGGACCACCACGTTGTGTTTGTGTTCGACCAGGCGTTTGGCCTTCTCGATGACCATCTCCGCCACCTGCACGTGCCGGCTGGCGGGTTCATCAAAGGTACTGGATACGACTTCAGCATTGACCGAGCGGGCGAACTCCGTGACTTCTTCCGGTCGCTCGTCGATGAGCAGCACGATGAGCTTCACTTCCGGGTACTTGGTGGCGATGCTCTGGGCGATGTTCTGCAGAATCATGGTCTTGCCCGCCTTGGGCGGCGACACAATCAGACCACGCTGCCCCATCCCTATGGGCGACACCAGATCGATGATCCGGGCGGTGAGATCTTCAGTGCTGCCGTTGCCACGCTCCAGCACGAATCGTTCGCGCGGGAACAGGGGCGTCAGGTTCTCGAACAGCACCTTGCCCTTGGTCGCTTCCGGCGGCTCATAATTGATCTCGCTGACCTTGAGCAGCGCGAAATAGCGCTCGCCATCCTTGGGCGGCCGGATCTTGCCCGACACCGTGTCGCCGGTACGCAGGCTGAACCGCCGTATCTGACTCGGCGAGACATAGATGTCATCCGGGCCGGCCAGATAGGAGCAATCCGCGGAACGCAGGAAACCGAAGCCGTCCTGAAGTATCTCCAGCACGCCGTCGCCATAAATGTCTTCGCCACTTTTGGCGTGCGCTTTGAGGATTGAAAAAATTACATCCTGCTTGCGCGAACGCGCGAGATTGTCCCCCATGCCCATTTCCTGGGCCATGTTGATCAGCTCCGTGGCGGTATGTTGCTTTAGTTCAGTCAGATTCATCGTTGTGTTACCACTGGGGAAGGGTGCACCCGGTTCGACATATGGTTTGTGCGGCCCGTTGTTACCGGGGCCGTTTGGACAAAGGGAATCGCGTTGATGCGATCAAGGAAAGGTCGACGTACTCAAACGCCTGCGATCAGGCTAGCACGGAAACTTCTGTCGCGTCCACTCCTCCGTCGTCAGGGCCAATTCGTTGCCAGGCCCTTACATGGCCCGAAACGATCACCGGTTCACGGTCGACCGCTTCGATGTTTTGTTCAGATATTGCTGTCGAGAAACGCCGTCAACTGGGATTTCGAAACTGCACCAACTTTGGTCGCTTCCACGTTGCCATCCTTGAACAGCATCAGCGTGGGAATACCGCGGATCCCGTACCTGGGAGGTATTGACGGATTGTCGTCAATATTCAGTTTTGCCACAGTGACCTTGTCAGCATACTCCGCTGCCAGCTCGATGAGCATCGGCTCGATCATTTTGCAGGGTCCACACCACTCGGCCCAGTAATCCACCAGCACTGGCCGGTCTGACTGCAGAACCTGCTCTTCGAATGTGTCATCCGTTACATGAACAATGTGATCACTCACTTGGTTTAAGCTCCTGTATCATCGCAATCCTCAAACCGATGGCGCATCGTGCGCGCGCTCGATCGGGGCTACCGGGACCGGTTCAAAAGACAAATGCTTGCGAATATGCCCGCGATTTCACGGCGTACTTTAGAAGACGTCGTCGGTACAGTACTATGTCTGGATTCCATGGCAGTAGATCCTTCCGCCACGGCTCTCACCGGACCGGCCAAACCGGCCGACTGGATCAAGTCTAGCACGGCATCATGACGCTTTGTAAACGACCTCTTCACGGCCCGGCCCGGCCCGCGATGGACGGTTCCGGGTGAATAAGCCAAGCGGACAAGCAGTGACCGATCTGGCTTTCAGCGATCTGGATCTGGCCGATTCGCTGCTTAAGGGGCTGCAGCGGCTGGGTTTCACCCACTGCACTCCGATCCAGGCCGATGCCCTGCCAATAGCGTTGGAGGGCAGGGATGTGGCCGGACAGGGGCGCACGGGGACCGGCAAGACCGCGGCTTTTCTGCTGGCCACCATGAACCGGCTGTTGAACGAAAAGAGTCCGCGGGGCAAGTTGCGCGCGCTCATCCTGGCGCCTACGCGGGAACTCGCGATCCAGATCCACAAGGACGCCGTCGTCATAGGCAAGGAGACAGGTCTGCGACTCGGCCTGGCCTATGGTGGTGTGGACTATGAAAAGCAGCGCAAACAGATCCAGGATGGCGTGGATATCCTGATCGGAACGCCGGGCCGCATCATCGACTATTTCAAGCAACACGTTTTCACGCTCAAGTACCTTGAAGTCTTCGTGCTTGACGAGGCGGATCGGATGTTCGATCTGGGCTTTATCAAGGACGTGCGCTTCCTGCTTCGACGCATGCCGGATCGCGAACTGCGCCAGTGCATGCTGTTCTCCGCGACTCTCTCCTACCGCGTGACCGAACTCGCCTATGAACACATGAATGACCCGGTCATGGTCCGGGTCGAAGCCGACAAAAAAACTGCCGACGAGGTCACCCAGACCGTCTATTACCCGGCCAATGAGGAAAAGATCCGCCTGTTGCTGGGTCTGCTCAAGCGCATGAACCCCGAACGCACCATGGTGTTCGTCAACACGAAGTATGCTGCGGAACGCGTGAGTGACTACCTGACCGCCAACGGTTTCCATAACGCGATGCTGTCTGGCGACGTGCGCCAGACGAAGCGCCAACGCCTGATGCAGGACTTTCACGAAGGAA
>SMVA01284936.1_pt1 | contig 13715 bp, 12 predicted proteins | sample 2456451 | NCBI WGS metagenome assembly SMVA01 (sample SAMN11095933, study PRJNA526329) | marine sediment metagenome | biome: Marine sediment; feature: Surficial sediment; material: Deep marine sediment; isolation source: Hadal surficial sediment | place: Pacific Ocean | collected 2014-05 | depth...
GTTGAAGAGCAACAGAAAAATATTGAACAGTTAATTGCCCTGAAATTACACATGGAGCGGACAGGAAAAATATGTCCGAAAGCATGGCATTGGGGCCGCTTTTATAAATCATTCCACCCCATGCATAAATCGTACTGGTTAAGCACATGGTGGGAAACCACGGATGATGAAAAACGGCTTCGATTTAACGAACAATTAAACTATCTGGCGAAACAGACCATTCGATTTAAAGACGCGTGCAAATTTCTCCTGAAAATGGAAGACAGGAACTGGCACTTTAAAAAAATTGACCGGGATTTAGATTGAAGATGCAATCTTGTATTTATTACTCTTCTATTAACACATGTCGTTTCCAAATATAAAATACAGCTGGAATAACAATAAGAGCCAACACGCTTGAACTTACCAACCCCCCTATCATGGGCGCGGCAACTCGATGCATTACCTCAGCGCCAGCTCCGGTAATGAACATTATAGGTAGTAGTCCAGCAATTGTTGAACACGTTGTCATCATGATAGGTCTTACACGCTGGGATGCAGCTTCGATAATATTTTCAAGTAATATAGAATGATTTAATTCCATGACCATGGACTTCTTGGGGTACACAGCTTTATTGAGAAAAGTAAGCATGAGAACACCTGCTTCGATGGCGATCCCTACTAATGCGATAAAACCAACACCAACAGCTACAGATAAATTGTAATTTAATAAATACAATAACCAGGCTCCACCACCCAATGCAAAAGGGAGAAACCCCATTATCAAAAATACATCGGCTATTCTTTTGAAATTTAAATATAGCAACATGAAAATAATGATAAGTGTAATTGGAACGACGATTTTTAATCGTTCCATTGCCCTCAACATATATTCATATTGTCCCGCCCATGATATTGAATACCCTGGTGGTAGATCAACTAACTCAGCGACAAGCAAACGGGCTTCATTAACATAACTACCAAGATCACGATCCTTGGTATCAACGAATATCCAACCATTGATGCGTGCATTTTCACTTTTGATCATCGGTGGGCCATCAGTCACATTAATGGATGTAACATCACCCAGGGGTATTCTTGCACCCGATGGTGTAACTATTGGTAATAAACGTAATTGTTCCAAAGAATCTCGATATTCACGCGGATAGCGAATATTGATCGGATAGCGTTCCAGCCCTTCAACTGTTTCCGAAACATTCATCCCACCAACTGCGGTACGAACGATATTCTGAATATCACTGATATTCAGTCCTAATCGTGCAGCCTTGATTCTATCGATATCAATAGTAAGGTAGCGACCGCCTGCAACACGTTCAGCATAAACTGAAGCTGTACCAGGTACATCTTTAAGAACTTGTTCAATCTGGCGACCGATATTTTCAATAACCTTAAGATCAGCACCGGCTATTTTTATACCGACTGGCGTTTTAATGCCAGTGGCCAACATGTCAATACGTGTCTTGATCGGCATGACCCAGGCATTGGTAAGACCTGGAAAATTCACCACGGCATCAAGTTCAGCTTTTAACTTATCCATAGTCATCCCGGCACGCCACTGGTCACGAGGGTTAAAACGTATGATTGTTTCTATCATCGTCAGGGGGGCTGGATCCGTCGCTGTTTCTGCACGGCCCATCTTGCCAAATACTGTATCAACTTCAGGCACGGTACGAATCAATTTATCTGTTTGTTGCAGTATTTGTTGCGCCTTGCCGATCGAGATAGCAGGCAATGTTGTTGGCATATACATTAAATCACCCTCATTCAATTCGGGCATAAACTCGCTGCCTAATTGCGTAAATGGCCAGAGCCCGATAATCATGATAATCAGTGCAACGAATACTGTTGAAAATGGAAAACGAAGTACGACGCGAATGATTGGGCGATAGCTAAAATTCAATAAACGCGAAATTGGATTTTTTTCTGATGAAACAATACGTCCTTTTACAAAATAACCCAGCAAAACAGGAACAACCGTGATCGCAAGAATCGTTGCCGACAGCATTGCGTAAACCCAGGTAAATGCCAGGGGCGAAAACATACGACCCTCCTGTGCCTGCAAAGTGAAAATAGGTAATACGCTCAATCCGGTTATGAGTAATGAAAAGAACAGTGGCGGGCCAACTTCAGAAGTCGCTGCCAAAATCATCTCCCAATGATCGTCATTATCGCCTTTACGTTCGATATGCCTATGTACGTTATCAATCATGACAATTGCAGCATCGACCATGACACCAATGGCTATGGCTATTCCACCCAGAGACATGATATTGGCGTTAATACCCTGGATATTCATGATAATAAATGCCATCAATATCCCAAGTGGTAAACTAATAATAACCACAAGAGCGGATCGTATATGTACAAGAAATACTATACAGACGATGACTACTAGAGCCAGTTCTTGATACAAAACGTCTTTCAATGTGTTTATTGCTCGTTGTATTAACCCGGAACGATCGTAAGTCTCAACAATTTCGACGCCTTCAGGCAATCCTTGTTTCAGTTCGGTTAATTTCTCCTTAACTGCATCGATTACTTTCTGGGCATTTTCACCCCAACGCATAACGATGATCCCACCAACAACTTCACCTTCACCGTTCAATTCAGCAATACCACGACGCAACTGTGGCCCAATTCTTATCTCTGCTACATCGTCAAGTAATATAGGAGTACCTCTAATATTGACACCAAGCGGAATATTACGCAGGTCTTCCAGGCCACTAATATAACCTTTAACCCTGACCATATATTCAGCTTCCGCCATTTCAATAACAGATGCCCCTACTTCCTGATTGGCTTTTTTTATTGCTCTGCTAATCGTAGATATTGGAATATTGTATGCACGTAATAAATCAGGATCGACAACAACCTGATATTGTTTCACCATGCCACCGATGGTAGCGACCTCTGCGACGCCAGGCACGGTCTGTAGTTCGAATTTAAGAAACCAATCCTGAATTGAACGTAACTCTGCCAGATCATGTTGGCCAGTACGGTCAACAAGCGCATATTGATAAATCCAGCCGACACCCGTTGCATCGGGGCCCAGCTCAGGTTGCACTCCAGAAGGTAAACGTCCGGCCACCTGACTCAAATATTCAAGTACACGTGAACGTGCCCAGTAAAGATCTGTGCCTTCCTCAAAAATAATATAGACATAGGAATCACCAAAGAAAGAATATCCCCTGACAGTCACTGCATGAGGCACCGACAACATTGCTGTCGTCAGTGGATAGGTCACCTGATCTTCGACAACCTGAGGGGCCTGCCCCGGGAAAGGTGTTTTAATAATAACCTGAACATCCGAAAGATCTGGAATCGCATCAACAGGAGTCTGCTTTACGATAAATATTCCACTTATCACAAGGATGATGGTGACAAGAACAATCAGGAAACGATTATTAATTGACCAGCGTATAATTTGCTCGATCATGGCCTATTCCTTACTCATTTCAGACGATTCCATTGAATCATCGCCCATTGATCCTTCAACGGACTGCATACGATCTATACTTGCCTTAAGACTCGATTCGGAATCAATAAGGAATTGTGATGAGACAACAATATTATCACCTTCATTCAGACCAGATATAATTTCAATCCTGTCACCACTCTCTATACCTACGACAACTTCCTGTGCCTGGAAACGACCTTCCCCTAGTGCTCGTATGACTCGTGTCTGCCTGGCATCGCGAATCAGTGCTTCACGTGGGATACTTAATACATCTTTTTGTTCTTTGCCGAAAATGGTGACATGAGCATACATATTCGGCATTAATCTTTCTTCTGCATTATCGAAACGCATACGTACACGTAAGGTTCGGGTAACAGGATCAAGTTCAGGGTATATATATTCAACCTTCCCTTTCCAGATAACACCCGGCATCGAAGGCAATATAGCTTCAGCTGTTTGACCTACCTTGACCCAATTAGCCTGTCGCTCAAATACTTCAGCAAGCAACCAGATATCGTCCAGATTGGCAATACTAAGGACTTCTGTTTCAGGCTTAACAAACATAGAATCACGTACCCCAAGCTTTGTTAACACCCCAGCTTGAGGCGCATAAAAAACTACATTTTTTGATACCTTTAATTCCTTACTAATTCGAGTAATTTGTTTTTCTGAAATACCCAGGGAAATTAACCTTTCATGCGTTCTTTCAATCATTGTCTTATTATTGTTCTTAAGTGCATAAACGTATTCTTCCTGTGCAACCACAAGTGGTGGTGAGTAAATTTCAAACAGTGGCTGGCCTTTCTTTACACGCTCGCCTTCTGCCCTGACAGTCAGATTTTCAATCCATCCTTCAGTCCGTGTGTGAATATGATTTATCCTCTTTTCATTATATTCAAGGTAACCGACTGTATGGATATCTTTTGATATTGTCCCACGCACTGCAGCTATAGTGCGTACACCAAGATTATTTACTACCTCAGGCGATATTTTGACAATGGGTCTTCCGCTTTTGCCTAATTCGTCATCACTTTCATAAACAGGCTTTAGTTCCATGCCCATCGGTGATTTACCAGGTTCATTACGACGATAATTAGGATCCATGGGGGCCACCCAATAAAGAACAGACTTCTCTTTCTTTTCATTACTGGCCTGAAAATCTACCTGGTTTTCTACTACTGAATTATCGTTAATAATTTTGTTGTATACGCCTGCAAGCCTGGACGAAAGATTTCCAGTGCGCTCGAACACAATACCAAGCCCTAGGCCAACTATTAGTAGTAGCATTATTAAGGCTGTTTTTCTCATTTTACTCTCCTGCTCAACATGTAAACTTGTCTTACCTTGACAAAGTTTTTATATATAAAACTTCAGGCCCCCAATCTATCCGAGAGAGAATAGATAAGGAGATCAGCATTGGCAGAAGATCAAATCAGGAGTAAAGCGTAACGTTGTTGGGGGAGTAGGATTGCCCGTTCAGGTATGGGCAATGTATGGTGCGTAAGATTAGAAGCTATTTCATTTTTGAATGCTATTGATGCGGGGACACTATCAATGGATAGCTTATGAAATTTATCTGAATGGCCTGTTTTCTCAAGAGTATTCAGTGATGCCGTTATTTCATCGCAGTCACAGACACCCAGACAATGATCATCAGTATTGTAGTGTTCTACAAGCTTATTAGCCTCATTATCTACTGTATGGCATGAATATTCTATGTTGCTTTGAGAGGGGCCTATTGAACTCGTAACTTGCGAAGTTGCAAAACAAGTCTGGCAAAACAACAACAGCCAACTGCCCACAAACATTGCTATTGCGGTAGAAGCTATATTTTTCTCTTTATTTCTAAGCCAGTTAAACATATAAAATAATTACGGTCAGTTACCTAGTATCCGTCAGTTTAGCCAATTATTCAGGAAAATAACATTTAATCAAGGTGTTGTTATATTAAATGACAGTAATTTATCATTATTGTTCCTGCTTTTCTTATTACAGGAATCTATAATTGTCCGGAGAGATAGTGACCTGCATCAATGTTGCAATCGCGACAAATTTGTCGAACTTTGGAGTCCAAATCAAAACTCAGACTCAGAAATAAAAAACCACCTGATGGTGGTTTATTTAATTTGTGGGTTTAATAAGGAGAAGTTGTACCTGACCCTACTTATTCATTAATGGTTACTTGGTGGTTTACCTACCCCTTGGTAGATACAATATCATGTTCGGACTATGGAATAATATCTATCAGTAAAATACGCCTAATGTTTCATCTGTGCTTTTGCCCAACTCTCTTCAAAATGAGCGATAGCTTCTTTTGCTAATAAACCTTTCACACATGCCTTTTCAAAGCCTTCTAACATTTGCTCTTCGAACTTACGGCTTTTGCCTTCACATACATCAGTTAATGCTGGATAAAGCTCGGTAGGGCGATCTAGTGATAATATTTCTAATAAACAAGCCGCTTGATTTAAATCTTTATTGGCTTTCAACTGCATTTGAATTGGACGTCTATTTGACAAAACTAGCTTGTGAACTGCATATCTTGCAGGTTGAGGAATATTTACATATATCCCCCTCCCTGATACAACAACCGCATCAATGGGGTCTTTAATTAAATAATTTAAAAATCTTAAAGGAAAAGCATATGATTTTAACGACTGCATATATATTGGCTTTGATGTGTTTGGACCACCTATTAATGGTGTCAATAAATCAACCTTAATTTCAGAATCCCGAATCATATAAGATGTTGATGGCTCCTTTCTATTTATAGCTGGAATTTCTAAAAAACCTAATCCAGATTCCAGGATTGCTGTTCTTAAATCAGTTGTTTCTTTTGTAACTCCGATAGATATTGATAAATCAATATCAGCCGTTTTTGAAGTTTCGAACGGAAATTTATAGCCAAACATATTTCCATAGACATTAAATGCATGAGAACCGACTAATACTCCACCAGCAGCAAATACACCAGCGCCTTCAAGTAAAGCTAAAACGCGGCCTGATAGTGGCTCTATTGTATTTACACCTCCTGCGACTAACATACTAACTAAATTTTCACGAGTTTTGCTCTCACTTTCTGCTTCTTTCATAAGTTTTTTTTCTTGCTCTATTATTGCAAGTAATTCATCCGTTTCCCTGCCTAATGATAGATCCATGATTGTGCTTCCAATTTTTACTCTTCTAATCCAATAAAATTTTCCTGCAACTTCATTTCTCTTGAAGCTGACATCATTAATGGCTGGCGTAGGACCACTTATCTGCTCTAAAAGCTGTGCATAAAGTAAAAATAAACTAGGCGATAATTCTTTAATTTTGTCACTCACTGACACTATTTACCCCTAAATGGCAATATTAGGGGTAAATATATACTTAACTACATGTTAATACAACTATATTTAATAATTTTACCCCTAAATTACTATATTAGGGGTAAATATATTACTATACTGTTGTTATTTATATATATTGTATTTTAATAATATCATCTTTAGAATACTGCACTATTATACGTAATATTTGAACTTTACTCCTATAATGAAGATTGGGAGATTGAAGAAGCCTTGAAAGTCGCCTCTCTTTTCATTACAAATTACATCCGCCTAAATCTACTAAGTAGTAATTACTAAGTAGGGCTAGGTACAACTTCTCCTTTTTAAACCCACAAATTAAAAAAACCACCTGATGGTGGTTTGTTTGGCGCGCCCGGAAGGATGAATCTGGGCACTGGATAGAAGTTATTAGAATTGTTGCATAGCAAAACCCTGAAATCCACAGTTGGCCAAAATATATCGGTAATCTATTACTCGTGACCGTCCGCTTTATACTGAAAGCGGACGTTAAGCAGAAGTTAATGAAGGTATTTATAGAAATATGATTCGAATGTATGAATGTCTGTAATTCTAATTAGACCTCCATGTTGATATTCGAACGCATACCCATCTTTTTCAATAAGTTTGATAAAAAAATTATGATCCTCTAGTGAGAATTTGGAATATATCCTTACTGACAATCCTGTATGACGATGTGACTTATGTATTCCATTTTGTCCTTTTTGCCTTTTAATTTTATAGCATCCATTATTATACTCGATATACGTATAAGGCCCTCCATAAAATGTAGTATTTGGTTCGAATTTATAATCGTATTCATATTCGGATGTATTTGGAATTAGTACTGCATGCATAGATATTTGTTCGTCAAAATACTGTATTAGCTGGCGATTAAATTGATCTATATTTTCTACAGCTTCTTTTAATAAAAATTCTGAGATTATTCCTGTTCGTTTCCGTCGTTGAACATTAGATAATTCATTACTTAAATTGTTTAATATTTTTTCATTCATCTGTTAATTCTCCATAATGCTAAGTGTGTCTTGTAATTCGCCGATAAGTTCCTTTAATGTGATCACATCTCAAAAGTACAGGCACTTATCCTTCTATCAATGCAATAGATGCCTTTCGTTCTTCCCAGCTTCCTTGATTATTTTGTACGATTTCTCTTAGCTCAATACTATCTTCATGGATGTTAGTTACCTTGCCTATAGAACGTCCTAGATAGTTGCCTGATCTCACTTTGTGTATTGCGCCCCCAGGATCTAAAACGAGCCCCCAGGTTTGAATCGCATCTGTGAGTGTCCCAACCATGCGCAGACTATCCAATTCAAATTCTTCAAGTTCTTCCTGATTACGATAATAGACTTCAATCACCTGGTCTGCTGTTAATCCAGTTTTAGGCTGTTTCTCCTTGTTTTTATTCACATCAATGTAGAAAGGTGTAAATGGATCACGTTGGTTTTCTTTGGCAGATTTATATGTATAGGCTTCGTATGGTTTTATGTATGGAGCCTGTTCGATATGCCCTCCAGGGCGCGCCAGAACATCATCCACATATCCATGTAACTCACTCATATCATTTGATTTGCAACCACTAGCCAGCACTACGATGATTAAAATAGATAAATAATTCATACCCTGACTCCTTTATTAAAAATATCTTTTCATACCCCAATAGACGTATTTCCGTAGAAAAGGGGTTAAATGACGCCAATTATTTATCTCAGGGCTGGATTTATTGAGTATTTGGGTAACCCAATATCAGAAAACTAGCGTATTACATATATATAACTAAAATAGTTGGATGGACTACAGCAGTTTCAGCGATGAAGAATTGATGATTGAATTTCAAAAAGGTAACAAGGCCGCATTTGCTGAGTTGTATGGTCGTCATAAAAAGGGGAGGCTTTATCGTTACCTGTTACGTAATTGTAATAATGAAAGTGATGCAGAAGACCTTTTTAGCGGAGTATGGGAGAAGTTGTATAAGACCAAAAGCAAATTTAAAGTCAATGCCAGTTTTAAAGCCTTTCTGTTTACTACCGCCCGCAATCACCTTATCGATTGTGGCCGGAAAAAGAAGACACGAGAAGGAATTAATCAGGCAAATCCAGGCTATATGGAAGAAGACATTGTTGCGGGGGGAAATTGTCAGCCAGAACAACAGGCAGAAATGGAAGAACAATACCAGATGCTGCTGAAATGTATTGATGCATTACCAGCAAAGCTGCATGAAGCATTCCGACTGAGAGAAGATGGTGGATGTAGTATTGATGAAATTGCATATGTTTTAAAGATAAAGAAAGAGACTGCAAAAAGCCGGCTGCGTTATGCTTTTGATAAACTACGTAAATGTTTACATCCAGATGAATAATAACCACGACAACGATAAAATCTTCAATGATTATATGAACGGAGATTCTGAGATTTCCAGGCTTTATCGATATGGGTCAAACGAAGAACCTCCAAAGCATTTAATAGATGCCACACAAAACCGCATTGAGGAAATGATGGATGCCGATATGGAAATGGCAGCTAATAAAACCCGGAGTGAGTGGTATGTTCCACTCTCTATTGCAGCCTCATTTGTGATTTGTGCGGGTGTTGTCCTATCTATTTTTAAAACTTCTGATGAGGCCATAGTGATAAATCAAGAACTGGCTGAAACGTATGCTGAGGAACGGTACATCTCTGAATTAATGATGGAATCTGAGACAGTTGAAGAGTTGGTAGAAGAGCTAGACGGTAGTTTAACAAAAGAAATGGAAGTTGAGATTGCAGCTATGCAAAAACCGATAGTAGCGTTTGCGGGAGCAAAAGTGGAAAGCGTAGATGAAGTAGAGACGGAATCTCCGGTCTTGTCAGTAGTTCTTGCAAAAGAAGAATTCGTAGTAGCACAAGACAGTGGTTATACAAAAGAAATGGAAGATGAGATAAGACATCGCAATAGAGAAGAATTAGAACAATTTGAACTAGATAATCTGCGCATGGTTGGAACGGTGGAAGATAAAGACAATAAGTGGGGAATTATCAAGGATCCAGATGGTGCTATTCATAGAGTCAAGGTTGGGAATTATCTGGGTCGTAATACGGGGAAGGTATTGAACGTATTTGAAGGCAGGATAGAAGTAAGGGAAATCGTCAGGAATAGTTACGGACGGTGGGAAGAACATCTAACAGGGATTGCGCTTTCAGATGATTATGAAACTGAAGTAATAGAGAATCGGTAAAAATAATTGATTAGTTCTATTTCTAATAGCGTGCTGCAGTAAACTGCAGCACGCTTTCACTATTATCTCGGAAGAATCTACTGAATTACTTGCGCATGACGATGTTCGGCAGCCGGCTCACTTATGCTTAATGAACGTGCCAAATTAACCAGGCTTAAAAACTCACCACGATAACCAAAAGGATCTTCGTCACGCGCATTTCTGGCTAACTCAGCAATGTCAGCGTAATCAAGCTGGTTTGTATAATCACCACCGCGTAGCTGCTGTGCAAAGGCCGCAACAGCCGCAGCGAAGCGAAAGGCATTACTGGTAGTATTAATATCATCAGTGATCTCATCCTTGTTAATATCCCATTCTAGTAATTGGCTAATATTACTTTCCGGAGCCTTATAACGAATACGCAGAAATGCGATTTCATCCTCCATTTTCGAATTTGTAATCTCTTCAGATTGATAACGAAGTGGATCAATACGTAATCCTTTGCTGCCATTTAAAGCAATTTCATAAATTGCGGTAACGGAATGACCCGCACCAATCTCACCTGCATTGATCTTGTCATTATTAAAATCTTCACGATTTAACATGCGATTTTCATAACCGATGAGTCGGTATTCGGCCACAACGGACGGATTAAATTCAATCTGAATCTTCACATCTTTGGCAATCGTTAGCATGGTGGAACTCAATTCATCCACTAGCACTTTTTGGGCCTCGTTCAGTGTATCGATATAGGCATAGTTACCATTACCAGCGTCAGCCAGTTGTTCCATCAGATGGTCGTTATAATTACCCGTACCAAAACCCAGGGTGCTGAGCGAGATCCCAGTCTTGCGTTTCTCTTCGATTAAATCCTTGAGTTGTTCAAAATTAACTGTCCCTACATTGAAATCACCATCTGTTGCTAATAACACCCGGTTAATACCATCTTTGATGAAAGCCTGCTCTGCGACTGCGTAGGCCAAACGGATCCCCGCTGCACCATTCGTGCGGCCACCCGCAGTAAGGCGATCCAATGATGCGATGATTGTCGCCTTTTTGTTTCCTGGCGTGGGATCAAGCACAATACCTGAAGCGCCTGCATAGACAACAATTGAAATCCTGTCCTCTGCACTTAAATTTTTTGTTAAAAGTTTTAATGAGGTCTTAAGCAGGTCAATTTTATCTGTTGACTGCATTGAACCAGACACATCAACAAGGAATACCAAATTGCTAGGCGGTAATTGCTCTACTGGTATGTCATAACCCTTGATACCGATATGTAATAGATAGTTATCTGCATTCCAGGGAGAAGGTGCTATCTCTTTGGTTAAGGCGAAGGGTGTATTTTGATCGTCAGGTACTGGATAAGCATATGAAAAATAATTGATCAATTCTTCTATCCGTACTGCATCCTGCGGTGGTAGTTGTCCCGCCTTTAGTAATCGTCGTACATTTGCATAACTCCCTGTATCGACATCAATACTAAAAGTTGAAACTGGTTGCTCAACGACTCGTTTAACAGGGTTATCATCATAATGAGCATAATTTTCACGATTAATTGGTTCGGACGGAGCTCTAATGTCATTTAGATGGAAGTTTCTGTTTAAATAAGAGGCTGATTCAGACACTACCGCCTGTGCCATAGCCATAAGCGCCGGCTTTGCTACTACTTGCTCCGCTGATTCTAGATAAACTTCTATCTTATCTGATGGCTTACCCTTGAGATTTGCTGTCCTATCAATCGGTTCTTGCACTTCAATTTCAGTCAGACCTGAAATAGATCCTTCAGATTGTGGCATGTCTATTTTAGAAATGATCGTAGTTTGCTTTTTAGCATCTGTTTCAATTTTACTTGACTGACTATCATTGTTTTGTGTACATCCCACAACGAATATCAATAGTGCATATACGGCTGTTCTCGTTAGGTAATTTCCCATTGTCTTTCTCCTGCGTATTTGGTTAAAAAATCGCGGACAAATACCCGCTGATCAGTTAAACGCAATTCAGGGGAAAAAGGGTTAAATTGGAGAGTAAAAATTAGAAGAACGTCTGCTTAATACTGAAAGCGGACGTTTATTTTTTTGATGGGTCTTTCATTTTTTGCTCATGAACGATTATTCCAGCCTCAACATCTGCTCTATATTCTTCACCTGTCATTAATTTCCCTTTTGTACTACCACAGAGTGTACAGCTTTCCCTATCCTTAACGGTATGAACAATAAATTCACATTGGTAACAATGAAAATATGGCATTGAGATATGATAGATCAAATCAACTATAAAAGATGAACATTACAACTCTAATGCCTGCTTTATACTGAAAGCGGACGTTCTACGCTGCGCTTGCTATGTGCTCATACTCACTTCTCAGTTGGCTTTCTAATGTTTTTGATGAACTGATTGATTACTTCCGCAAATTCAATACCCGCATCCTCTTGCAAAAAGTGCCCGCCCTTTAATGTAACATGGCTCTGCCCTCTGGCACCGGGAATCCGTCGCTGCATATATTTATCGCCTCCACGAGTAATGGGATCGCCATTGCTGAAGGCCGTTAAGAATGGTTTATTCCATTTTGTCAGGACTTCCCATGCCTTTCGATTGGCCTGTGTCGCAGGATCACTGGTGCTAACAGGAACAAGCTTTGGAAATGCGCGGGCGCCGGATTTGTGATTAGAAGACGGAAAAGGGGCCCTGTAAGCGCGCTTTTCTTCTTTATCCAGCTTTCTGAAACAGCCTAAATCAATTATACGGTCAATCGGAAACCAGGGAGTGAACAGCGCAAAGTTCTTCCAAATCTTGAAAGCTATTGGCATCTTTTTGTCGCCCGTGGGTAGCAATCCATTACCCACCACAACCCCTGCAAAGCGTGCCTCGTTTTCTGCGGCAAGTCTCAAGCCTAAAAGTGCCCCCCAATCTTGGCAAACCAGTATTGTCTCTCTTAAGTCAAGGGATTCAACAAAACTGGTCATCCAGTCCATGTGGGCCTGGTAGGAATAGTCTTTGATCTTCTTTGGCTTGTCGGATTTGCCGAAGCCAATTAAGTCTGGAGCTATGACACGGTGACCCTTATCCGCACAAACCCGAATCATGTGACGATATAGATAAGACCAAGAGGGTTCTCCGTGTAGCATCAGTATCGGGTCGGCTTCTTTAGGACCTTCATCTATGTAATGCATACGTAGCCCATTAACATCAACGTAATGAGGTTCATACGGGTAATCTTTCAGATTATCGAATCTGCTGTCAGGTGCGCGGTAATAATCCATTACCATTTCAACTGTCAACCTTAGCTGCCTGAAATTTAAATAAAAGCCAAGCTGGTAAACCAATTGTCAAGGCAAGAGCTGCAGATAAAAAACATTGTGGGGTTCCATTTTCGAGATGAGGGCATTGCAATACATCTGTTAATTCACCCACCACACCAGTCAACGCAAGCATCACAACCGGTACCCAGCCGACAAGAAACAGCACAGAGGCTTTTTGCAGGCGTGGGTACATAGACAACACAATCAAACTGTAGCCGATAAGGATAATATAGCAGGCAGGAAGTGAACCTATCATTGGGCAGGAAGCCTCTCCCGTCCAATGAATAATGGAAATGCGGCCAACACCCAGAACACCAATACTGGCTAAGAGAACTATTGCTGTGCGAAAAAAGATTCCTTTCATTAGAACTTCAACAGTTGATTGATGAAGCTCCCCGTTTTTATCTCA
>SMVA01329140.1_pt1 | contig 13712 bp, 12 predicted proteins | sample 2456451 | NCBI WGS metagenome assembly SMVA01 (sample SAMN11095933, study PRJNA526329) | marine sediment metagenome | biome: Marine sediment; feature: Surficial sediment; material: Deep marine sediment; isolation source: Hadal surficial sediment | place: Pacific Ocean | collected 2014-05 | depth...
AGATGGACATAAATCGGATGATGGATCGTATTCCATCCCTGAATCGATCCAGTCCGAAGCACTCGTTGGGGGAGTGGATGGCGTCAGAGTCCAATCCGAACCCCATAAGCACGGTATCCAATCCCAACAATTTCTTGAATTCGGCGACTATCGGGATACTCCCACCGGTTCGGACGAAATAGGGCTTTTCTCCATAAACGCCCTCCATGGCTTCTGAGGCCGCGGCCATGGCGGTGCTCTCCGTGTCAACGAGAGCTCCGTTTCCACCGTGAAGATCTGTGAACGTGAGCTTCATGGTCGGCGGCGTATTGTACTCGAAATACTTTTTCAATTTCTCTGTGATATCCTCTGGAGTTTGATCGGGGACCAGTCGCATCGAGATCTTGACGCTCGCCTTCGATGGAAGCACAGTTTTGGCTCCGTCGCCGATATAGCCGCCCCATATTCCGTTACAATCCAGCGTCGGCCTGGCTGTCGTGCCCTCGAGGATCGAGTATCCCTGTTCCGTTCGAGCCACACTTACACCCACCTCTTCGATCCACTCTTGATCATCAAATGGAAGGGAAGCAAAAGTTTTCCGTTCTTCGTCGGTGAGAGGTATGACATCATCGTAAAAGCCTGGAATGGTGACTCGAAAGTCATCATCATGGAGCGCAGAAATCATCCGGGCCATCACGTTTACCGGATTCTCGATGGCGCCGCCGTACACGCAAGAATGAAGATCACGATCGGGTCCGGTCAGCGTGATCTCGACGTAAGCCAATCCCCTGAGTCCATATGTAATCGATGGCACGCCCGAACCGAACAGTGCAGTGTCCGAAATCACAACCACATCCGCCGTCAACATTTCTTTGTTTTCTTCAATAAAAGCTGGCAGGTTTTCCGATCCGTTTTCCTCCTCCCCCTCAAAGATATACTTGACGTTCAGTGGCAACGCATCTCCGGTCCTGAAATAGGATTCGGCGGCCTTGAGATGCATGAAGAGCTGGCCCTTGTCGTCGCAAGAGCCCCGAGCATACAGAACGCCGTCTTTCACTACTGGCTCAAACGGAGGCGAATCCCACAGCTCAAGCGGATCCGGAGGCTGAACATCGTAGTGCCCGTAGACCAATAGGGTGGGGAGGTCTGGATCTACCATGGACTCGGCGTAAACCACAGGGTGTCCAGCCGTTTCCATTATCTCGACGCTTTCAATTCCGAGAGATTTAAGATGATCGGACAGCCACTGGGCTGCCTGGCGAACATCCGAATTGTGATCTGGATTTGTACTGACAGAAGGGATGCGGAGCAGTTCGTTGAGCTCGGTGACAAATCCGTCGAAATGTTCTTCTGCGTAAGCGAGTGCTTTATCCATCGCGCTAGAAAGTCTCTTGAAAGATCAAACCGTGCCGTTCTCTTAATCTAGGAGATGATCGCCGCGTTATCACTACTCACAGATCTGAACTGCGTGAATTATGCCGTGGCGTGTGGCGAGCGATTCCTGCTACAACTCGCTTTCATCGCGCCATCGTTTAAGTCTCCACACCGCCAAAGAGTCCCTCCGAGTAAGATTGAAATTGACATTTCCATCCGTTCGAAATACATCACCCTGTTCAAGTGTTACCGTCAAGTTGAACGACCGAACAACGCGAACGTCTAATTGGGGTACCAAATCGTCCTGCGTAATTATTTGATTCCACTGCAATCGGATCAGACTCGAGTTCTGAAATAGTCGTCGCGTTGTTTCCAAATCCTGAGCGAATCCCCACTCGCGATCCACCTGCGCGTCGAAGTCTCTCCATAGAAAAGTAAATGACGAGTCTAACAGCGGTTCATACAGCGATAGATCCCGCAGTTCGTACGCGTTCCGGAAAATCGTGAAGAAGCCGTCGATCGTAGTTTGATCTCCTATCAGTCCGCCGAACGGGTCTCCTTCCTCCAGAGCAGGAGCGAAAGGGTTGCAGGCCCCAACCATTGAGAACACCCAAGCTGCTGCGATAAACAATATCGGCTTTTTCATTTGGGGTTCTCTTTCGATCGTGACATTATCACGTTACTTCATGAATTCGGCTTTCAAATCGCTCCACGAGGTCTTTCCGCCTAATTCCCGATCCGTCCATTCTTTTAAATCCCAAAGCCCGTTTGAGCGCTGTTCGACCAGCCATTGGAGTCTGCCCTGTACTTCTGAAGGTGCATCTGGGCGCCGATGGTTGATCGTCAAGACGTACGATGCATCGAGCAAATACTGTGTATCCGAGACAATGGTGAAGGACTGATCATTCAGCACGAGCCCGTGCCCGGTATTTAAGTCCGCGGCCGCTGCTGCGGCAGTAAAATACTGATCCTCTTGAGCGCGGCCCCAATTGGCAAACACGGATTCCCGGGCCTCTGCCGAGGCCGTTGGATGAAAAACAAGATCTTCCGTCAGAGATCTTCGATAATTGGGTGCATTCATTTCACCGATCGCGTCGATGAGGTTATCGATGACTTGTTCGGGCGTATCTGGCTGCGAGAAGGTGCCCGCATCAGCAAGGGGCTCGTCGGGCGTCCGAGTCGAAAAAAGGGAGCAGCCTGCAATGAGGATACTCACCACAATGACTGGCAATATTGATCCGAAAATCTTCGGCATTGGACAACAGGTATAGCTACGCGCTAGCCCACTCTACGACTGAACAAAATCGTTCTGGGAGAATCGTCTTCGAAGGGGGCCCCTGAGTAGTCCCCCAAAACGGATTCCAGTTTCAGGCCAGCGCTTGCATACAGTGCTTCAAAATCTGACTGGTCCAGGAGGGCGACAGATTCGAAAAACGTATGCGAGTCGCCTTCATTTGAGAATACAATCTCTTTTAGAATCCTACCTTCCTCGATCCATCTGCGCTGCTCGATCACGATGCCTCGAACGGTTCTGGTATCAGAGGGAATCAGGTTGGCCTCAACGGCGGTTCGATTCAGAAAATCTTGGACTACGAACCCACCTGGTTTGACGGCGGACGCCATCGCGTCGACGGCTTTTTGATGATCTTCCCACCGTTCGAAATACCCAAATGCTGTGAACAAGTTTACGACCCCGTCAAACCGATCCCGTCCAACAGGATTTCTCATGTCTCCAGCAATGAACGTGATATCAAGGTTTTTTTCCGCCGCTTTTTCTCTCGCGATTTCGAGAGAACGCTCAGAAAGATCAAGACCAGTGACATTATAGCCTCGTTTGGCAAACTCAATGGCGTGTCGTCCTCGACCGCATCCAACATCCAGAATATCCGATCCTTCAGCTGGTTTTACGGTTCGCTCGATCAAATCGACCAAGCTGATCGCCTCTTCTTCATTTCGTTCGCTGTAGACGATTTCATATTCGTCTCTACTGAACCACTGTTCATACCAGGCCATATTCTAGAGCGCGATTTAGATGGAGGTTGGGTGGATTAAACATTAACCGAAAATTGTACAGCTCGTCCGTTCATGTTATGGACTCAGAAAAATCCGAAATGACATCTTCGTTGGTTCTAATTCCTTCAAAAGAGGATGTGATTTCCGCAACGACTTCCTCGAGAATAATATCCGGACAGGAGGCACCTGCTCCTAACAAGACCCGAACCGGCGGACGGTAATTCAGCCAATTATCAGTCTGCGTCATTTTCTTGGTGCGCAAATCAAAATGTTCGATTCGAGATAAACCGGAGATTTGGTCCGCACTACTGATGAAATAAGTAGGCAGCTGCTCTTTACAAATCTCAACCAGATGACTCGTGTTCGATGAATTAATACCACCCACAATGACGGCTGTGTCGGCCGCCTGGTCTAAGAGGGCGCGTGTCGCATCCTGATTCTCATTGGTGGCATAACAAAGTGTATCGCTCGTATCGGCGAAGTGATCATCAACTTGTTCTGCACCGTAGCGTTCGGCCATGGCGGATTTCAGCAATTCCGCAATTGCCGCTGTCTCTGTAGCCAACATCGTTGTTTGATTGACAACGCCTACCCGGACCAAGTCCTTGTTTGGATCGAATCCTTTAGAGCAACGATCCTCAAAGGAATCGTAAAACTGCGCGGTAAATCCATCACCGGAAATAAGTCTAGACAAGATTTGAGCTTCTTCAAGATCTCGAACGACGATCACCGGTGCGGTCTTCTGAGCATGGGAAAAGGTAGCCTGTGTTTCCTCATGTTGTCGTTTCCCGTGGATAATTACCGTGAATTCATTCTCGCCAATCTGACTGGAACGACGCCATACTTTCTCAACGAAAGGGCAAGTCGTGTCGTAGGTGCGTATGTCAATACCTTTTTGAGTCAGTTCGTTTTCAATTTCTATGGTCGTGCCGAAGGCCGGGATGATCACGATATCCTTTTGGCGCAGTTCGGAGAATGGAATGAGCTGCTTTCCCGACGTGGTTCGAAGAAATCGAATGCCTCGTTCTCTCAGATCTTGGTTCACTCGCTCGTTATGAATGATCTCAGAGAGCAAGTATATACGGTCGCCAGGATGCTCATCCAGTGCTCGATACGCAATGTCAATGGCGTTTTCGACGCCGTAGCAAAAGCCGAAATGGCGGGCCAGATGGAATTTTACGGGACCAAAATCCAGCAATGAAGGAGACAGATCTCTCTTCATTGGGTCCGACAGGCTTCGAATCTCCTTGATTCGACTGACAAGCGTGGAATGATAAAAAGAAGGAAGATCAAATGATCGCGCCATGCGTGGTGAACCTCTTCACTGCGGGTCGGGGTCATACGATGGCGTATGGCCGGAGTTCGAACCGAATTCCGTTATAGGCGCCTTTCGATGTTTGGAAGGATACTTTTCTTCCAATGGTTATACCGGTCTTCCAGCACGGCTGATCTCGCTTCTTTCATCAACCACGTATAAAACGTCAAATTATGGATAGATGCTATCTGTAAGCCGAGTAGCTCACCCGCGATGAATAGATGCCGGAGATAGGCTTTCGAAAAACCATGCGAAACTTCTCCGGACAAGCCAGGGTCGATCGGCGTAAAATCATCCCGCCACTTACGGTTTCGGATATTGATAATGCCCTCCGTCGTAAAGAGCATACCGTTCCGACCGTTGCGCGTCGGCATGACACAGTCAAACATGTCGACCCCTCGAGCGACGTTCTGAACCAAGTTTGACGGCGTTCCCACTCCCATGAGATATCGTGGTTTATCCGATGGGAGGATTTCATTCACGATTTCAACCATCGCATACATTTCTTCAGCTGGCTCTCCCACCGACAGGCCCCCAATTGCATACCCGGGAAAATCGAGATCGACGAGGGCTCGCGCAGAATCTCTTCGAACATCGGGGTAAACGACACCCTGAACGATGCCAAAAAGTGCCTGTTGATGCTCGAAAAGTGGAGCTGTCTCTTCGACTCGCTTCTTACATCGGGCCGCCCATCTGAGCGTGAGTTTATTCGACGCAGCAGCGTACTCTTCTGTTACATCTCCGGAAGGGCACTCATCCAGAACCATCATGATATCCGAACCGATGGACCGCTGGGCGTCGATGACGGATTCAGGTGTGAACTGATGGGTCGAGCCGTCGATGTGACTCTGGAATTCTGCGCCTTCTTCAGAAATTGTACGACGCGACGCTAATGAGAACACTTGATATCCACCCGAATCCGTCAGAATCGGGCCATTCCAACGCATAAAGGCATGTAGGCCGCCTGCATTTTGGATGATATCGGTGCCCGGACGGAGATGAAGATGATACGTGTTTCCGAGAATAATTTGTGACCCGATGATCAACTCCAACTCCGACGGCCAAACGCCCTTCACCGTACCCGCGGTTCCGACGGGCATAAACACCGGAGTCTGGATCAGTCCGTGATCCGTTTCGATGGTGCCCGCCCTCGCCTGCGATGAGGAGTCTGTATGCTCCAGCTCAAATTTCATGCGGTCAGGCACCTGGTAGGAGAGAGATGATCAAGAAATCCTTCTTCAATCATCGAAGCGGGCACGGCCTCTGCTCCGAATGGAACCAGAGCTCCTCTGCCTTGCATCGCGAGGACCATACCAATAGCGAGGCCAGTGACCGCTGTGAGAATTACACTCTTCGATCCAATTTCGTCCGGTTGGTGATCCAGTTCCCTAAACTCGAACGGTCGGCGCCAAAAGCGTGCAAAAAAATGCATAGTGAAACTGAGTAGTTCACCGGTTTTGATGAGAACGCTCAACAAAACACTGGGCCTAGCGACACCGGTTTTCGATTTGGCTAGGGGCATTGATGGACCCATCTATTCCAGAGCGGGCGCCGATTCAGTATCGTAGCGATGCTTTCGTTCATGAAGTAATGTAGCGATCGATCCGACGTTCAGGACAAGCCCGGAATAATAAGCCCACAGCACGAGAGCCAGGATCAGAACGAAGGTACTACCGAACGCCGCCATCCATGTATCCTGAAACGAAGCCAGTCTGGTGACATACATCGTGAACGGCACTTTGGCTATTTCCCAGAGACAGGCGGCCACAATTGCTCCCGTCCAGGCGCTGCGCGTTGGAGGCTTGGGAATGGGTGTGAAGTATATGAGTTGGAAAAACATGACTGCGCTCAGTAAAAGAGGAAGGAGCCACGCGAACCAACGAAACGCCCCATGAAGCCCATCACTAAACCACGTGTCTTCGTACCCCAATTCGGACAACATTTCAATCGCAGACGTATTCAGTCCTTGAACGAATAGAGTGATGACGATAGAGAGCACAAAAAACGCCCCTACTTGAAATGCCATTCGGAAATCAAATATATAGGCTCGGATCGGAGATCGGTGAACATGCCACTCTTCACGAAAGATATTTGCGAGCACTGCCCGAAGCGTAGCAAAGAGCGTTTTTGCAGTAACGGTAAGGCTGATCACACCGATCAGCGTGATGGTACCCGACGCCTGCTGGAGCTGCTGTAAGAACTCCACGAGTTCACCACTTTGGTAGTCAGGCAAAAACGTTTTGATGATCAGGTCGATGAGTGCCGACGGTCGCTCTGGTTGAATGGTTTGGGCAATCAGGCCGGTTCCGACGACGACAAGAGGGATGAACGTGACGAGTATCTTAAAGGCGATTGCCTGGGCCCAGAGAAATACGTCTTTGTTGTGCAGTTCCCGATAAATCCCGCTCGCGTAGTACTTGAGAGTTGACGCGTAATTTCCGAGAGGCATACAGAGAAAAGTGCAGGTCGTTGAATTCGAATGCGTTACGCAAAGGATCGATAAGATCGGATCCGAGTTATAGCTCGCAGATCTACTTCATCTATCCGGACGATATCGGCAAGGTACAAAAGTCGAGTGTGCGCTTATGCAGGTGGTGGGCATCAAAATGCCCGGTTGTGGCTCGGGGAGCGTCCGTTCTAGGCAGATGCCTTTCTGGTTTCAAAAATGGGTTCTGAGTTGTGAAGAACTGTATCCCGGGTAATTCGACACGAAGCAACATCCGACATCGAGTGGATCTCAAACATGATGTCTAACATGGTCTCCTCCAAGACTGCTCGAAGGCCACGAGCCCCTGTGCCCAGTCGGAGCGCCTTTTCGACGATTAAGGTGATTGCGTTGTCTTCGAATATCAAGTCGATACCGTCCATCGCGAAAAGTTTCTGATACTGTTTGAGAAGCGCGTTCTTGGGTTCGAGAAGGATATTTCGCATCGCATCTCCGGACAACACACTGAGTGCCGAAATGACGGGCAGGCGTCCGATCAGTTCAGGGATGAGTCCAAATCGCAAAAGGTCATCAGGCTCGACGAGCTGAAAAATAGCCGGGTCATTTTTTTCAATATTCCCACGCGAGTCCGCAAGAAATCCGATGGTGTTCGTCGAAAGTCTATGGGCGATGACGTCGTTAAGTCCGTCGAATGCACCACCGCAAATGAAAAGGATATTCGTCGTATCGATGTTAATCAGACTCTGCTCGGGGTGCTTTCTCCCTCCCTTAGGGGGCACGCCAGCGACGGTGCCCTCGAGAATTTTCAGGAGAGCCTGCTGAACGCCTTCCCCAGAGACGTCTCTCGTAATCGATGCGTTGTCTGCTTTTCGAGCTACCTTGTCTATTTCATCGATGTAAATGATCCCTCGCTCGGCCCTTTCGACATTGAAGTCCGCAGCGTGAAGGAGGTGAGCAAGAATACTTTCTACATCCTCTCCTACATATCCAGCTTCTGTTAGGGCAGTGGCGTCGGAAATGGAGAACGGAACGTCGAGAACACGGGCGAGCGATCTGGCGAGAAGCGTTTTGCCCGTGCCCGTGGGTCCGATCAGGAGGATGTTAGATTTTTCAAGCTCGACATCGCTGTACTCGCTAACGAACTCCTGGGCATCAATTCTCTTGTAGTGATTGTAAACGGCAACGGAGAGCGCCTTTTTTGCATGGTCCTGGTCAATTACGTATTCATCCAGGGACTGCTTGATCTCAGTGGGAGTGAGACGTCGTAAAGAACTCGTGGTCTGGGTCGGTGAACCTGCGGTCTGTTGGACCCCGATTAGATCGCTCTGGACGATTCCTGATGCATCATTGATGCACCGATCACAAATGTAGACTTCCGGACCCGCAACCATCGAAGTTACTTCGTGTGCGGTACGACCGCAGAAAGAACACCGGATTACATCTTCATCACGTCGATCACTCATCGCCTAATCCAACCTGAATGTAGTACAGAACACCGATTCGAACGTGCCAGAACGAGGCCGCCATGGTACATATATCGCACGCTTTCGGCAAAACCTTAAACAGCGAAATCCGTGTATAATGGGCCTGGGACATAGGTGAAGACTGGAGGTCAACTCCTTTCCGCACAAGAGGTCACAGACCGTTTAATGGATAGAATGTCTCAAAGACTTTGTAGATGTCTCCCATTGAATTCAGTGGTGATAAGACGAGACTCCTACGTATCAGAGCGATCCACTTTTCGGTAGAGAAATCGGATCAAATTCGACCGTGGGTTTCCCTGAAAACTGGGAATGCAGCCATTTTAACAATGCATGTGGGGAAACGTAATTGCAAGCAAAACCTCGCCAGTTTTGGAACGCGTTGCAATCTGATCGAAGCAAAAAAGTGGGATTTTTCGACCGATTCAAAGACTATGTGCCAAATAATCGATATTTGCTCGAAATCCGACTACCTGACTAGAAATGAGGCCGAAAAGGAGCGAAAATCGAGTGTTCGGGGAATGGGAAACCGGATGGAAACGATTTGCCAAGGGTGTCAGAGCCTATCATCGTAAAGCTCTTCCGTTTAACCGGCACTGACCACATTAATTCCATATTTCTGTACCAGAAATCGTTCGCGATACAGAAAATGAGCCACCCTACAGACCTTCGAGGTGTAATACGCATTAAACCCGCCTCCAATGATCGCGCCGGTTACGGGAAGGATCTGAGCCAGTTTTGCGCCGGTCAATTTCAATCCGAGGGCACGAGCCGCTCGTTCAATCGCATTCATCAGGCCCATTTGCTCGAGAGCTTGAGTGCTCTGGGTTCGAGCGACGCGCGTTGCGGTTCGAACAGCCGGTGCCAACGTGACGTCTTTGGCTTTCGTACTCGGTTGAGCGACCTGATCGAGTAGTTCCAGAGCATATAGTCTCTCCTCCGGTCGGGTTACTTCAAAGCCACAATACGTTGCATATTCACCCGCTGCACGAAGATTAATAGACACAAGTGCTATCAGATCCGGAACGATTCCGGCAGCTCCAGCCAGGCCGGTTGCTGTTCCCTCAGCTGCGGCAAGGACCGTGTACTTCTTTCCAAGTCCGTTGGCAATTGCGTCGACCTCCTCCAAATCCAGGCGATGGATATCAACGTGATTTTCAACCGGATGGCCGGCGTCTTTGTATTGCTTGAATACGGCATCGGTCCAGACGGAATCCTGCGTAATCTCGTTCGTGAGATCCAACAGGCCGGTAACCACGTTGTCCATGGTCCATTCCACACCAGGTACTTTTCGCAAAATTTCGGTTACGTCATTCCATGTCGATTCAGCCTTCTCTTTCGCCGAGCTATACCACGTACGTGGAGGATTTCGCCACGCGGCGATTTCCTCTAGAGCTTTACGTTCATACTCGGACGGAGTCTTTATTTCTCTTGTCGGCATCCTTGAGATTGAATCTGAATGGACATGCGGTATACGCAGAACTCTCAAAATGTTATAAATAGGCCTTCACGGTATCAAAATCACCGATGTTAGTCGGAAATGGGCCAGAATACACCAAATCGAAATCGTTTGGCAGGTAGAGGATAGTCGGGAATAAGGAGGTTACCTACCAAAGCATTTGTGCCACTGAATATATTTTCATAGGAAAGAAAAATCGTTGCCGTGCGAATACCCGCCTCGGCGACAACATTGACTGTCAGAGTGGAAGGCACTGACTGGCCGTCATCAGAAGGGAGCACGAGACTTCCCGTCCGGGTGTCGAGTCTACGTCCGACCATGGAATCCCAATAAAAAGCACGAACGGACAGATCAAGGTCGAGGTCACCTTTAAAAAGAAGGGCTCTGATTCCGAGTCGCCCATTGATCCAGAATTCTGGAATTGCAGAAGACTCCAAATCGGCGACAGACGAATCTTCCGAGTGTGATACACGAAGAATGGTGGGTCGAACAACAGTATAGATTCCTCTTTCTGCTTCCTTCCGGAAAGAGACTTCAATTGCAGCCCCTGTATTATTCAACGTACCGCCGATTCGATGGGCCTCGAGTTCGTTGCTTAGTCCGTCAATGGTCCAGGTTCGTTTCTGTGTCGTCGATGTATAAAACAAGGACGCGCTCAATCCAAATGGGCCGAACTGATTACGAAGATCGAGTATGAGCCGATCGACCCTCGATTCAGGTCGGTTTTCCAGCACGGTCGTATTTTGACCGAAACCCCATGCATCCATCCAGGTCGACCGAATTCCAGACGTGCTGACTGAGAGTGAAAAAATATCTCTCGAGAACCGAATGGACGCCGATGCAAATGTATAGCCGTCGTCGGCATGAAGACCTACCGACCCGTCCGCCAGGATGGTTCCAAAAAGGGAAGAACCGCTCGCTATTAACTGCGCAAACGATCGATTCTTATCAAAGCCGTCGGTGAACGCATTTCCGCTTCGAAAAAGGTCTTGCCACACGGTTGCGGAGAGTCGAAGACTGTTTTGTGCACCCGTAATTTCATGCACGGCCGAAACGCCCAGTCGATCTATTCGCGCCGAAACTGAATCCGATTCAGCTTGATAGGTCAGCGTTTGAGCCGACCAGAAACCCGAAACTGAAAGAGGAGATTTGCGGACCAGAGTTCGCGCTCGAATCGAAAGGTCATTCCGGATGGTCGTTCGGGTGGCCTCTTCGTTGGTGACATTAGCCCCCAGACGCTGATAGATCGACGAATAGGGTTGCCCGCTGATCGGTATGACTCCACCATGAGCTCCGACCTTCCGCCGATTGTACAACTCGAAGATTTCAATACTCCACGATTCGCTTTCAAATCTGATTCTAGACATGAGTTGCCGTGCTCTTTCGAGACGACTACCCGGGTATTCGCCGTCCGAACCTGCACCTGCAAACCCAAAGACAATATTGAGTCGATCCTCGGGTCGAAGAAGCGATATTCGCCGGGACTGCGCATGGACGACTCCGATAGACTGAAGTCCGGAGTTCGATGAGCCGTATCTGAGATCGGTGGTTGGGGTAGAGAGTGAAAAAGCACCAGTCTGCGTATGTACGCTGAACGGACGAGTACTCGAGTTCGACCCGGTGCTCACGTTCTCGATCAGCACGTACGGTAACAAATCAAATCGGGGCCTGCCGGTAATCAAATCGTTCAACCGGAGCCCGTCGAGTCTCAAATCAACCTGATTGGGATCGAAACCCATTGGACTGATCGAGCTAGGCCATCCGGGTGTACCGAACGAATAGGCCATCATTCCTGGAAGTGCATTCAAAAGAGAAGACAGATCGAGTTCTGCCCGCCGCGCAGGCCGTCCGAAATCTGTGTCGACCCCCGACTCGTCCTGGAAGAAGCCTGGAGTAATAAGAGAATCGGCGGTCTCGTTTACCGACCGGTTCGAAACCGATAACGAATCAATGACCGACCTCTTCAATCCTCCCGCGACCACCAACGAGTCCACGACCTGACTATGGGAAGGAGGGACGAATCCCAATAAAAGTGCGAGGACGATCATCAACCTCGCATCATGCGCGTAGCCTTTACTCCGGAAAAAGTCCAAAGAGCCTACTCTCGATTCGTCCAATAATTTCGTGCCGGTCCTCCGGGACGTTGACGAAGTCGAGTTCGTCAACGTCTATGATAATTTTGGGACCTTCCGTGTACCTGGAAATCCAATCCTCGTAGTGTTGATTCAGGCGTTCGAGGTATTCGATTCGGATCGTGCTTTCAAATTCCCGGCCACGAGACTGGATGTGTCCCACCAGGGTCGGGACAGTCGCCCGTAGATAAACCAGTAAATCTGGGGACTTGAGATAGGAGGTCATTATTTGGAAAAGATCTGTGTAGTTCTCATAGTCTCTTCCTGCCATCAGACCCATTTCATGGAGGTTCCGGGCGAAAATTTCGGCGTCCTCATAAATGGATCTATCCTGAACAACGCTGTGCGGGGTTTCCTCGATCTTTCGCTGGTGGTTGAACCGACTGGACAAGAAAAACACCTGAAGATTGAACGACCATCGGTGCATGTTGTCGTAAAAATCGGTCAGATATGGATTGTCGTCGACTCTCTCGAAATAGGCCTCCCATTTGAAATAGTCAGAAAGGATTCGAGTGAGAGAACTCTTTCCGGCTCCAATATTACCGGCAACTGCGACGTATTTCTTTCCTGGGTTGGGCAACGATTAGATTCGGTAGGGTTAAACGTACGGAATTCTCCGACATACGAGGTGTATGGACGGTGACGAAAATACCAAAGATCATGAGACCATGCAGGAGCATTCTCCAATCTCTAAGACTGAAGACCGGTCATTCTGCGCGAACAATTTCTAACACCTTCTTAATGCGTGAAGTAGCGGGTCGAAGGCTAAAACCATTATTTTCGTGGGTTCTGAGTATCCGTTGAATCTCAAGATCTAAAAGACATCGTTGGTGGGCGGAGAATCAGGCTACGCTGACTTATGCCCAGTCGGAGACAACACGAACAATGCCTACTTCGAAATCAAAAGACACGCCGAAGCGAACGACTTACGATCCTAAAGCAATCGAAGGGAAGTGGTACGAGTATTGGGAGAACCATTCTCTTTTCAAAACCAGCGTCAACGCTTCGAAGGAACCGCACGTCATCGTCATGCCGCCGCCGAATGTGACGGGCCGGTTGCACATGGGCCACGCATTGCAGGATACGATTCAGGATTCGTTGACCCGAATGCGTCGAATGCAGGGATTCGAGGCACTCTGGCTGCCCGGGATGGATCACGCAGGAATCGCAACCCAAAATGTTGTAGAAAAAGCACTCGTGGAGGAAGAAGGAAAAGACCGACATGCTTACGGACGCGAGGCCTTTGTCAAGAGAGTATGGAAGTGGAAGGAGGAGTACGGCGACATCATTCTTAAGCAAAAAAGACGTCTCGGCGACTCATGCGACTGGTCGAAGGAACGGTTCACGATGGATGAGGGGTTCTCCCGCGCAGTGCAGCATGTATTCGTTAAACTGTACGAGGAAGGCCTGGTTTATCGAGGAGAATATCTGATAAACTGGTGCCCTGTGGATCAGACCGCCCTTTCAGACGAAGAAGTGGATAACGTCGAACGGGATGGGTACTTGTGGTATA
>SMVA01012117.1_pt1 | contig 13711 bp, 12 predicted proteins | sample 2456451 | NCBI WGS metagenome assembly SMVA01 (sample SAMN11095933, study PRJNA526329) | marine sediment metagenome | biome: Marine sediment; feature: Surficial sediment; material: Deep marine sediment; isolation source: Hadal surficial sediment | place: Pacific Ocean | collected 2014-05 | depth...
AGGTTACCTGTTGTCCGGTCCAGATTTCACCGTTTTCCTTGATACTGATTTGCACATCAGCTTGCACCTCATCATCCGCCAGGGCAGCAGAAAACTGCAAAAAAACCGGCAGGATTGCAGAAAGAAGAAGTTTTCTAATCACCGTCATTCTCTGCAGCTATTTCTGTATCGCTTTCAGATAATGAGTTATTCCTGATCGCCAACTGGTAATTGAACCTGGCTGCCAGGAAATCGGCGGGTCGGGTTTCTACTTTTCGCAGCCACATTGCCCGCATTTCGTCTTCACCCAGTTGTTGATCGGCAGCGTCAATAACTTGTTCGTTAGATGATTGATTAAACCGCCCCGATTGGTCAAAGACGATTTCATCAGCCTCCAGCATGCCACCGGTACCGCCATAATCATCGTCAGGTGGTGCCAACGCCTGCTTTCTCAGGGTGGCGATGTGCAGGTTTTGTTCGGCTTCAGGCCAGTCCGGTTGTTTGGAAAGGGCACTATTGTAGGCCCCGATAGCCGCGTCATATTCACCGAGCATGATATTTGCGTTGCCCCGGTTGAAGTGTGCTTCCGCGCTGGTGGAGCGGCCCAACACCGAAGCAGCCTTGTCAAAGTCTCCTGCCAGGAACAGGGCTGCGCCAATACGCTCAGGTGTTGTGAATTTCCCCGCTGCTTGCTGATATTTGCCCTGATCCATTAGCTGTTGGCCTTGCTGGTCAGACGTAAACCACAGATCAACCCAATCGAGGGCCACAGCAGATGGCACATGGCTTAGAAATGTCAGGATTATCAATGTGCGTAGCTTCATTCGATTGCCACCGATCCGCCCTGCCGGAAAAATGACAACATGATCAGCGCCAGCAGTATTAACAGGTAGTAGCCTGAATCCTTCCACTGCTGACCCTCCTGCGCGGCTACATGACTGATGCTGCGTTCAATCCTGGCAGAAAGGCTCTTTATGTCGGATTTGTCAGCCGTCACAGTAGTAAGGCTTCCTCCCATGGTGCTTGCGGCATCACGGAGCGCATTAATATCCAGCGCCGGCGCAGGTGGACTGCCGGGTGGTGGGATGACTTCCGGTCCGGCGGCCATCGCGAGAATGTGTACTTCGACGCCTCCCTGTTCGCGAATTTTCTCTAGTTCGGCCAATTGTGATCTGTCAATTGCATCGGTAATAAGCACAATTGAACCGGCAACAGCTGCTTTTTTCAGTCGCTGATTTGCAATTGCAATTGCCGCAGCTGGTTCGTCACCTTTCATCGGCATGATGCCGGGCTCAAGCGCAGAGGCAAAGTTGTTGATGACACCGGCGTCAGAAGTCAGTGGCACCACCAGGTGTGCGCTCCCGGCGTAGGCGATCAGACCGGTACGGACATCCTTCTTGAGTTCCAGCAGGTCATGAATTTTTAGCACGCTGCGTTGCAGACGGCTGGGTTGAACGTCCTGCGCCAGCATTTCGGGTGTTACTTTAACGACGATAAACATCGCTGCCAGGTCTTCGCTAAACGGCGAGTCTTGCATCTGCCAGCTTGGCCCGGCCAACGCCAGGATGCCAACAAGCCAGGCAATACCCAGCATATAAACCGGTCGCCAGCGGCCGTCCTCAGCGCCTTCATGCAACAACAAATGCACCAGCAGGTGCGGGGCAATCACTCTTTTCCATGCCCGCAGAGAATCACTGCGCTGGTAAACAGACCACATCAGTAAACCTGCAGGAATCAGCAACAATAACCAGGCGGGCCGCAGAAAATGAAATTGTTCCAGGGAGGCCACGAAGTCCATTAGCTTGCCTGTTCCTGCGACCCGGGCGTCATTAACTGTCGGTTGCGATAACTTAAGCGAATTTCCAGAAACACCATGTAGAGCAAGCTAATCAGCATGCTGGCCGCCAACGGCCAGTCATAAAGGTCGGTTAAAGGACGGTAGCTTTGGGTGTCTACCTGGCGGGGGTTTATCTCGTCGAGGTGATCATAGATGGCTTCAAGCTGTTGCCGGTCGTCGGCATGAAAGTAACCGCCACCGGTAGTGGCAGCGATGTTCTCGAGGGTTTTCTCATCCAGTGCCTGCTCACCGGCGGCCCTGGGGTCGCCAATGGCGATCGTATGTACAACAACACCATTATCACGGGCTATCTCCGCTGCCCTCTCAGGCGGTATCAGGCTGCCGGTATCATTGCCGTCGGTCAGAACGATCATGACTCGTTCATCGACTTCACTGCGTTCAAACAGGTTGATCGCCAGACCCATGGCATCGCCCAGCATGGTTCGCGGCCCCAGCATCCGGATCTGTGCCTCATCCAGCAGTTCCCTGACAACGTCGAGGTCATCGGTAAAAGGTACCTGAACAAATGCTGCCGAGCCAAACAGGATCAGACCGATACGGTCACCGTCCCGGCGTGCAAAAAATGCGTCCAGAACCTGTTTGACAGCGGTTAAACGATCCACGGTATTACCGTTGGCGTCAGTAAAGTCTTCGGCCTCCATAGAACCGGACAGATCCACCGCAACCAATAAATCACGCATCGGCAATTCTTTGATGATGGGTTCTTCGAGCCACTGAGGGCGGGCCAAACCCACGATCACCAATATCCATGCAATACTCAATACCAACCACTGTGAGAATGGTCTTTTGGTAACAGCCACACCACTTCCTGCTTGCGCACCGGTCAATTTCAACAAGCGCTGCAGGAACGGGACACGAACAGCTGCCTTACGCTCATGGTGGGTTGGCAGCACTGCGCGCACCAACCAGGGCAGGGGCAGAAGCAGAAACAGCCATGGGTGTGCAAAAGTCAGCATGGCATCATGGCACCACGCCAGCCTTCGGCCGGTTTCCAATTTGATGGTGTTTCAACCATTGTCTACTTGCATCAATGAGGGCTAATGCGATTTGAGAATCAATGGCGCTCAAATCACCAGTTGAATACGAAATGTTTTGCAGGGTGATGGAAACAGAATCGGTGAACACTGGCTTCTTCAGCTTGGAATTAAGGAAACAAAACCAGTCTTTACCGGTTAGCGAAGCGACCTGGCCGCGCGGATAAGCAGAAAGTGCGGTGCGTTTGAGCAGGATGGGCAGTTGTCGCAGGCTGGTTTCGCGGTTTGAGGCACTCTTAATACCTTTTGCAAGCAACTGCAGCTCGAGTAATGCAGCGCGCCTGTAGCGGTTCCCAATCCAGCGCTGAAAAGATCGATAAGCAAGCCAGGCAAATGCAATCAACAACAGGCCCAACAAAAAGTACCATCCGCCTGCCAGTGGCCACCAGCCAACCGCCGCAGGCAGTACGATGTCATTGAGGTTTTGCAGGCTGGCGGGATCCGTTGACTTCATTGGTATGAATTCATTCCTGGATCCTCACAAGCGTTTTGTAGCCAGGTGATGCCCGAAGGCATCGCGTAACTGATCGGCTACGGGGCTGGTTGTATGCAAGGGCAATACTGGTATCGAAAACCGCCGTGAGGCGGACTGTATGCCCTCCAGTCTTTGTTCAAATTTGTTTTTAAACGCGTGGCGCAATTTTTTGCTGGATGTATCCGCTTCCAGTTGGCCCTCGCCGTCTGCGAATCTCAAGCGGCCGGCCGCGGGCATGTCCTTTTCAAGTGGGTCGTATATGAAAGCCGTCAGCACATCATTGTGCTCGGCCAGACGGGTAATATATTTACCTGTTTCGCTATTGAGGCCGTCTCCGTCCGTGATCAGGCAAACCAGGCAGTCGTGTCTGGCCAGAATGCTGACCTGCTTTAAAGCCTGATTCAATTTGCCAAGGTCAGGTTTCAAATCACGGCTGGCACTCAGAGCCTGGTTTTTTTCTACCACTTGCTTGAGTATTTGCATCACGCGCTCGCGGCTGCGGTGTGGCGGTACAACAGAAATATCCGAATCATTAAATACCAGGGCGCCGACACGATCACCTCCGCTGAGTACCCGCCAGGCAGATATCGCCGCGACTTCAGCGGCGACCACAGATTTCATGCGCTGCTGGCTGCCAAAGAACATGCCGACCCGCTGGTCGATCAGCAGCCAGACGGTTCGATCCTTTTCCTCGGTGTAAATACGGACGTATGGGGTGTGTGTCCGGGCAGTCACCTTCCAGTCAATATGACGGGTGTCGTCTCCCGGCAGATAGTTGCGTAACTCTTCAAAATTAAGCCCGCGCCCCCTCAGTTTTGATGTATGACGACCGCTGAGTATGCTGTGAATGGGTTGTTTTGGCAGGAAGCTGAATCCCGACGCCTTGTGTTGCAAGCGGACCAGCTCGTCCAGCTGCACGTAAATGCCGTTATCGCCGGCGCCAGTATTCTGGCGCTTTGATACTTTTGTTTGAATGCGGGTCGGCATTGGACGATTCTTGTTTATTCCTCGTTTTGGTAGGGGTAGATCACTTGCCAGTCGCTGGACATATCAATCAGCAACCAGCCATTCTCATCTGCCAGATCCAGGCCCTTGATTAAGCGACCCTCTGAGGACTCACGGTCATAGGCCCATTCCCTGTCAGCATCGGTGTGATGCACGATCAGCCCAAGGCGCTTGCCCTCTCCCGAAGTTGTCCACTTCAGCATCTCAAAGTCGCCGTCTGAATTACCAGCAGCAAGGATCGGACGTTGGCCGATAAAGCGGTTGATTGCGACCGGTTTAGTGACATTGTCATTAATGAAATGCAGCTTCGGCTGCCGCACCAGGACGGGCTTGCCATCTCGTAATTCATAGCGAGTTTCGATACTGCTTCCGACCACCTGATCAGGCGGAATTCCATACACTGCCTGTGTCCAGGGACGCATGAACTCCATTCCACCACCTGAAACAATAAATACTTTGAAGTCGTTGGCGCGAAGATAATCCAGCAATTCCAGCATGGGTTGATAGACCATGGCGTTGTACGGGTGACCGCTGGTGGGGTGCCTGGCAGTCGCCAGCCAGTCATTGACGATGGTCTCAAATTCTTCTGTCGTCATTCCCGCATGAGTGGCCATGGCCAGTTCAAGCAAGCCATGTTTGCCCGCCGCCTTCACTGCTGCCATGTCATTTTCCAGCACGGCCTGAAATGGCTGGGTAGTCTGCCATTCCGGGTGATCTGCGGCCATTATCTTGACCCGGTCGAGGATAAACAGTAACTGGAAGTAGGTGGGTTTCTCACTCCACAGTGTGCCGTCGTTATCAAAGGTCGCGATGCGTTGTGTCGGCGCGACGAAGTCGGTGCTTTCACCATCTGTCACGCTGTCGACAAAATTGATAATTCGTTGCTTTGTGGCACCGTCGGTCCATGAAGGCAGTGGGTCTGGGACCGGCTGGCTGGTGGCGCAGGCCGTGATGAATAAAACAACAAATAACCCAGCTGACTTTAATGCGATGGCCCTATATTGTTTCAATGTCCTACCCTCCGTAAGCTACGCGACAGCTACCAGTTTAAGAATTTCGTCGATGACATCGTTTGCAGATACGCCGTCTGCATTGGCCTCATAGCTGAGTGCAATTCGATGGCGCAGTACGCTGTGCACAATGGCGCGAACATCATCCGGCAGCACGTGGTCACGACCATTGAGCCAGGCATGAACACGCGCGCTTTTATCGAGCCCGATGGCACCACGGGGACTGGCGCCGATGCGGATCCAGGAGGCCAGTTTTTCGTCATACCGACTTGGGTAGCGGGTCGCAAAAACCAGATCAACGATATATTTCTCAATAATATCAGATACCTGTACTTTGTTGATTTCCTGTCTGGCATCGAAAATAACTTGTTGAACGACTGGTGCTTCAACCTCGTTTGAAGTGGACGGGTCTTCTTCGCCACGAACCAGACGAATGACTTTGGCCTCGGCATCTTCGGTGCCGTAGTCGATATATACATGCAACAAAAAACGATCCATTTGCGCTTCCGGTAAAGGGTAGGTGCCTTCCTGTTCGATGGGGTTTTGAGTTGCCATTACGATAAACAAATCCGGCAGCTTGTGGGTTGTGCCCGCCACCGTCACCTGGCGTTCTTCCATGGCTTCCAACAGCGCAGCCTGAACCTTGGCGGGCGCGCGGTTGATTTCATCCGCCAGTACGATATTGGCGAAGATCGGCCCGGCCTCAAAACGAAAGGTCGGCTGACCTGCCTCCGTATATAAAACCTCACTGCCGGTGATATCAGAAGGCAATAAATCGGGGGTAAACTGAATGCGCGAAAAATCCGCATCGATGTTTTTGGCCAGGCTCTTGACCGCACGTGTTTTCGCCAACCCCGGCAATCCTTCCATCAGGATATTGCCGTTGGCCAGCAAGCCGATGATCAACAGCTCAATAACCGACTCCTGGCCGATGATGGATTCACCCATGCGGGCCTGGAGTTTTCGGACAGATTCGAGTGCGCTCATAGGCGTGTTCCCTTTAAGTACAGGTTTGTTAGTGCAGCATAAACCATGCGGTCGTTGCTATAGCTTGATGAACTGTAATATCCAGATAATTCCAATCACAATTTGCACAATGAAGAACGCAAACCTGACTTGCACAGCCAAATTGCTAGATGAAACAAGCTGCGTAGTTGATTGAAGAACCCGTGCACCGATGAAGTAATACGCAAGTCCATCTGTAATTGCACTGCTACCGGTGGCAATGGCCAACAACAATAATCCGCCAAATATCGGGAAGCTTTCATAGCAATTCGCGTGCGCCCGGCAAAGACGATTTACAAATGGTGATACATCAGCTCCATCCGGAGCAAAACTGTTCGGTGCTCTTTTGCCGGTCAAGGTCAGGCTGACTCTCATAGAGCCAAGTAACATAAGTAAAGCAAGCATCCAGACGATGTAACCCAATAACGCACTTGTTGATGGACTCATTTGAGTTCTCCCGTGGTTGAGGTGAGTTTTCTTCCAGCATGATTTAACTACGCGGTAACATGACCTGCAAGCTGGATTTTGAAACACTGGTTCTGAAGTGCGGCCGGGGCAATAAATCGAGTCATCAACCAAGGCGATACTCTTATGGCGTCAGTCTTACAAAGCAGAGGCATCAAAATGAAATCAATACCAAATTCTTCACCGGACAAGGAAATCATTAAAGCTTTTGAAGCGGCGGGTGTCGTGGATTACCTGGAGTATCTGCAATCAGGCAAAAGAATCATGTGGGTCAATTTTAAAGCCGGGATAGCCAAAGGATTTGGGATTACGATTGGCATGACGGTGGTTTTGGGTGTTTTTGTATGGCTATTGACGATGCTCGTAGACCTGCCGATAGTTGGAGAATATTTTGGCGAAGCAAAACTATACCTGACCGAGTACGCAGATAACACGAACTATACCGATGAGTTTTCTGAAATGAACCAGCTATTGCGCGAAATAAACGAAAATATAAAGAATGAGTGACCGGCACCGATTTTGAATGGCTACAAGATTAAAAAACCGGGCACCTGGTTACCAGGTGCCCGATATGTCACGCTTTAGTTCGTGGCCGGTTTCTGAAGTGTTTCAAGTATACGATCCAGGTTGAAACTACCGGGTTTCTGGCGTGGCGGGTACTTCTGGAAAGTTGCGAGAAACTCACCCACGTAGGCTGCCGCCGGTGAAACCAGGTAAATTCGCTCCATACGCCATTGGTCATAACCCATGGCTTCATGCGGAGCACGTTCAAAAGGATCACGAAGCAGATTAAACAGCTTAGGCAGACGAAGGGTGACCAAGGGTTCCTGCCAGACATCAAAGCCATGTGCCCGTTGCTCGGTGAAGACCATTTTCCATTGCCCATAACGTAGTGCAGAAAGTCCGCCGTCATCGGTAAAGTAGAACATTTCAGTACGTGGGCCCTTTTCCTCTGCACCAGTAAGATACGGCAGGAAGTTGTAACCATCGAGATGAACGTTAAATTTCTTTCCATTCGCGCTATGGCCTTTGAGCAGCTCTTCCTTGATGTCTGCGTCACCAGCTACTGCAAGCAGTGTGGGCAACCAGTCTTCCTGGGAGATGATTTCATTGGATACCTGTCCCGGTTTGATATGGTTTGGCCACTTGACCATCATTGGTACACGAAAACCGCCTTCCCAAGTGGTGTTTTTCTCACCCCGGAAGGGTAACATTCCACCATCAGGCCAGGTCATGAGCTCAGCTCCATTGTCGGTGGAATACACGACAATGGTATTATCGGTAATACCGAGTTCATCCAGCTTGTCCAGCACCTGACCGACCATGCCATCGTGTTCAACCATGCCATCGGCATATATTCCCTGGCCAGTCACACCTTTTGACTCTGGTTTCAAATGTGTCCACACATGCATGCGGGTGGTGTTATACCAAAGAAAGAATGGCTTATCCGCCTTGTGTGCCCTGTCAATAAAATCCAGTGCGCGCCCGGTAACTTCTTCATCAATGGTTTCCATCCGCTTTTTGGTGAGTGGCCCGGTGTCTTCAATCCGACCGTCAGCAAAGCTGTGAATGACGCCTCTCGGCCCGAATTTTTTCTTGAAGTCTTCTCCCTTGGGGTAGTCCGGGCTCTCGGGTTCCTCCTCGGCATTGAGATGATACAAATTGCCAAAAAACTCGTCAAACCCGTGATTTGTTGGTAGATGCTCATCGAGATCGCCAAGGTGGTTTTTACCAAATTGACCCGTCATATATCCCAGCGGTTTGAGAAGTTCAGCAATGGTCGGGTCTTTCTCATGCAAGCCTTCTGGCGCACCGGGCAAGCCTACCTTCAGCAGTCCGGTACGAAACGGGCTCTGACCGGTGATAAAAGAGGCTCGTCCTGCGGTACAGCTATTCTGACCGTAGGCATCGGTGAACAAAATGCCTTCTTTGGCGATTCGGTCAATATTTGGGGTTTTATAACCCATCATGCCCATGTTGTAGGCGCTGACGTTAAACCATCCGATGTCATCTCCCCAGATAATCAGGATGTTGGGTCTGTCGGCTGCAAATGCAGGCGAGTGGAATGTTATTACAACCAGTAAAAACAATGCGAGAACAGATTTGGAAATAGAGGGTTTCATAGGTGTGATCCTCGAAATAGATATGATTATTAAACTTGAAGCAGAACTATCAAGTCTAACTTAGTGGCCTAATTAAGTCATTTTTAAAACACGATTACGTATGTAGTAACACGGTTGTCACACTTTGCGCCTATAATCGCCGCTAGCCAATAAATTAGTGGAACAACATGCAGATTCGTCGTACAAAAATAATTGCCACGCTGGGCCCGGCTACTGATGCACCCGATGCACTTAGAGCGCTGATCGAGGCTGGAGCGGATGTCCTGCGCATCAATCTTTCTCATGGCACCCATGAGGAGCAGGCGGCACGCGCGAAGCAGGTCAGAGAGGTAGCCCGAACCCTGAAAAAAGAAGTCGCGATTCTGGCAGATTTGCGTGGTCCAAAGATTCGACTGGAGACCTTTATCGATGACTCAGTAACGCTCGCAAATGGCGACAGCTTTACTTTGGATGCTTCGGAAGACGCCGGTCCCGGTGATCAATCCGGTATCGGGGTGACCTACAAAGGTCTTGCTGATGACGTTTCCGCCGGTGATCTTTTGTTGCTGGATGACGGTTTGATTACCATGCGGGTGGTTGAGGTTCAGGGGAAGAAAATCGTCTGTAAAGTCGAGGCCGGTGGGGTGTTGGGCAACCGCAAAGGTATCAATGTGCAGGGTGGCGGGCTTTCACTGCCGGGTATCGCTGAACACGATATAGAGGATATACCGCGCGCAGCAGCAATGGGAGCTGACTTCCTGGCTGTTTCATTTCCACGCAATGCCGATGACATGAACGAGGCACGCCGTCTGCTACGTGCGGCGGGTAGCCAGGCCCGGCTGGTGGCAAAAATTGAGCGTGCCGAAGCAATTACTAATCTTGAAGAAATTATTGCCGCTTCCGATGCAATTTTGATCGCCCGTGGTGATCTCGGTGTTGAAATTGGTGATGCCGCCTTACCGGGCTTGCAAAAACTCATCACTGAAAAGTCGCTGGCGCAAAATCGCGTTGTAATTACTGCGACGCAAATGATGCAATCCATGGTTGAGAGCCCAATTCCTACCAGGGCGGAAGTGTTGGATGTTGCCAATTCTGTTTTTGATGGCACCGATGCCGTCATGCTGTCAGCTGAGACCGCTGTGGGTCGTCACCCTGCCACGGTGGTCGAGGCAATGAACCGGATCTGCCTGGGTGCCGAGAGATACGCCGATACGAACCTGGATATCGATCAATTACAGGTGCAGTCAGGTCGCATTGATCAGGCTATCGCCATGGCGGCGATGTTTATGGCAACCCACGTATCCGTGCAGGGCATTGTTGCTCTGACCGAATCCGGTTCAACCGCCAAATGGCTGTCACGGGTACGCTCATCCGTTCCGATTTTTGCCTTGTCGCCGCTGGCGGAAAGTCGTCGTCGTATGGCTTTATACCGAAATGTATATCCTTTTGCGCAGGAATTCGCCAATGTCGAAGATGCGCTGTCCGAAGGTGTACAGTTACTGGTACAGCAGGGCTATATCAAATCCGGGGACAGAATCCTTATGACCATGGGTGACAACACCGGCAATGAAGGTGGTACCAATACGCTGCGTCTGGTGCAAGTTGGAGAAGGTGGTTATTCTGAAATCCAGTCGTCGTTGGATATTGAATAGATCAGGGATTCACCAGGGCAAGCGTTAACAGGCCCTAGCCAAGTGAATTGGTTTTTGCATGCTGTAGCCAGTAATATGCACGGTTCACAGAACAAAAGCAGACTCGGTCACATGACCGGTCGTAGTCTATCTAAAAACTGAAAGAATTCATGGTTGATAAACTGAAACAAAGTGCGCTGGATTACCACCGTTATCCGACACCCGGTAAAATCAGGATCGTAGCCACCAAGGCGCTCACTACCCAGGAAGACCTTGGCTTGGCCTACTCCCCGGGTGTGGCTTACCCTTGTGAATTGATCCAAGCCGATCCGGCAGAAGCCAGCAATATGACTTCCCGCGGCAACCTGGTTGCAGTGATCACCAATGGCACGGCGGTTTTGGGTCTCGGTGATATCGGACCGCTTGCCAGCAAACCGGTGATGGAAGGTAAGGCGGTTCTGTTCAAGAAGTTCGCCGATATCGATGTGTTTGATATCGAGATCGATGAAAAAGATACTGACAAGCTGGTTGATATTATTGCTTCATTGGAGCCGACCTTTGGCGGCATCAACCTCGAAGACATTAAGGCGCCGGAATGCTTTGAGGTGGAATCAAAACTCAAAAAGCGTCTCGGTATACCGGTTTTTCATGATGATCAGCATGGCACGGCGATTATCACAGCCGCTGCCACCATTAATGCCTTAAAAATTGTCGGTAAGAAAATTGAAGATGTAAAGCTGGTCACTTCGGGTGCGGGCGCCGCCGGTATGGCCTGCCTGGATTTGCTGGTCAAACTGGGTCTGCGCAAAGAAAACATACTGGTCACCGATAGCCGCGGCGTAATTTATACCGGCCGGGAAAATTTGTCGGGAAGAAAACTCGACTATGCCCGCGATACCGACAAGCGAACACTTGCTGATGCCATGCAAGGCGCAGAAATTTTTCTGGGTGTTTCCGCAGGCGGTGTACTCAGCGCTGAGATGGTCAAGACCATGGCGGATCAGCCCATCATTATGGCTCTGGCCAACCCCACACCCGAGATCATGCCTGAAGTTGCCATCGCAGCACGCCCCGACGCGATTATCGCGACCGGCCGATCGGATTATCCCAACCAGGTCAATAATGTGCTGTGTTTTCCGTATATTTTTCGTGGCGCATTGGATGTTGGTGCTACGACGGTGAATGCTGAAATGCAAATGGCCTGCGTGCACGCACTTGCCGAATTGACCCGCCTGGAAGCCAGTGATATCAGCACGGCCGCGTATGGCGGAAAGCCCCTGCAATTCGGACGGGATTACCTGATCCCAAAACCCTTCGATCCGCGTCTGCTGGTGCACCTGGCACCGGCAACCGCGAAGGCGGCCATGGACAGTGGCGTGGCCACCCGTCCGATCAAGGATCTGGAAGCCTATCGTGAAAAACTGAACCAGTTTTTATGGCGAACCGGTCTGGTGATGAAACCGATTTTTGACGCGGCAAAAAGCAACCCCAAGCGGGTTATTTATGCCGAAGGTGAAAATGAGGTGGTTTTGCGTGCCGCGCAATCGGTGGTCGATGAAGGCATCGCAATACCGATCTTGATCGGCCGCCCTTCGGTCATTGAAGAGCGTATCAACAAATTGGGCTTACGCCTGGTTGCGGGGCAGGATTTTGAGTTGATCAATCCGGCGTCCGACCCCCGCTTTTGGGATTTCTGGACGACCTATCATGCACTGATGGAGCGTAAGGGTGTTTCCCCCAGCGCCGCCAAAGAAATCCTGCGCACCCGCACAACCGCAATTGCGGCTATTGCGGTGTATCGTGGTGAGGCGGATGCGATGATTACCGGTCTGGTCGGCAGATATGATACCAAGTTGAATTACCTGCGTGATATTCTGGGACCGCGAACCGGTAGCATGACAGCGGCAGCCCTTGGTGTTTTAAATACCGAAAAAGGTGTTTATTTCATATGTGATACCTACGTAAACCCTGATCCGAGTGCGGAAGAGATTGCCGAGATAACCATAATGGCAGCCCAAAGGGTGCGTATGTTCGGAATTGAACCGCGTATCGCCCTGCTTTCACATTCGTCTTTTGGCAGTCACCAGGATGCCAGCGCACGCAAGATGAAGCGGGCACATGGGTTGATTGTAGACGCCATGCCCGAGCTTCAGGTGGAAGGTGAAATGTCAGCTGATATGGCGCTCTCCAACGAGCTTCGGAAACAGGAGTTCCCGAGTTCCAAATTACGTGGGCCGGCAAACCTGTTGGTCATGCCGAATTTGGATTCCGCCCATATCACCTTTAATTTTGCACGAATTGTTAGCGATGCAGTCACCATAGGACCCATATTAATGGGGCTGGAGTACCCGGCTCATGTGCTAACCCCGTCATCTTCAGTGCGACGGGTGATCAACATGACCGCGTTCTCGGTGGTCGAAGCACAAATTCGTGATAGACAAAAAACTTCAGAAAACGAGGCTTCCTGAATGAATATCAAGTCATCTCTGCAAGACCGGGATTCCGATCCTGTAGAAACCAGCGAATGGCTGGAATCCATGCAGGCTGTAATTGAGCGCGAGGGGCACGAGCGCGCACATTACCTGTTGGAATCATTGGTGGATTTTACCCGCCGCGCCGGTGGTCACCTGCCCTATGATGCGACCACCGCCTACATCAACACCATCCCCGCCGGTCAGGGTGCGAAAATGCCGGGTGATTTTGAGATCGAACGACGCATCCTGGTGATGATTCGCTGGAATGCCCTGGCAATTGTTTTACGCGCAGGTAAACGCGGCGGTGATTTGGGCGGGCATATTGCCAGCTTTGCTTCTGCCGCTTCTTTGTACGAAGTTGGTTTCAATCATTTCTTCCGTGGGCCGGACCACGAAGGTGATGGTGACCTGATATACATTCAGGGGCACTCTTCACCGGGAATTTATGCACGGGCTTTTCTGGAAGGACGGATCAGCGGCGATCAGCTGGATCATTTTCGTCAGGAAGTTGACGGCAAGGGATTAAGTTCTTACCCACACCCGTGGCTGATGCCGGATTTCTGGCAATTGCCGACGGTTTCGATGGGCCTGGGACCGATCATGGCCATCTACCAGGCGCGTTTCCTCAAGTATTTGCACAACCGCGGGATTGTGGACACTTCGCAGCGCAAGG
>SMVA01383377.1_pt1 | contig 13705 bp, 11 predicted proteins | sample 2456451 | NCBI WGS metagenome assembly SMVA01 (sample SAMN11095933, study PRJNA526329) | marine sediment metagenome | biome: Marine sediment; feature: Surficial sediment; material: Deep marine sediment; isolation source: Hadal surficial sediment | place: Pacific Ocean | collected 2014-05 | depth...
CCAACGCCCCGGCGTCAACGTCAACCGCCTGCATACATCGAGCGATCGCGACCGCTTTACTGGGATGCCCATCTACAACGGCCGCCCCTGCGCGATCGCTCGGGCGGACGCGCAGTAGGGGAGAAACGGGAACGCCTCGACGCTTTCCGGAATGAAGGAGCGCTCGCTGGATCTCCCGCCGCGTACCCGATCGTGGATCGGGTTCAGGATTCCTCTTCTTCCACGTTGGGTAGATTCCAACCTCGAACCAAAGCGAACGCCACTGGAACGACGATCAGGGTCAGGATCGTTGCGGAAACCAATCCTCCAACCATCGGCGCTGCGATCCGCCGCATCGTTTCCGATCCGCTCCCGGTGCCCCACATGATGGGCAGCAGACCGACGATGGTGGAAGTCACGGTCATCATGATCGGGCGGACGCGCAACCCAGCGCCTTCGCGAACCGCTTCCATCAAATCGGCTCGGGTGTTGAGACGGCCCTCGGCGCGAAAGCGGGTCACGGCTTCCTCGAGGAAGACCAACAGGATGACACCGAGCTCGGCCGACACGCCCGCCAGTGCGATGAACCCGACACCCACCGCGACGCTGAGATCGTAGTCGAGCAACCAGAGCAGCCAGACGCCGCCGATCCCCGCCAGGGGCAGGGTCAACATGACGATGAGCGCGTCGGAGAGTCGACGAAAATTCAGATAGAGGAGCAGGAAAATCGCGGCGAGCGTGATCGGTGCGACGATTTGGAGACGCGCGGTCGCGCGCTCCATGTATTCGTATTGTCCGCTCCATGCCAGCGAATAGCCGGCCGGGAGTTCGAACTCGCGGGCCAGAGTCTCTTTGGCCCGCGCCACCCAGGTACCGACGTCGACCCCGTCGAGGTCGACGTAGATCCAGGCATTGAGCCGGGCGTTCTCCGTCTTGATCATCGGCGGTCCATCCCGGAAAACGATCGACGCGAGCTGGGAGAGCGGGACCTGAGCGCCGGTTGGTGTCGAGACGAGAACGCGCTTGAGCGAGGTCAGATTGTCGCGCAGCTCGCGGGGGTAGCGGAGGTTCACGGGATAGCGTTCGAGCCCTTCGACGGTCCAGGTGACGTTCATCCCGCCGATCGCCGACTGGATCACGTCCTGGACATCCGCCACCGTCAAGCCATATCGCGCGATTTCATGGCGATCGATGTCGAAGTCCAGATAGTTTCCGCCGACGACTCGCTCCGCAAAAATGCTCAAAGTGCCGGGCTCTTCACTGAGGATGGATTCGACTTCGAGACCCAGTTCCTGGAGTCGGACGAGGTCCGGTCCTGCGATCTTGATTCCAATGGGCGTCTTGATCCCCGTCGCGAGCATGTCGATGCGCGTCTTGATCGGCATCGTCCATGCGTTCGTCACGCCCGGGAGCCGGACGGTCCTGTCGAGTTCGGCGATCAATTTCTTGATCGTCATGCCCTCCCGCCACTCCTCGGGAGGCTTCAGCATGATGATCGTCTCGATCATCGAAAGCGGTGCCGGGTCGGTCGCCGTCTCCGCACGACCGACCTTGCCGAAAACGTGGTGGACTTCCGGGATTTTCAGAATCATCCGATCGGTCTGCTGAAGGATCTCCCGAGCCTTGGTGATGGAAATTCCGGGAAGGGTCGTGGGCATGTAAAGGATATCCCCCTCGTTCAGCGGAGGCATGAATTCGGATCCGAGTTGGCGATACGGGACGACCGTCGCGACCATGAGCAAGCTGGCCACCACGAGAACCAAGATCTTTTGGCGCAGGACGAACCGAATCACGGGCGCGTAGAGCCAGAGCAGGAATCGGTTCAGGGGGTTGCGACCTTCTGGCACGATCCGGCCGCGGATGAACCACATCATCAGGACGGGGACCACGGTAATCGAGAGAATCGCGGCGCCCGCCATCGAGTAGGTCTTCGTGAAGGCCAACGGTCGGAAGAGTCGACCTTCCTGCGCTTCGAGGGTGAAGACCGGCAGGAAAGAAACGGTGATGATCAGCAGAGAAAAGAACAACGCCGGTCCGACCTCGGTGGCCGCCTCGATCATGATCTGTTGACGCGGCTTCTTCCCTTCGTCGCGTTCCAGATGTTTGTGGGCGTTCTCGACCATGACGACCGCCGCATCGACCATCGCCCCGATCGCGATGGCAATCCCCCCGAGCGACATGATATTCGCGTTGATTCCTTGCATGTACATGATGATGATCGCGAACATCACGCCAAGCGGGAGGGTCAGGATCGCGACCAATGCACTTCGAACGTGGACGAGAAAGAGCACGCAGATCACGCCAACAATTGCGATCTCCTCGATCAGTTTCCCACGTAGATTTTTGACAGCGCGCACGATCAGCGACGACCGATCGTAGACCGTGACGATTTCAACGCCCTCGGGCAGGCCGGATTTCAATTCTTCCAACTTCGCCTTGACGTTCTGGATGACCTCGAGTGCGTTCTCGCCGAATCGCATGATGACGATTCCCGCCGCCACCTCCCCCTCGCCGTTCAGGTCGGTGAGACCACGGCGCAGCTCCGGCCCGAAATGCACCTGCGCGATATCGCGGATCAAGATCGGCGTTCCCTTGCCGTCCGATCCGACGACGATCGAGCGAAGGTCATCGAGCGATTTGATATAGCCGCGACCGCGCACCATGAACTCCGTCTCGGCGATCTCGATCAGCCGGCCTCCCACATCGTTGTTGCTTCGCTGGATCGCGCGTCGGACTTGCGACAGAGAGATCTTGTACGAGGCGAGTGCGTTCGGATTCACCTCGACCTGGTATTGACGCACGAAGCCGCCGATGCTCGCGACCTCCGAGACTCCGGGCACGGTTTGAAGCTCGTAGCGGAGATACCAATCCTGGATGGAGCGCAGCTCCGAGAGGTCGTGCTTGCCGCTGTGGTCGACGAGGGCGTATTCGTAGATCCAACCCACGCCCGTCGCGTCCGGTCCGAGTACGGGATTCGCTCCGTCGGGGAGTCGGTTGGAGACGAAGTTGAGATATTCGAGAACCCGTGACCTCGCCCAATAGAGATCGGTTCCGTCCTCAAAAATGATGTAGACAAAGGACAGTCCGAAGAACGAATAGCCGCGTACGGTCTTGGCGAAGGGCACCGACAACATCGCTGTCGTGAGCGGATAGGTGACCTGGTCTTCGACGACCTGGGGCGCCTGCCCCGGGTACTCCGTGAACACGATGACCTGCACGTCGGAAAGGTCCGGGATCGCGTCGAGCGGCGTATTGATCGCGGAGTAGATTCCGGCCGCAATAAGCGCGGCGGTTCCGAGGCCGACGAGGAACGGGTTTTTTGCGGAAGCTTCGATGATACGGCGAAGCATCGGACTACTCGTCCGCTGCGGGCATGGCGGGCATTGGTTGACCCACCTGCGGCGAGTCGCCGGGGGGCTCCGCGTCCGCAACGCCCCCACTCGTTTCCAACATTCCGTCGGTCATGTCGTGATCCGATCGATCCATCGACATCCCCTCGCCGACGGATTCCTTCATCGCTGTTTTCGATCTCAAGAATTTCTGCACCGCGTCCTGCAGCTTGCTCTCGCTATCGATCAGGAATTGGCCCGAAGTCACGACGAGCTCTCCCTCTTCGAGCCCTTCCAAGATTTCCAGCCAGCCGTCTCCGGAGTCGATCCCAAGCACGACATCACGCGGCTCAAAATAGCCTCCCGGCAGAGAGATGATCGCAACGCTGCGCCGACCCGAGCGGATGATCGCCTCATCCGGAACCGTCAGGACCTGTAGTCGGACGTCGGTCTCGATCGTGACGTTGGCAAACATTTCCGGCTTGAGTTCGAGATCGGGATTCGCGAGTTCCAACCGCGCGCGAGCCGTGCGCGTCTTGGCATCCAGGAACGGATAGACATAGGTGACGACACCCTCGAAGGTCTTTCCAGGCAAATAGCTCAGATCGACGACGCCACGTTGACCCACCTTGATCCAGGGAAGCTCGTATTCGTAGATGTCCGCATAGAGCCAGACCTGCGAAAGGTCCGCGATCGTATACAGATTCATATTCGGTGAAATTTCCATTCCCTCGCGCGCCATGAGATTCGTGACGACACCGCGATCGGGTGCGTAGAGAGTCAATGTCTTGCGCACCTCACCGGTTGTCAGCAGCCGCTCGATCGCCGCTTCAGGAATGTCCCAGAGTTCGAGGCGTCGACGCGCCGCTCTGAAGAGTGCGTTTCCGCCTTCCGATATATCCGCGAAAGAACTCTTCTCGGTGGTCTTGCGGTATCTCTGGGCCAGCAGCAGTTCTTCCTGCGTCGAAACCAATTCGGGCGAATAGACATCGAGCAGCGGTTGGCCGCGCTCCACCATCTGGCCCTCGTAGTCGACGTACAACTTCTCGATCCAGCCCTGGATTTTCATATGCACATGGGTGACACGACGTTCGTCGTAGTCGATGCGACCCACCGTTCGGATCTTGCGTGCGAGATCACGACGTTCGACGCGCGCTGTGCGAACGCCGCTGCTCTGGATCAACGCGGATTCGACGTGAATCCGACTGCCCTCTCCGCTCGTTTCGCCGGGGCAGACGGGGACCATATCCATCCCCATCGGAGATTTTCCGGGTACGTCCCGCACATAGGTCGGGTCCATGGGCGCCTTCCAGTAGGCCGCCGCCACACCTCCGGCACAAGGCCCGTCTCCCGTTGCCGACCCAACGGATTCGCTCCCCCCGGCCGCCTGCCCGCTTGGGCCGCCGAAGTTCATCGCGCCGAACCAGCCCAACCCCGCGGCCACCAGCGCGACCAAGACCACTCCGATCATTCCTACTGGCTTCATCGCAGCTTCTCCCCTACTTCGGCCTCGACTGCGGCAAACGCTGCACGCCGATCGGCCCATGCACGTTCGAGCCGTAGCTCGGCCTCGAGCAAACTCACCTGACTATCGACCAGGCTGAGAAAATCCACCTTGTCCACCTCGTATCCGGAGCGACTCGACTCGAGCGATTGCCGCGCCTGGGGAATCAGTCCGGACCCGACGATGTCGACCTCCGAGTCGGCCTGTTGAAGAGACGCGAAACGACTTCGCAACGCGGCGTGTAGCTCTGCGCGCACGGCCCGGTACTCGGCGCGCGCTCTTCGTGCGAGCGCCTCACGCTCCGCCACTCGCGCGCGCCACTTCCTTCGGTCGACGGGGAGCCGAATCGTCACGCCGGCCGAGAAGAAATCATCCCCATCCACCGGGTCACCGGGCGTGCTTCTGCGAATCCGATAGCCGATGCCCAAATCGAAATCGGGATAGCCCTCGAATTGGGCAACCCGATACAGCCGCTCCGCCTCCGTGATCCGATCGTCGAGCCCCTTGAGAAGGGGACTCTGGGCTTCGATTCGCGAAAGCAGATCGGAAAGCATCGGGAGCGGAGAGCGGTCTGCCAGTTCGCCCGGAACGGGCAGCGTCAAATCGGGTGGCAGGTCGAGTAGCGCCGCCAGCGTGGATTCGGCCTGCGCGACCGCCGCCAACCTCGCGAGTCGTTGATTGAGCAACATCGTCAGTTCGACGTGCGCCCGGAGCACGTCTTGAAGTAGCCCGGACCCGACGGAATATTTGGTCTCCGCTATGCGCGTCAGCTGACGAAGGAAATCGATGTTGCGATCGGTGATCACGAGCGCCCGATGGGCAAAGCCGAACTCGGCCCAAGCCCGCTCGACCATCGCGGCGACCCGGAATTTTCGGTCCTTCAGCTGCCACCCGGCCGCATCGGCGCCGGCTCGGGCGGCCGCTTTGCGATTTCCGAGAACCCCCGGAAAAGGCACCTTCTGTTTGAGCCCGAGTTGATGTCCGGAAAGCGGCGTCGTCGAGAAATCGAAATCTCCGACGGGCAAATTGCTGGCCTCATAAGCGATTCGAGGATCGTCGAGTGCGCCCGCCGGAACGATTCGCTCCACGGCGGCTGCGACGGACGCAACGTCCATCGCGATCCGAGGATTCGCTCGGGCCGCACGTTCGAGACACCACGCGAGAGGAAGCGGATCGGGAATCTCGAGCGGAAGATCTTCCGCCCAAGCCGCAAAGGGTGACGTCAGAAGAATCAAGACGATGGCCAAGGTTCGCTGTCGCCAGGCGGTCGGGGTGGCCATCGTTGGGCGGTTCGGTTGGGTCATATATTGATTCTCGAGGTCCGGGTTTCGCTGCGTGAATTTGCGGCGCAGCACGAATCATTTCGGAACGTCGCGAGCAAGCCGCCAAGGACCGAGGTCTCAAGTGCAGCCATGCCGTCGGCACGCCGAATCGTTCAGGAGTTTCGGGAATCAGAGGAGAAGTGTGGATTTCAGAAGCAGGATATCGGGCGGCGGAAGGTCGCTGCCATAGAAGACCGCGGGCAGTTCCGAGACTGCGGCGGCAAAAACCAGTTTCTGGCTACGCGGCGAAATTGCGAAGACAGGGGCCTGCGTGATATCGAGGTCGCTCGCGTGGCTGATGACGACCTGCAGGGCGAAATCACACCCACAGTCCAGAGGCGAACTCGGCTCTCCAGACGCCGATGAGTCGGGGCTTTGTTCATCATGGCAAGAAGGACTGGCGGAAATCGGCGCCGCATCGGCCGAAGCCCCCGTGACATCGAGGCTCTCGAAGCAAGCAAGGGCGCACAGAGGGGCCTGCAACACGAAGAACGCAGTCACGGTCGCGATCAGCCAGATGCGTCGTCTCAACGTTTTCTCCCGACCTTCCACATTCCACATTCCACATTCCACGACCCACGACCCACATTTCGCAACCCACAGCCCACATGCCACAAGTCTCAGTCCTGGAACCTCTCGTCTCGAACCAGGAATTTTTCGCACCAACACTTCTCGGTCCACCATAGGAGCCTATCGGCCGACCGTGTCGAAGCATTCGTGTTCCGGTGAAAACATCTGAATTCTACACCGCGAAGACGAGATCTCGCAAGGGGGGCGTCGCAGAGTGGTGTAGGGACCGGCCGACGGGGTCGTTTCCAACGGTCGATGTACCCTCCAAGAACCGATGATTGTGACCGAGTTCAATCTACTCGATAAGGAGTATGACGTGACCCATGAATCCGTTGAGCCTCAACCGTGGAGATGCCTCTTCTGCCGAATGCGGACGGGAGAACGTCTATTCCGGATTCCGGTTTGCCCGATCTGTCGAGATCAGGTTCAAGACTTCGTCTGGGTCTCCCTGATCCAGACCGCGCTCCTGCTGGCCGGATTCATTAGTGGACTTCAATTCGCAATCGAAGAAGTCCTCCTCTTCGGAATTCTCGTGCTCGTCAAACACCGTCTGCCCTCGGTTTTTGACCGCTTCCTTCGTCGAGCCTAACAGCCTGATCCAAGACTTTCGTGGGTAGCCCGAGCGTCGAGGCGGGCCGTCCCCGCCGCCCGATCTAGAACTGTTCCGACGTCGCCTGCGTGCGCAGCGCGCGGCAACCTGGGCCACCACCCGGAGCACGATTCGGCGTGCGCGTGTTCGCTGTCATGAGCCCTTGGCGAAAATGGGCGGAACGATGACCCGAATCGAACTCTAGTTCCGATAAAGTCTTGACTCTAGACCATACTCCAGGCTCTATCTTCTACGACGAAAGGACACAACGAACATGAAAATCGGAGAAGTCGCCAGGGCCGCCGGTCTCGGCATCGATACGATCCGTTTCTATGAGCGCGAAGGACTCATCGAAGCGCCGGATAGACGTCCGTCCGGGTACCGCGACTACACATCGGACGCCGTCGTCAGCCTTCGATTCATCAAACGAGCCAAGGAACTCGGTTTTTCGCTCAAGGAGATCGCCGAACTGCTTCGGCTCGAATCGCATGCGGGGACGACGCCCGCGGATGTGCGCAAGCGCGCAGAGGTCAAGCTGGTTGACCTCGAACAACGAATTCAGGCTCTCCAACGGATGCGGCGCTCGCTGCGAAAGCTCGTCGATGCCTGTCCGGGAAAGGGGCCGTTGACAGGCTGTTCGATTCTACGAGCGCTCGCCCCGGAAGAGAGGCGGAAGCGATGAAACGATCCGTCGAATCGTGCACGGGGGAACGCCCCGCAAAGAGAAGAAAAGAAGATAGCGGGCCGACGGAAAGTGAACTTCGTGCGGCGGGGCTCGGACAAGCGCTGTAGAGAGAAGAAGGAGGAGGAGGAGGAGGAAACGATGCGAAAGCGACTGTTCGCGATTTCGATGGGATTGGTTCTCTACGCGGTACCAATCAGTGCGGGCTTTCTGTCGGCGCAGCTCGATGTAAACGGGCTGACTTGCCCTTTTTGTGCCTTCGGTATCGAGAAGAAACTGCTCGATGTGCCCGGCGTTCGCGCCGTCGAAGTCTTTCTCGACGAGGGTCGTATCGCGTTGACCTTCGAGCCGAATAGCGAAGCCACCGTCGATGATCTGGAACGGGCCGTGAAGAAGGCGGGTTTTGAGCTTTCGGGGCTCAGCATAGAAACGGATGGAGAGGTGCTGTGGGAGGGTCGAGGAGACTTTCGGCTCGTCGCACATCCGGGGATGACATTTCGTTTGGTCGAAGCGATCGATGGACGCGAAGGGCCGGTTTCCGAGAAGACCCTTCGACGCCTTTCCGGGACGGATAAATCCATTGGAGAATGGCTGATCGTCGAGGGGGCCGTCGCCGAGCGCGATGCGCACGAGCCTCTGCTCGTGATCCGAAAGATCGAGCCGACACCAGGACCCGCGAATTGAAAGCTCGGGTCTTCGCACAAAGGTTGTTCGTCTTCGGGGCGTTCATGGTCGTCGTTATTCTCTCGGCGGGTTGTCCGGCCGAATCCCTGCCCCGCCCCGAACTCCTCGCCGTCTGGGGCGTATCGGGCAGCGAACCGGGCGAGCTTCGCCAGCCGATCGGCATCGCCATCCGCGCAGACGGAACCGTCTTCATCGCCGATGCCGGAAATGATCGTGTACAGAGTTTCGAGTCAGACGGGCGCTTCCTTCGAAGTATCGGAGGCAGGGGGGAGGGACCTGGACAGTTCCGACGCCCCATGGATCTCGACATCGATTCCGAGGGTCGACTCTATGTCGCCGAACACGTGGGCGATCGAATTCAGGTGTTCACGGCCGAAGGGGCGTTCCTTCGCGAAATACGTGGCGAAACGACCGATGCAGGAAGCTTCGACGCGGCAGCCGGCGTTCTGGTATCCCCTGCTGGCGAGCTCTACGTCGCCGACTTCTACAACGACCGGGTCGTGGTCTTTCGAGAGGATGGCGAGTTTGATCGCGTGATCGGAACGCCCGGGCGGGTCTTGCCCGGCCGCCTCCACTACCCGACCGACCTCGATTGGGTCGCGGAACGCCTGGTCGTGGCGGACGCCTACAATAACCGAATCCAGTTGTTTACGAGCCAGGGCGAGGCCGTGGGACGTTGGGGGGGCTTGCTCGGACTCGGTATTCCGGGAAGCGCGCCCGGGTCGTTTCGGGTTGCAACCGGCGTCGCAGTCGATGTCCATGATCGAATCTACGTGGCCGATTTCGAGAACCATCGAATCCAGGTCTTCAGCGACGAAGGCAGACTCTTGTCGATCTTCGGATCGCAGGGCGACGCGCCGGGTGAGTTCGAACGCCCGACCGATCTCGATATCGGTCCCGATGGCCGAATCTTCGTCGTCGATTTCGGGAACGACCGCATTCAAGTATTCGAACCACTGCCGGATACGCTGCGTTGAGAATCCGATCCGTCCTTGGCGCGCTTGCGGCACTCGGCCTAGCCAACGGCCTTTTCGTCGTCCTTCCGAGCGGCGCACTCGCCCAGGGAATCAACACGAACGTCGCGCTCGCGGTCGCAGAGGACGAGATTATCTTTCGCTCGCAGATTCGCTATCGGCGCGCAACCGATGACCCCGACGGGACGGGACGCGAACTCGACGTGATCGTCTTGCCCCAAACTCTCGTCTATGGAGTGACTCCTCGGATCACTTCGTTCATCACTCTGCCCATTGTGGCCCATCGAAGGATCGAAGCAGCAAACGGAAGCGTTCGCCGGGACGAGGGCCTGGGCGACCTTCGAATTCTGGGCCGCTACATGTTTTTCGTCGACGACTACGCACCGCTTTCGACTCGGCGCGCCGCGCTGATCGCGGGCATGAAATTCCCGACCGGGACCGACCGCATCGGGACAGAATCCTTCGACCCGATCTTCGGGATAATTGGGACATGGGCCTTCGGTCGGCACGAGATCGACATCGACGCGCTCTACACGTTGACCACGGAACGGCGCGATTTCAAAGCGGGGGACGAGCTTCGCTACGACCTGGCCTATCGCTACCGACTGTGGCCGACGCGCTTTGGGAAACGGCTGCTCCAGCTCAATGGGCTTCTCGAAGTCAACGGACGCTGGAGAAACAAGGCTCGTTCGGAGGGAACCTCCGTTGCCGATTCGGGCGGCAGCGTGCTCTACCTGTCTCCGGGCGTCCAATTCATCACGAAGCGAGTCATCGTCGAGGCGTCCTTCCAAGTCCCGGTCTGGCAGGATTTGAACGGGTCCCAGTTGAAAGACGATTGGATTGCGGTCTTCAGCGTGAGAATTCCCTTCACGCTCGGACTTCGCTGAAAGGCCAGAGCCGATCGCGTCTCGATCCTCGCCGAAGAGTTCGAGTGAGAAAGCGGCCGTCGACTCCCGATCGCCTTCGACCTCACCTCCTCGCTCTGCGCAGCGCCGCAATCATCCCATCGACCGAAAGGAGTTCGGAAAGAACTTCTGGATCATCGGGCGAGCCAGATCGATAGACCAGGTAGAGCGGTACCCCGGCGCGTCCATGGCGAAGTAGTTCGGCGAAAATAGCATCGTCACGAAGCGTCCAATCCCCTCGAAAGCGCACGATTCCGAATTCCTTCATCGCGGCTTCGATTTCATCCGTCTCCAGAACGGCACGTTCGTTGACCTTGCACGACAGACACCAGTCGGCCGTGAATTCCACGAAAGCGGGACGCCCCGACGCGACCACCTGCCGGACTTCGTCGGCGTCCCATCGACGAATGTCTGCCGGGCGATCCGGCACGCTGGAACTCACCGAATCGAGCGGGAGCAGTGCGATGGCGCTGGCGGTGAAAATCACCAGCGATGCCCCGGCGAGGCGCGTCGCGATCGGTCGACCCGCATTCTGTAGTTTGCCCAACGCCCAGACGAGCAATCCGAGCGCCAGCAGGAAGGCGACGAGCCAGATCACACCATTCGCACCCGCGGACTGGCCTGCAATCCACAGAAGCCAGACCACCGTGGCGAGCAAGGCGAAGCCCAACAGCGTTCGCAGATCGGCCATCCACGCGCCGGGCCTTGGAAGTTTCGAGGCGAGCCCCGGCACAAACGACATCGCCAGAAACGGAAGCGCCAGCCCGAAGCCAATCGAAAGGAAGACGGCGATCACGACGACCCAGCTGCCCGCAAAAGCGAAACCGACCGCCGTGCCCAGGAAGGGCGCGCTACACGGCGTCGCGAGAAGAACGGCAAGGCCACCGTCGAGAAAACTCTGGAGCGTCGCGCCGGATGGATTGCCGAGAGAATCAACGCCGACCGGAGTGACGGTGATTTCGAAGATTCCGAACAGGTTGAGCGCGAAAACGGTCAGCAGCGCAGCCATGAAAACAAGAAACATCGGCTGCTGAAAATGGAACCCCCAGCCCACCGCCTCGCCGGCGGATCGGAGACCGAGAACGACCGCCGCGAGCACCAGCATGCTGAGAAGAACGCCGAGAGTGAATGCGGAACCTTGTCTGCGCAGCTCGCGCTGTCCACTTGCCCCGGCCTCGACGATTCGGAACGCCTTGATCGCGAGGACCGGCAGCACACAAGGCATCAGATTCAAGATGAGTCCGCCTAATAAGCCGAAACTCAACGCGACCCATAGACTCGGCCCCTCGAGTCCGGAAGATCGATTTCCGGTTGCCGTTCCAACTCCGGGGATGGAGCGGACAACGGAGCCATCGCCCTCGCGCGGAAGCGCCAAGGAAATCGCAACGGCGCGAGGACGTCCATCGACCGAGAGAGCGAGCACCCCCTCGATGACGTCGGGAACGCTCTGACCCTTCAGAACGCGACCTCGCATCACGAGCAGAGCGCCCTCCCCTCCATCCGGGGGGTCGAGAATTCCTATCCGGTCGAGAGTGAGAGCGTCGGAAACGTCGACGGCGAACTCGCCCGGGGACGCCGCGAAGGCCACCGTCTTCGGACAGCGGGCCAAGCTCGATTCGCACGGGGTGACCGCGATTCCGAGTTCGAACGCCTCTCCGGCGAGAACGACCTCGACCGAAAAATCCGCTTGGACGACGATCCCGAGTTCCTCCGCCAAGACGGGCAGCTGTGAGGCGAAGCGATCGAAAAGTGCGCGGGTGGACGACGCATTTCTGTCTGCGACGAGTCCGACCGGAAGGACCGTGTCGAGTCGAATCTCTCCGGGTATGCAAAGGATCTTGCAGACGAGAAAACGAACCTCGGCGTGTATTCGGATCGTTCCCGTCGCCTCTTCTCCGACCGTTGCATCGGAGAAGAGCAAGACCTCGTCCGAATAGCCGTAGGTCGTGGCGAGTCCGCCGGACTCGAGGAAGACTTTGGGTGCTGGAAAGCGAAGCGGCCCAAAAGTCGCGTCGGGCGAACTCCACACGATCTCCGTGGGAAAGCCCGAATCGCCCGAGTTCTTCCAGTAGACGTGCCAACCCGGATCCATTCGAAGTAGGACGCCTACCCGGACGTTCGCTCCCGCAACGACCGAAGGCACTTCGACGAGCAGCTCTGCTTCGACACGAGCGTTCCCCTCCTCGATGGCCGCTTTGCCGCGCGTCGAAGCCGTCTCACCGAAGACCGGCGAGGTCAACAAGAACGCGACGCCCAAGGAGATGGTCGTAATTTTAAGCCCGGTCGAGAACCCGCGCATCAGTCGGCGTATTTCATGCTACATCCATAGGGCTTCGTCTCGGGAACCGTCACCGTCTCGCCTGCAAGCACTTCCGCGAGCGCTTCGCGTACGTAGTTGCGCGCCGTGGAACGGTCCTGGAAGAGTCCAAAGAAGCTGCTGCGGTCATCAACAGCGCCCTGATAGACGATCTCTCCATGATGGATTACGAACATCTGCGGCGTATTCGTCACGCCGTAGTCGCGGCCGACCCTGCCGGTTGGATCCGACAGAAACGCCGTGTTCTTCATCTTCCACTCTTCACCCAGCGTTCGCATCTCGTCATTCGGAAGCGCGTTGCGATTCGAGTCGATCGTGAGCCACACGACATTCTGCTCGGTGAACTCCGCTTGCAGCCTCGGCATATGGCCATCGCCCTTCTTGTAGTGGCTTCGCGTGAACTCACAGTCGTGAGCGAACCACTCCAGGACGACCGTTCGATCCGCAAAATCAGCCAATGAGACCGAATCGCCGTTGTAGTCGAGGAGCTGGAATCCGGGGGCGGGCTTCGTCGTATCGACCGATCCCAGAGCGGGGGATGCCAAAAACGTGACCAACACCAATAACATTGCAGTCTTCGAATGCGTCATGGGATTCTCCTTCGAGGCAGATCCTACAGCTTGAAGTGCACTTCAAGTCAAGGGCCTGGAACGAGGAACGGCCAAAAATTCATCGGCAGCCTCGTCCCCGGGTTGTTGGCCCTGCTGCAAATTGAGTAGGGCATCGACGTAGACCGGACGCCACACGATTTCCGCCTCTCGATCCGTGAGAAGATACATCCTGTGTGTCGCGAAATACGTGAACGGACTTCGGAAGTCGTAGTAGAACTCGATCGTCGTCATGAACGGCC